>ENA-ORUM01002527-ORUM01002527.1-human-gut-metagenome-genome-assembly--contig:-NODE-2527-length-10117-cov-3.310674_pt1 | contig 10117 bp, 8 predicted proteins | sample MGYA00242083_ERZ509217 | MGnify/ENA primary metagenome ERZ509217 (study PRJEB26280, sample SAMEA2338831) | human gut metagenome | biome: human gut; feature: human-associated habitat; material: faeces... | reverse complement strand
CATTATTGCTTTTCTTAATAATAGTGCAGAATGAGGAAATGTCAATAAACAACTAGAAATGACCTGATCGAACTGGAGTTTCCAATGCGGCTGTAATAGAAGATTTTTGCTCTCTTCTTAGTTATTTCTATGGTCCTTGCCGACGGATTAAAAATGTTTTACCATCCTAATTTTACCACCGGTTCCCTGAAACAGGGGATCGGGCGGTGCTGTCAAATTCACAGGTTCTGCTTATCTGCTCCCCCATCATCAACATAAATAGCTACAACCCTGTTCCTCTCGAATACAGCAAAAGAACAATGACATGGTGCCGTAGTATCGTGCCGTTGTCTTTGCAGAATATGAAAAACTTCTTTATCAGGGTACGCCTTTTTGATCGCCTGCATTTCTTTTGGGCAAAAAGAATCACCAGCTTTGCTGGTAAGCTCCCTTCGTATGCTTTAGCAAAAAGCTGCGAGCGAAGCGAGTTGACAACTTACCAAGTGACAGTTATGAGGAAATTTGAAATAGAAGATAATATACCCGTTTGCGGGCGGCGGAGAGCAAGATGCAGGCGAAGGATATTCTATGCGTCTTGAGATGCCTGCCGGCGCCAGGCCCTTCCAGGGACTATTCAAGTCTCCAGCTTAGCCGGAGGTTTTGGCTCGCGTTTTACGCTTACGCTTGCCGAAACCTGCCTCAATTTGAGGTAGGATAATTTGAAGGCATCTATACAAAGCGGAAAGGGGAATAGAGGACTTTTTAATTTATATTGGGAAATACACCGGAACTTAACCACCTGCCGTCGTAATGCAGAGTGGAGCCACGAACAAAGGAAGATGAAACGGAGGAAAAACATGACTATACAGGGGATTGTCCAATATCAGGAGTCAATTTTTGAATCCTACTGCACAGCGTTAATCTAAAATGAGGGAAAAGACACAAGAGTAAGCCGCCCCAACACAATGTCAATCTCTCCATGCTGGCCCCCAACGAACAGGAGTATACAAGAGCCCAGAGCACCGATGACATTGGCAGCGTGACGTTTATCGCAGGTAAAATCATGTAAAAATGATATGAAACAATCGAAAATGCACATTAGAAAATAGAGGGTGGACATAGTATAATAAAAAAGAGAAAATATGAGAGGAAAATTATAGAAAATGACCAAAATGTGAAGGGGCAAACAAAAATATAAGGAGGTATCCGAGATGAAAAGAAAGATGCAGAGATTTGTGACTGTGTCCACTGCGGCGGCGCTGTCTCTGGCCATGGCGGTGCCTGGAAGCGCGGCGTATCAGCCGGAGCAGAAGTTCCAGGACGTGAGCCGGAGCGCATCCTACTACGAGGATGTGATGGACGCCAACTACTACGGCCTGATGGCGGGCGTGAGCGGGAAGACCTTCGATACGGAGAGCACCATCACCCGGGCCATGTGGGTGACGATGCTGTACAAGATGGCGGGACAGCCAGCGGTGCAGAGCAAGGACACCTTCACCGACGTGAAGACGGGCGACTGGTTTGCCCAGGCGGCCACCTGGGCGGTGGAGCAGGGGATCACGGCGGGCTACGAGGACGGAAGCTTCGGTGTGAACCAGACCATCACCCGCCAGGAGATGGCGGTGATGGCGTCCAAGTTTGCGGCGCAGTATAAGGACGCGGCGGTCAGCGCCTCTGCGAACCTGGCCGGTTACGCCGATGCCGGGGAGCTGGACAGCTGGGCCAGCGAGGCCATGTCCTGGGCACTGTCCAGCGGTGTGATGCAGGCGGTGGACGGCAAGCTGTCCCCCAAGAGCACGGTGAGCCGGGCCAACACGGCGGGTGTGGCGGTGCGGCTGTATGAGCTGGGCGGCGTGGATCTGGACACCATCACGGCGCTGGAGAAGGACTGGACCCAGGCGGCCCAGCTGCCGCTGACCGGCTGGTTCACGAAGAACATCGATGTGGAGGGTGACCGCCAGGTGACGGTGTACATCTCCGAGGAGGCGTCCATCCGCTCCTACTTCACCGTGATCGCGGTGCCCAATGGTGTGGATACCCAGCAGTTCCTGGAGGACGAGGGGTGGATCGACCTGATGGACCAGAAGGGCGAGGCTCTGTTCGTACTGGAGCCCGGCGCGGAGGGCTGGGGCAGCGCGGCGGAGGAGAAGGCCTACATGGACGCCGCCATTGCCTTCCTGAAGAGCGGCAGAAATGAGGCTGGCATCAACGTGTTCTCCACCTTTGGAGAGTTTTATCTGGCAGGCTACGGCGAGGGCGCCGCTCCCCTGGAGGCCTGGGCCGCTGAGAATCCTATCTTTGTCATCAGCCAGGCCTTTGTAAATGCCGCTTCTGCCGGGAAAGCTGTTCTGGAAGAGGCTGGTTCTGCGCTTTATGACGGCTCTAATACCAGTGGCTATGATGCTGGCTTCAAGACCGATGCAGAGTTCCAGGCGGTGCTGAAAGAGTGCGGAATGGAGCAGATCGCCCGTAAGGATGTGCCTGTACCCACCTGGTTTGCCGGAACCTCCTCTGCTGACAGCGTAGACTATTGGAAAGAAGCCAATGACTGCGTTTCCAATGCAGACGGGGAGGGCGTATATCGTCAGGATAAGGACTCGGATGCGATCCAGACTGCTTTTGCCAATGCGCAGCTCCCCGCCAGTGAGCGGTACGGCATTTCTCAGGTGAAGGTGAGCTCTGAGACCCCCAGCGCCGCTGAGATCTATGCTTTCCTGTCTGTCTACACCCGCTACGACAACACCTTTGCATATAGCAACGCGCTGACCTACCGCCTGGACTATACCTCCGCCCGAGTGGCTGCCCAGCAGGCGGCTAAGGCCGGACAGGTGCAGAAGACCCTCAGCGACGGGACCCAGATCCTGGCCCAGGAGGATGTGGCCATTGACGGCCACGGCACCGTCCAGGTGGGCGTGATCGCCTTCAGTGACAACAGCGGAGATGGGCTGTGGGACCCCCGGGAGTATATCATCTACGTGCCTGAGGGCTTCGAGGGCAAGGAACTGCCAGTGCTGATGATTTATCCCGGCAACACCCAGACCGACTCCATCTTCCTGGACTCCACTCTGTGGTGGCAGATCGCCGAGGACGAGGGGATCGTGCTGGCCTTTGTGTGCGAGACCTATAATGCCAGTCCGTGCAGCGTGTCCCATGCCGACTCCGACAAGTTCTACCACTCCCTGATCACCATCCTGGAGGAGCAGATCGACGGCAGCTATGCAGATCTGGACTTCACCCGGATCTATGGCTCCGGCCAGTCTGCGGGATCTATCGCGACTCAGGGCTTTGCGATGACGAATCCGGAGTTCTTTGCTGCTGTAGGCTCCACCTCTGCGATTCCTGTCCCGAGTGATGTCCCTAATTACGATAGCTATGACGTAAATATGAAGCTGACAGTGGAAGAAGCAGACGAAATGATACCGGTTATGCTGATTAGTGGACAGATGGATGTCAGCGATTTGGCAAACGGTTTTGATTCCGAAAATCTCAAGGGATGGGGTGGCTACATGCTGAGAGTGAACGGAATCGGTGAAGAACTGACTAGGGAAAATGCCAATAAAGTGACCAACATTGATTCCCGCCATCCAGAACTGTATACTTGGAGCAAAACAACTGATGGCAATGAGATTCCCATGGTTCAGTGGGCGCAGTGCCTCCTGCGTCCCCACAACTGCTATCCCTCTGATATGCCTATGCTGTGGGACTTCATGGAGCACTTCAGCTTTGAGAAGGCCGCGGACGGCACTGTGACCCGCTATTACAGCCCCTCCGCCTTTGAAAAGGACGATGCGGTGGCGCTGAACTGAGAGAAGCAAATTTTAAAAAGACAACGGTTCGCTTCCATCTGTCAGAGAACAAAAAGGAAAGCGCAGGGCTTCTCCCCACACGGGGAGAAGCCCTGCGCTCGTTTGCACAGAAAGAACTCAAGGGGTCAGGTCCGCCTGACGGCGCAGGATGGAGAGGGGGGGCACCGACTGGGGCAGCTGCATGCGGAAGCGCATCTGGGGCTTGCGGACCTGGGTAAGGGGCAGGCCGTCCTCGTCCCACAGCGCCGTGACCTCCAGAGGCTGGGGGCGGACGCCGGGGCCCACCAGCTCCAGCCGGTCGCCCAGGGAAAACTTGTTGTTCAGGGTGAGCAGGGCGCGGCCCTCCTGGTCACAGCTGACCACCTTTGCGGTGATCTGCCAGTCCCGGATGTAGCGGGAATCCTCTGTGAACTGGCCTGGCTGGCCGTAAAAGAAACCGGTGGAGTAGTGCCGGTGGCTGATGTGCTCTACCTCATCCCGCCAGACGGGGTCCAGAGGCACGCCGCTCCAGGCGGCGTCGATGGCGTGGCGGTAAGCTCCGGTGACGATGGCGGCGTAGTAAGCTGATTTGGCCCGCCCCTCGATCTTGAGGGAGTCCAGGCCGGCGTCCATCAGCTCGTCCACGTGGTCGATCATGCACATATCCCGGGAGTTCATGATGTAGGTCTCCCCATTCTCCTCATAGACGGGGAAGTATTCTCCTGGCCGCTTCTCCTCCATCAGGGCGTACTGATAGCGGCAGGGCTGGGCGCAGGCCCCCCGGTTGGAGTCCCGGCCCGTCATGTAGTTGGACAGCAGGCACCGGCCGGAGTAGCTGACGCACATGGCGCCGTGGGCAAAGACCTCCAGCTCCAGCTCGGGGGGCGTCTTGTCCCGGATCTCCCGGATCTCGTCCAGGCTGAGCTCCCGGGCCAGGATGACCCGCTTGGCCCCCAGTTGGTGCCATGCCCGGGCGGACTGGTAGTTGACCACACTGGCCTGGGTGGAGATGTGCCGCTCCACATGGGGGGCGTGGGCGGCGGCCAGAGCCAGGGTGCCCACATCGGCCAGGATGATGGCGTCCACCCCCAGGCTGTCCAGATATTCCAGCCACTCCGGCAGGCGGGCCACCTCATTGTTTCGGGGCATGGTGTTGCAGGTAACATGGACCCGGATGCCCCGGCGGTGGCAGAGCTCCACCGCCTCCTTCAGTGCTTCCGGCGTAAAGTTGCCGGCAAAGGAGCGCATGCCGAAAGTAGTACCGGCCAGATAGACCGCGTCTGCCCCATAGGCGGCGGCCATCTGAAGGCGCTCCATGTCGCCGGCCGGAGCCAGCAGTTCGATCTTCTTTCGTTCCATCAGGATCAGCCTCCCATCAGAGCGGCATAGGAGCCGCGCCTTTTCAACAGGTCGAGCGGGCCCCGGAAGTCGTTCCGGGGCCCGCTGTAAATCGTCAGCCGCCGCTGTAAAGCGCCTGGGTGGACATGAAGGAGGTCATCTCTCCGTAAGTGTTGAAGAAATGGTGCTTGTTGTCGTCGCCCAGGGTATAATAATAGTAGGAGGTGCTCTCCGGCTCCATAGCGGCCTTGATGGATTCCAGGCCGGGGTTGGCGATGGGGCCGGGGGGCAGGCCGGGATACAGATAGGTATTGTAGGGGGAGTCGATGGACTTGTCCGCCTCGGTGGGCACCTTGCCCCCGTTGAGGTAGGCCAGGGTGGCGTCGATCTGAAGGTAGCCGTTGGTGCCGGCGGAGGCACCGGGGTTGTTCAGGCGGTTGTAGATGACGGAGGCGATCTTCCCCCGGTCCTCACCGTCAGTCTCCTTTTCGATCATGGAGGCCACAGTGAGCACCTCGTGGATGGTGCGTCCGCTGTCCGCCACCTCCTGGCGCATCTCATCGGTGAACTGGGCGTCGAAGGTCTGAAGCATCTTGTTGATGGCGTACAGGGGATTGTGGGGCGTGTAGAACTCGTAGGTGGCGGGGAACAGGTAGCCCTCCAGCCGCTCGGGGTCACCCAGGGGAATGTCCTGGAGGAAGGAGAAGGCGTAGTCGTGGGTGGCCGCCGTCTCGTTCAGGTCCTCCACCGTGGCCACCCCCTTCTCCTCCAGGAGCTGGAAGATCTGGGCTACCGTGTAGCCCTCCGGGATGGTGACATCCACCACTGCCCGGGAGGCGGAATTGGCGCTGATGCCGGAGATCAGGGCGCGGTAGTCCATGTCGGAGTTCAGGGTAAAGGTGCCGGAAGAGGCGATCTTGTCCTTGCCGCCGGTGATGGCGGAGAAGAGCTTGAAGAGAGATTTGTACTCGATCAGGCCGTTGTCCTTGAGCATATCCACCACGTCGTCATAGCTGTCCTCCGGGGTGATGGTGACGGTGACGGAGTGCTCCTCCTTGTTCAGGGCCAGCACGTCGCTGGCGGCGATCCAGCCCACACAGGCCAGCAGAGCGGATACGCCGATGACGGCCACAGCGTAGAGCACAGCAAAGCTGGCGGAGCGGGCGGCGCTGCGCCGGCGCCGGGGGGCGGGGGAGGAGGACCGGCTGCGCCGGCCGGCCTCCCGGTAGTCTGAGTTTCTGCGTTCCTGAGGCATAGGGTCAGCTCCTAACAAAATTTCCTTCCCCGTGGAACCGGGGACAGGGGTGGGCCATAGAATGGTACAGAGGCGAGAGACCGGCGACGGTCTCGGCCGACTTTGAGTGAGGTGAATGTTTCATGTGCTTTGGAAACAACGGTTGCGGCGGTAACAGCTGTCTGTGGATCATCCTGATCCTGATCATCATCTGGGGCTGCGGCGGAAACAGCTGGGGCTGCAACAGTAACTGCGGCTGCAACAGCTGCGGCTGCGGGAACAACTGCGGCAACAGCGGCTGCGGCTGCGGCGACAGCTGCTGCTGAGGCGGACTACATCCGCTGGAGACAGGCGGGGCCCTCCGGCCCTGCCTTTTTCCTGCGGGGCCGGCGGACAGGCAGGGGCTCAGAAGCGGAGGACCCGTCGGTCCGTCACCAGAACATGGACCCCCAAGTCGTGGGGCTCTACCGGCAGACTCCGCTGGAGGACGCACTCCCGGCACAGGCCAACGGTGGTCCCAGAGAAGCTCTCCAGCCAGCGGTCGTAGTAGCCTCCCCCGAAGCCCAGGCGGCGTCCGCCCTCATCATAGCACAGAGCGGGGACAAGGGCAAGGCCGATCTCCTCAGGGCGGATCAGAGGGGCCTGCTCCGTGGGCTCCTGGATGCCGAAGTCGGAGATGGCCATGGGCAGCTCCGGGCGGTAGACCCGGCACTCCATCCCGAAGCCGGGGACTACCCGGGGCAGACAGACCGTCTTCCCCAGCTTGGTCAGCGAGGCGGCCAGAGAGCCGGTGTCCGGCTCCAGGCCGGCGATGCCCCAGAAGAGGAAAAAAGTGCCAGTCTGCCGGACCTCCGGCAGGGAAAGAAATGCCTGGAACATGGCCCGGTCTCCGGCCGTCCGCTCCTCCGGGGAGAGGGCGGTGAGCAGGCTGCGGACGGACTTACGCAGTTGTTTCTTCTGTTCCGCGGTAGTGGATGGCATGTTGGACCTCCTTTGCTTTTTCGGCGCCGGCGAGGATCTCGATGAGCTTGAGGGCAAAGTCAAAGGCGCAGCCGGCGGAGCGGGCGGTGATAATGCGTCCGTCCACTACCACAGGACACTCCGGCCGGACCACGGCGGAGCCCATCTCTCCCTCCATGCCGGGGTAGCAGACCGCGCTGCGGCGGTCCAGCAGCCCAAGGTGGGCCAGCAGGGTGGGGGCTGCGCAGATGGCGGCCAGATAACAGCCCACAGTGTGGGCTTTCTGGATCAGGGCCAGGGCGAACAGGTCCATCTGCATGGACTCCACGCCCCCCTTCCCTCCGGGCAGGAGCAGCATGTCCTGGGAGGAGAGGACGACCTGCTCCAGCGTCAGGTCGGCGGCAACAGCGATGCCATGCCCGCCAGCCACGGTGGCGGCGTTCAGCCCCACCAGGGAAACAGGCAGTCCGGCCCGGCGGAGCAGGTCGGCGGGGATCAGGGCCTCGGCCTCTTCAAAGCCTTCGGCCAGGAGAATATAAACCATGGGGAGCTCCTTCTTAATTCAGATTCAACAGGGGGGAGACCAGGGACCACACCTCCCGGTGGATCTCCTCCACCGTGCGCAGGCGGCCGTCCCCCGTGACGCAGGGGATGACCTGCCAGCCCAGGAGCCGGGCAGCCTGGAGGGCGCTGTCCCGGCAGGCGGCCAGATAGTCGGGATCCACCTCGTGGATGTCCCCCTGAGTGTGGGTGGCTGCCTCCCGGCTGCGGAGCAGCTCCAGGGAGCAGCGGGTAGGCATATCCAGATAGAGGACCAGGTCGGCCCGGGGCAGGCCCAGCTTGTCGTGCTCAAAATCGTCCAGCCAGCCCAGAAAGGCGGGGCGCTCCTGAGGGGCGCACTTGGCCCCCTGGTGGACGGCATTGGAGGTAGTGTAGCGGTCGGTGAGGATCAGCCCCCCCTGGGAATAGTATTCCCCCCATACTTTTTTCAAAGAGGCGTACCGGTCCACCGCATAGAAAGCGGAGGCGGCGTAGGGATTCACATCCCCTGGGCGGGAGCCGAATTCCCCGCCCAGATACATGCGGATGAGGGCGGATGAGGGCTCTTGGTACTGGGGGAAGACCAGGCGGCGGAAGGGGGTGCCCGTCTGTTCCACCCGGGCGCACAGCGCCTGAAACTGGGTGGACTTGCCAGAGCCGTCCGTCCCCTCAAAGACGATCAGCTTTCCCGGCATCAGCTCCGGCCCCCCTTGCCCCGGAGGCGGGCCCCCAGAGATCTGGTCAGTACCAGAGGCAGCTTGGCCATCCGGCCGATGCGCTTGGGCTCCCGGCTCAGGCGGTAGGCCCACTCCAGCCCCATTCTGCGCCACTTCTCCGGTGCCCGGTCCACGTTGCCGGCAAAGACGTCCAGGGCGCCGCCCAGGCCGATGGCCAGCTTGGCGCCGGTGAGCGCGCCCCACCGGGCCATCCACTTCTCCTGCTTGGGCGCGCCCAGGCAGACGAACAGCAGGTCGGGAGCGGCCTGAGACACCGCCCGGACCACGGGGGCCTCGTTATCAAAGTAGCCGTCATGGGTGCCGCAGAGGACCAGATTGGGGTACTGGGTACAGATGCGGCTGCCTGCCTCCTCCGCCACGCCGGGCTTGGCACCCAGCAGGAAGAGGCGGCCCCCCATCTCGTTGAGCTGGGCCAGCATGTCAGCGGCAAAGTCGATGCCGGGTACCCGCTCCTTCAAAGGTGTGCCCAAAATTTTGGCGGAATAAACCACGCCGATGCCGTCTGGCAGGACCAGATCGGCCTCGTTCAGGATGCGGCGGAACTCTGGGTCCTTCTCTGAGGACAGGATAAATTCAGGGTTGGGGGTCACCACATAGTGAAAGCTGCCAGAGCGGAGCAGGCCGGCGCCCGCCTGGGCGGCCTCCTCCCGGGTGAGGTCATCGAAACGGATGCCCAAAATATCTGTTTTCAAAGTGCTTCCTCCAGAACTTGAACAGAATACAGCCCGGCCGGGCAGCGGGCCCGGGGGCGGGATCATGCAACATAAACAGCCCCGCCCGCAGGCCAGGACCGGAAAAATATCGGGGATCTCCGCGATTCTCCGGGTATTATATCATGGGAAAACGGAAAAGTCTATGAAAAAGCACGGGAAAGGCAAAGCGTGGTTGACGCCGGGACGGAGAAGGGGCATAATGGAGAGAAAATGGGCAGAGGCCCGAGGAAAAGGAGGACAGGCATGAAACAGGTACTGTGGATCAACAGCTGTATGAGGGGGGCGGGACAGTCCCGGACGCTGGAGCTGTGCCGCACATTTTTGGAGGAACTGAGGGTCCGCCGCCCGGGGCTGAAGGTGGCGGAGCGGGACCTGACCAGGGCGGAGCTGCCCGTGATGACGGCGGAGCTGTCCCGGCGCAGGGAGGAGCTGGCCGCGGAGGGGCGGGAGGACCCGCTGCTCCTCCCCGCCCGGGAGATGGCCCGGGCGGATCTGGTGGTGGTGGGAGCCCCCTATTGGGATCTGGGATTCCCGGCGGCGCTGAAGGTCTATCTGGAGTGGGCCTGCACACTGGGGATCACATTTGGATACACACAGGCGGGGGAGCAGCGGGGGCTGTGCCGGGCAGAGCGGCTGATTTATATTACCACCGCCGGCGGGCCGCTGGAGGATCGGAATTTCGGATATGAGTATGTCAGAGGGGTGGCCGGGATGCTGGGGATCATCAATACCCACTGCGTCGCTGCCCAGGGACTGGATATCCGGGGCAATGACCCGGAGGCCATTTTGCGGGAGGCCCAGGAGCGGGCCGCCCGGCTGGCCGCAGAGATT
>ENA-ORUM01002525-ORUM01002525.1-human-gut-metagenome-genome-assembly--contig:-NODE-2525-length-10122-cov-2.125757_pt1 | contig 10122 bp, 7 predicted proteins | sample MGYA00242083_ERZ509217 | MGnify/ENA primary metagenome ERZ509217 (study PRJEB26280, sample SAMEA2338831) | human gut metagenome | biome: human gut; feature: human-associated habitat; material: faeces... | reverse complement strand
TTTTCCCTGTGTGTGGAGATGGCTGCCCCTGGAGATGCGGTGCTTTTGTCACCCGCATGTGCGAGCTGGGGAATGTTTAAAAATTATGAAGAACGCGGGCGGGTTTTTAAAGAGTGCGTCATGGCGCTTTAGGAGGTAGAAGACAATGGCGGGAAAAAAACGGCGAAGAAGACATCCCGGAGGAGCTCCTTCTGGTATGGCCGCAGATCACCCACAGGCGTCCCGCCAGAACGGCAGACCTGTCCAGATCAAAGGACAGCAGGAAGTTCCAGTAAGGCGGGGAGGTAAACAGGTACGTTATGTACAGCCGGGTCGTGGAGCTGCTTATCCGGTAAATGGGGCAGTGTATGGAAGAAATGGAGGGGCTTATCCATCAGATGCAGCAGTTTATGCACAACAGGAAGGGATGCAAAAAAAGAGAAAGCCCCGTCATTTTTATGATTACAGCCTTCTTTTTATCATCATTTTCCTTACGGTATTCGGACTGGTCATGATCTACAGTGCCAGCTCTTATACAGCTCAGTTAAGTAATAAATATGGCGGAAATAGTGCCTATTTTATACAGAGGCAGGCAATGATCGCAGCTGCAGGCTTTCTGGCAATGTTAGGCATATCAAAATTGGATTATCATTTGCTGGTAAAGCTCGCGAGACCTTCATACTGGATGTCTTATGTGCTGATGGTTGCTGTTTCTCTTGTAGGAAGATCGGTAAACGGTAAAAGAAGATGGCTGGGAGTGGGATCGTTTAGTTTTCAGCCTACAGAGTTTGCAAAGATCGCCCTGATCATTATGCTGGCATATTTTATTACGAAAAAAGGTGATAATATCAATCACCTTAAAGCTGCTTTAAAGGTAGTGTATTTAACAATTCCCATCGCAGCCATTGTAGCAGCCAACAACCTAAGCTCCGGTATTATCCTTGTAGGTATCGGCTTTGTTATGCTTTTTGTAGCATGCAGGATCAAATGGCCTTTTTACGGTATAGCAGCCGGTGCGATCGGTCTCCTTGCAGGTGCGGGGCCTATTGGTAAGGTCCTGGTACAGATAAAAGTGCTTCAGCCATACCAGTACCGTCGTATTGAGGCATGGCTGAACCCGGAGCTGGATCCTGAAGGAAAAAGCTTCCAGGTACTCCAGGGGCTGTATGCTATTGGTTCTGGTGGTCTTTTTGGTCAGGGCTTAGGACAGAGTATCCAGAAATTGGGTTTTCTTCCTGAATCGCAGAATGATATGATCTTTGCTATTATCTGTGAGGAGCTGGGGCTTTTTGGAGCCGTATCCATTATCCTGATCTTTCTGTTTATGATCTTCCGGTTTATGGTTATTGCCAATAATGCACCGGATCTGTTTGGTGCATTGCTTGTAGTAGGTGTTATGGGACATATTGCTATTCAGGTTGTTTTAAATATTGCAGTTGTTACCAATACAATTCCTAATACAGGCATCACACTTCCCTTTATCAGTTATGGAGGTACGTCAGTTCTGTTTACCATGATTGAAATGGGCATTGTCTTAAGCGTGTCTAACCGCATACGGCTGGAAAATTAACTGTAGATCATTTCATACATACATGCACTTAAGCAGCCATCAGGGCATATAATCACAGTAGGATGTTCTTTCTGTGGAGGTGCCTTTTTGGCTGCAATTCAGGTTTATGGGATGAATTCTTTAGAAGGAGAGATTTCTGTTCAGGGCTCTAAGAATGGTGCTCTTCCTGTTATGGCAGGAGCTTTACTGCATAAAGGGGTAACGGTGCTTTTAAACGTACCGGATATAGAAGATACCCGGTGCATGACAGATATTTTAAGAGAGCTTGGCTGTGACTGTAAAAGAGAAGGCATACGCCTTGTGATCGATGCCTCAAAGGCATCAGGTACAGAAGTACCGGAAAAATATGTAAAAGCCATGCGTTCTTCCATTATATTGCTGGGTGCCCTGCTTGGAAGAATGAAGGAAGGGCAATGCAGTCTGCCTGGAGGCTGCCTGATCGGGGCAAGGCCGGTGGATCTGCATTTAATGGTCCTTCGGGGACTGGGGGCAGAAATCACAGAAAAAGAGGGAAAGTTCCGTGCAGATGCTGGTCAGGGGCTTTCAGGCAGTGAGCTGTATCTTCCATATCCAAGTGTGGGTGCTACAGAACAGGCGATTTTAGCAGCTGTACTGGCGGATGGGGTGACAGTGATCCACGGGGCAGCAAAAGAACCGGAGATCTGCGAATTGTGCTTCTTTTTAAATGGAATGGGTGCTGTGATCTGTGGCATGGGAACGGACCATCTGATGATACAGGGGGTAAAAACGCTTCATGACAGCCTGTGGAAGGTGGCAGGAGACCGTATTGCAGCAGGAACTTATTGCAGTGGTGTGATGATGGCAGGAGGAAGCATTAGTTTAAAAGAAGTGATACCGGAGCAGTTAGAAGAGCCTCTTATATTGTTCCAGCGGGCGGGAGCTGTAGTTAAAAGGGAAAGGGAACGGCTTTTTATTTGTATGAAAGACCGGCCGGATCCCCTGAAAATCTCTACAGGCCCCTATCCTGGTTTCCCCACAGATATGCAGTCTCTTTTTATGGCGTTTTTATCCATTGCAAAGGGGGAGAGCTGTATTACGGAAAACGTATTTGAGGATCGTTTTGGAACAGCAGCAGAGCTTGTGAAAATGGGAGCTGATATTACCTGCCAGGGAAAAACAGCGGTGATAAAGGGTGTACCCTTGTTAGCAGGAACAAAAGTAAGGGCATTGGATCTGAGAGGCGCAGCTGCATTAGTGATGGCGGCTTTAGGAGCTGAAGGAAGCACTATTATAGAAGATTGTTACCATATTAAAAGAGGATACGAAGATATCTGCCGTGATCTGAGGGCATTAGGCGGCAGAGCAGACTGGATGGAGAGTGATACAGGATGATAAGAAGAGCTGGGAGAAAAAGCTTTACATGGATAAGGATCGCCGCACTGCTTTTAATACTTGGGGCGATCCTTATATTTGGCCTGCGGATCAAAGAAGTGACTATATCCGGAAGTGACCGTTATACGCCGCAGCAGATTGAAAACATCCTGTTTTCTGGGCGTTGGGGAAATAATACCATCCTGGCTCTTATTAATGATAAAACAAAACCCCACAAACAGATCCCCTTTGTCGAAGATTATAAGATTGTTTTTCATGGTCCTTTTAAGGTGGAGGTCATTGTTTATGATAAAAGCATTGTAGGTTACGTATCTTATATGAGCAGTTATATGTACTTTGACCGAGAGGGAATTATTGTGGAAAGCTCTGCAGACTGCCTTCCGGGAATCCCGCAGATCACAGGTCTGGAATTTGGACGCATTATTTTGTACAGACCTCTTCCTGTAAAGAATCCGAAAATATTTGAAGAGATATTAAATCTGACCCAGCAGCTGTCTGTTTATAATATCCAGGTGGACCGTATCCGCTTTTCCATTTCAGGACAGCCTTCCTTTACCATTGGCCAGATGGAAGTGACTTTGGGAGATGAGGGAGATGTAGACGGAAAGCTGTCTCTTTTAAATGATATCTTGCGGGATCATCCGGAATTAAAGGAGAAAAAGGGAACTTTGGAGCTGGACGGATATTCAGATACAGGCAATGATGGGGCAATACCATTTAAGTTGAAATAAAAGTCCGTGCAGGCGCTGCCTGTACCGGTGATCCGGGCTGTAGCCCTTATTCATAGAGGGTTAAAAAAGTAAATTCAGGGTTGATTTTTTGGGGAAAATAAAATATAGTATTAGTTAGGCTAGAAATCAGAAACATTTTATAATAATAGAAAAGCACAGTACCATGTTCTTTGAACAGGGTTTCAAGAAGGAGGACAAGTATCTTGTTAGAGATTAAAATAAATGAGTCAGAGAATGCTGCAAGAATTATCGTAGTAGGTGTAGGCGGTGCCGGAAATAACGCAGTAAACCGCATGATCGATGAAAATATTGCAGGTGTTGAGTTTATCGGCATCAATACAGATAAGCAGGCACTGCAGTTCTGCAAGGCTCCTACTGCTATGCAGATCGGAGAGAAGCTGACAAAGGGCTTAGGTGCGGGTGCACGTCCGGAAGTTGGTGAGAAGGCAGCAGAAGAGAGCTCTGAGGAGATCTCCCAGGCATTAAAGGGCGCTGATATGGTATTTGTTACCTGTGGTATGGGAGGCGGTACCGGTACTGGTGCAGCTCCTGTTGTTGCAAAGATCGCGAAGGATATGGGTATCCTTACTGTTGGTGTTGTAACAAAGCCTTTCCGTTTTGAAGCAAAAGCACGTATGCAGAATGCGTTAAATGGTATCGAATGTTTAAAGCAGGCTGTAGATACTCTGATCGTTATCCCAAATGACCGTCTTCTTGAGATCGTAGACCGCCGTACCACTATGCCGGATGCTCTTAAGAAAGCAGATGAAGTCCTTCAGCAGGCAGTTCAGGGTATTACTGACCTTATCAATGTTCCTGGTCTGATCAATCTTGACTTTGCTGATATCCAGACTGTTATGATCGATAAGGGTATCGCTCATATTGGTATTGGTAAGGCTAAGGGTGATGACAAGGCTGTTGAGGCAGTTAAGCAGGCTGTATCCAGCCCTCTTCTTGAAACTACCATTGAGGGTGCAAGCCACGTTATCATCAATATCTCCGGCGATATCAGCCTGATCGAAGCAAACGAAGCAGCAAGCTATGTTCAGGAACTGGCTGGCGATGATGCAAATATCATCTTTGGTGCTATGTATGATGAAAACGCCCAGGATGAGGCAAGTATTACTGTTATTGCTACAGGACTGGATGAGCACAATGCAACATCCTCTGTATCCAAGGCTATGACCGGATTTTCTTCTAATAATTTTAAGACACAGGTTCCGGAGAAGGCAGCTTCCGCAGAAGCAGCAGCAACTGAGGCAGCTCCGGCTTTTACAAAGCCGGCCCAGCCTGCATTTAACCGCACCTTTAATCCTGGTGCAGCTGCACAGCCAACCTATACAGTTCCTAAGTTTACAGGCGCAGGAAGCTTTAATACAGGTGCTGCAAACACCCAGGAAGCACCAAAACAGGCAGCTCCATCTACAGAGAGAACAGCTCCTTCCTTCCGCCCAGCAGCAAACAAGGAAATGCAGATCAATATCCCGGATTTCTTAAAGAATAAGCGGTAATAGATTTTTGAATCATCTGCATATGCAAAGCACGTAGCAATTCGGTATCAGAGTATTATAGTATAGTAAGACCTTTTCTACAGACAGTAAGCCTGTGGAAGAGGTCTTTTTTGCGTTCAAAAATGCGAAGATTGTCGAAAAAAACAGCGTTTCCTCCAACACTCTTCGACAGCATTTGCACTTAAGAATGATTATAATGTACCTCATAAAGAACCCTATATATTCACCCATGGTCATTAAAGGAGGCGGAAAAAAGTCCGGGAAGATGATGTACAGAGTTTACATAGATGTGATATTTGCAGTGAATTTTTTAATGGATCTGGCGGTGCTTGCTATGTTGAACCAGCTTTTTTCTTACCGTGCAGATTTTAAGCATATGTTAAAAGGAGCTTTTGTAGGAGCTTTGTGGGCATGTATCCTGGCGGCTTTTCCGGGGATTCCTCTTATATTACAGATGTTTGGGACTTATGTGGCGGCAGGAGCGCTGATGGCAGCTGTTGCCTATGGCATAAGAAGCAGAAGAGAGATTTTACGGGCAGTAGGGGGAATTTACCTTATATCGGTGGTTCTTGGAGGAGTCATGCTGGCGCTTGCAGAAAGCAGCCCGGGAAGAAATCTTACAAAATGGATGCCGGAAAGCTTTCTGGTCAGGCTGTTTCTGGCTGCCGGAGCTGTATTCTTGTGTGTATGGCTTTCACGGTTTCTGCGTCTTTTGAGCATCCGAAAAGAGGAAAACAGGCATTTAAGAAATGTTACCTTGTTTTATGCAGGCCAGACCATAAAGACCAGAGGCCTGATCGATACAGGAAACCATTTAAAAGCTCCTGTAAGCGGTCTGCCGGTCCATGTAGCTACAGCAGGACTGATGAAACGTCTTTGCCCGGCAGTAAAAGGGGTCATGTATGTTCCTTATCAATGCATAGGCAGCAGCGGCATCCTTCCAGCTGTAAGGATCGACGAAATGAAAGTGGAAGGAGAGAAGGGAAGCTTTGTGATACCAAAGCCATGGATCGCTATAACAAAGGGAAGCTTATCTCCACATAATGAATATGAAGTGCTGATACAGAAGAATGATAAAGGGTTGCAAGTGTAGGAGGAGTCATTATGATGATTAAAGTGTCTGTACCAAATCGTTTTCAGTTAAAAACCGTTTCCAGGTTCAGGACCGTTCTCATGCCGGGACAGGGAGAGGTGCATTATATCGGAGGAGCAGATATCCTGCCGCCGCCATTAGACAGTGCAGAAGAGGGGAAGATGATCGCTCTTTTAGGAACCGAAGAAGATGGGAAGGCCCGCTCTTCCCTGATCGAGCATAATCTGCGTCTTGTGGTGTATATTGCAAAGAAATTCGACAATACAAGTGTTGGGGTAGAAGATCTGATCTCCATTGGCACCATTGGACTGATCAAAGCAATCAATACCTTTAAGACGGATAAGAATATTAAACTGGCTACCTATGCATCCAGGTGTATTGAAAATGAGATCCTTATGTATCTGCGCAGAAATAATAAGACGAAACTGGAGGTTTCCATTGATGAGCCTTTAAATGTAGATTGGGATGGAAATGAACTGCTTTTATCTGATATTCTTGGGACAGAAGAAGATACAATCTATCGGGATCTGGAGGATGAGGCAGAAAGAAAGATTCTGTTTCGTGCCTTGAATAAACTGTCAGGAAGAGAGAAATTAATCGTTCGTATGAGGTTTGGACTGGATCATCCGGAGGGAAAAGAAATGACGCAGAAGGAGGTTGCGGATCAACTTGGAATCTCTCAGTCTTATATATCAAGACTGGAAAAGAAAATTATGCACAGACTTCGGATGGAAATGGTTCGGTATGAATAACAGTTACAAAAATTTAATAAAAAGAAAGATGTACAATTTCCCGTATGGTGTTAAAATAAAAGAAAAAGTATCTGAAGCTTAAAAAGAAAAGATACAGGACAGAAAGGGTTGAGGATGTATGAAATTAACATTTGTAGGTGCAGCCCATGAGGTTACGGGAAGCTGTCATTTTCTGCAAGTAGCAGGAAAGAATGTTTTGGTTGACTGCGGTATGGAACAGGGACCGGATCTGTATGAGAATCCGGGACTTCCGATCAGTGCAACAGAAGTGGATTATGTATTCCTCACACATGCACATATTGATCATTCCGGAATGTTGCCAAAGCTTGCAAAGGATGGGTTTAAAGGGCAGATTTTCACTACCTATGCGACAGCGGATTTGTGTGATATCATGCTTCGTGACAGTGCGCATATTCAGGAATTTGAGGCAGAGTGGAGGAATCGAAAAGGCAGGAGAGCAGGAAAGCCGGAGTATGAACCGGTTTATGAGATGCAGGATGCACTTAATGCGATTGAATTGCTTGTGCCTTGTCAGTATGGGGAGCGCATTACAATTTGTGAGGGGATCCAGATCCGGTTTACAGATGTAGGACATCTGCTTGGATCAGCAAGTATTGAAGTCTGGGTAACAGAAGACGGAGTGACAAAGAAGATTGTATTTTCCGGAGATATTGGAAATCTGGATCAGCCGATTATTAAAGACCCGGCTTATACAGAGAGTGCGGACTATATTGTGATGGAGTCTACGTATGGCAACCGGCTGCATACGCAGGAAAAACCGGATTATCTGGGAGATTTTACAAGAATCCTGAAAGAGACATTTGATAAAGGGGGAAATGTTGTTATTCCTTCCTTTGCTGTGGGCAGAACTCAGGAACTCCTCTATTTTATACGTGAGATCAAAGAAAAGGAATTATTAAAAGAATATCAGAATTTCGAAGTATATCTGGACAGTCCGCTTGCAATTGAGGCAACGAAGATATTTACAAAAAATATGAGAGAGTGTTTTGATGAGGATGCACTTGCACTTGTTAATGCAGGGATTAATCCACTTATATTTGATGGACTTAAGACTGCAACAACAAGTGATGATTCTAAGATGATCAATTTTATCGAGAAACCAAAGGTGATCATCTCAGCTTCCGGAATGTGCGATGCTGGTCGTATCCGTCACCATCTGAAGCATAATTTGTGGAGAGAAGAGTGTACGATTCTTTTTGTTGGGTATCAGGCAATGGGCACTTTAGGACGCAGACTGATCGAGGGCGAAAAGAATGTGAAGCTGTTCGGTGAGCCGATTGAAGTTAAGGCAAGAATTGAGAGCCTTCATGGAATTAGTGGTCATGCGGATATAAATGGGCTCTTAAAATGGCTGGGAGCGTTTAAAGAGGCTCCACAACGCGTCTTTGTTGTGCATGGTGAAGATACTGTAACAGAAGAGTTTGCAAAGACGGTGGAAGAAAAGTTTGGATATCAGGCTTATGCACCGTTTCCGTGTAGTGAAGCAGACCTCTTGACAAATGAGATCTTAAGTGAAGGTGTAAAGATTCCGGTGAAGGCGAAAAAACCGGCACAGCGTAAAGCAGATGCGGCGTTTGAGCGTCTTGTTGCAGCAGGAAGGCGTTTACTTGATGTTATTTACAAGAACGAAGGTCTTGCGAATAAAGACAAAGCAAAATTCGAGTCGCAGATTAATAATTTGTCGGATAAATGGGATATTTGATTGTCAAGGACTAAAACTTTATAAAATTCAGCACTTCATGGAATATCTTATTCAAAGAGTGAGAATGATTCTAAGTAGAAAAAAAATTAGGAGGTTTCTTACAATGGTTGTGAATAAGGTAGAACTGTGTGGAGTGAATACATCAAAGCTCCCACTTCTCAGGGAAAAGGAGAAGGAGGAGCTTTTTCGCAGGATTCGTCAGGGGGACAAGTTGGCGCGGGAAGAATACATCAAAGGAAATCTTCGGCTGGTGCTTAGTGTGATGAAACGGTTTGACAGCAGTAATGAAAATGCAGATGATTTGTTTCAGATTGGATGTGTGGGGCTTGTAAAGGCCGTAGATAACTTTGATCCAGATCGCCAGGTGAAGTTTTCTACCTACGCAGTTCCTATGATCATAGGAGAAATCCGCCGGTATCTGCGAGATAACAGTTCCCTTCGCGTGAGCCGCTCATTGCGTGATATAGCTTATAAAGTAATTTATACAAGAGAAGGTTATATTCGAAAAAATATGAAAGAACCCAGCATTCAGGAAATCGCAGAAGAGATTGGACTTTCAAAAGAAGAAGTAGTTTATGCACTGGATGCAGTACAGACACCAATGAGTCTTCAGGAACCGGTGTATAATGATGGTGGCGATGCACTGTATGTGATGGATCAGGTCAGTGATAAGAAGAACAGAGAAGAAAACTGGGTGGAAGAGTTGTCTTTAGAAGCTGCGATGGAACGGCTGAATGAAAGAGAGAGACGGCTGATCCGTTTACGATTTTTTGAAGGAAAGACGCAGATGGAAGTTTCGGAACAGATTGGAATTTCGCAGGCACAGGTGAGCCGTTTAGAGAAAAATGCTTTAAAAACAATGAGACAATATCTTCTTGGAAAATAGAGAGAAAGTATTGAAATTTTTATGACTTCATACTATGATAAGTGGGAAGAAAATGTTACGGAAAGTAACAGGAAAGAGCAGATATGGTTATGGTGTAATGTAACCAATGATAAAGTATGGAGGCAGCTATGATAAAGGCTTGTATTTTTGATCTGGATGGAACGTTGACAAACACATTGGATTCACTGGAATATTCAGTCAATGAGACGATGAAAGAGATTGGAATGCCACAGATCACAAAGGAACAGTGCCGGCAGTTCGTTGGAGATGGGGCGAAGGTTCTGCTTGAACGGACATTAAAGGCAGGCGGGGATACGAAACTGTGTCATCTTGAAGAGGCGGTGGAAGCGTATGGCAGGATATTTGATGCAAATTGTATGTATAAGGTTGCTCCATACGAAGGAATTCCACAGATGTTGCAGCAGTTGAAAGAGAGTGGTATCAAACTTGCAGTTTTATCAAACAAGCCAGACAGACAGGCCGTACATGTGGTTGAAGAAGTATTTGGAAAAGAACTTTTTGAC
>ENA-ORUM01002522-ORUM01002522.1-human-gut-metagenome-genome-assembly--contig:-NODE-2522-length-10137-cov-2.092144_pt1 | contig 10137 bp, 12 predicted proteins | sample MGYA00242083_ERZ509217 | MGnify/ENA primary metagenome ERZ509217 (study PRJEB26280, sample SAMEA2338831) | human gut metagenome | biome: human gut; feature: human-associated habitat; material: faeces... | reverse complement strand
TTTTTTCTTTCTTGTAGTCGTAGGTTTTGGTCGTTTTTTTGATGTGGTTGTTGCAGTTCTTGATTCTTGGCTTAAACGTCTAGTTGCGTCCGTCCTATTTACGGCGGCTGCAGTCGTCGATTGGCTGGGTTCCGAATTGCCCTCGGTTGTTGGTTTTTCTTTCTTCTTTTTCGCAGTTGTCGTGACTTTTTCTGATGACGTTTCTTTTGTTTTTTCTGTTGTGGATGACAAAACTGTAGATTGCTGTTCTTTGACTGCTTCTTTGATCTTTTCTTTCTTCTGACCAGCAGAAAAGGTTCGGAATCCAGCAGCCACAATGCTTATGAAAGCTAAGGTTCCAACAAAAACCATCAAGCGCCTTTTTGTTACATATTCAGAAAAATTTAATTTTGGAAAGGAACTCTTCGGTAACTTAAGTTTTATCTTCGTCCCAGTCTTTTTGGCTGGTTTCGGCTTTTTTATCTTTGATGGTCGTTCCTTTTTTTGAAAACGTTTCACTGGATTCTTTTTTTCTCTTGGTTTCTTTGGTCCTTTTCTCTTTTTTGGCTCTTTCATGAGATGCTGATATCGTTTCATTTTTGCGTCCGGAACCTGCAGGTGTAGCTCCGGCAACAAATCTGCATAAAAACGTTCCTGGCCTGGTTTAAACGGATGTTCAAACGCTGCTATGGTATAGATCTGTCCCTGCAGATCAACTCTGATTTTTTTTCCTTCCGGGCTGATCCGGAAACAATAGTCACATTTCTCAAACATTTTTTCTTTCTTTTCGTCTGTGACTCCGAAATCAAACAGGTTGATAAGAGCCTGGCTAATCACCAGGTTATGTAGAACCGGGATACCATCATACTCATATCCTTTCTCGGTCTTTAACATCCCATACTTTTCTGCTGTTTCTTCCAAACTGGACTCTTGGCCAACTTCTGTATAAACCAGTAGCTGCTCTGATCTTTTGATACAATACAAAAGATTTAACGTAAATCTTTTTACAAGATCAGGATCTTGATCTGTGATGACTCCAATCTTTTTCTGTTCTTGCTGCAGATTTACCTTTTTCCCAAATAGAATTGATTCCAGCCGCTTCTTTAAAAAGCCATCCGTATAAATCGTTCTACACTTCCCATTGATCTCTTTTTCATTTTTCCGGGAAGTGATGTAGATAAACTTTGTTCTTGGAAAGCATTGAATAACTCCATCTATTTTAGAAGGATCATCAATTGCTTTTTCCTCAATGACAATCCATTCCGGATTCATGGCCATTAGGTTTGCATACTCTTCCTTTAAAAAGAAATTAAGATCATATCTCCATTTGACATACTTATGGATAAACTTTTCCTCAGAATTTTGCAGCAAATCTGAATAACCATCACTTGCTAAAAAAACAATCATGATCCTTCTCCTTCCTTTTTATTTTTTCCTTCTTTCCCACTCATTTTGGTATTGATACAAAAATTTTTGTTGAGATCTGTAGAATCGGATCATCGACTTTATGAAGTCTACAACGCTTACATTTGCTTCACTTTTTGTACACATCATAATAGATCCGACCACGCCGATCAAAATTGTTAATACAACAACGGCCGGATCTGGATATACCATATAAGCAATCGCAGCACCAATGATGATAAACATAATCAAAAAAATTGAACTATGCAATTCTTCCTGGCCAAACCCTGGAAAATATTCCTTTCTCGCTTTGACATATGGTACATATAATTTCCCTTCTCTCTGTTCTTCTTCCATGGTTTCACCTTTCTATTGATAATATTTTACGATGATATTTTTTAAAGGAATAATTGTGACTGCGATGATCATAAAGATCAACATTTCGGATTCGTTTTTTGTTTCCATCCTTTGTGTCCGGATCTGCAATGCATTCGATGAGTAAGCCTGCCAATCTAAGACCTCCTCCGACCTCAATTAAAATCAAAAAATATTTGATCGCCTCATTAATTGTCCCCATCGCTTACCTCGCTAAATTCCGGAACATACTGAGAGTATACAGTTTACTGCTAATGCCTCCGCCATTTCTGGCAATCAAAAATTCCTGCATTAATTTTGGTGTGCCAAGTGCTGTTGCAATACAAGCGATTGCCCAAAAAGGATGCAGCGTTAGACAAAGGGTAATTGAAAGACGCAGCAATATAATTTGAATTGTACAGGTGAATCCCATTTGCAAAAACTTTTTAATCGCAACCTTAAACGTTCCTCCATCACTGTCCATCAGTCCAACACAGGTGATCGACAAGCTATATTTTAATACCATTAACTCAAATCCATTTTTTATAAAAAAGATATAGAGTACTAACACCATTCCTAGAAAAATGACAACCATTATAACCGTTGTGAGTCCTCTTCCCAATAAGGTGTCAATGATTGCTTGTTTAATCTGTTGAATCTCTCCTTTTGATGTAATTGCATTCATGATTTGTTTTGTAAATGACTTGAAAATTTCCATAACTGGCGTATACAGCCCCATAAAAGAGACGGCTATGGCAATGGCCTGGAAAAATCCTGTCAACAAAATAAGCGGATCGTGATCTGGATCTCCATCTGACTGCAAAATATAAATCATAAATCCTTTTTGTAAAAATTTTAAAATGATAAGGGCAAGCGCAAATTTTAAGATAGTACTATTCACTTTTGCAAAAGAAATACCCTCTAAATGAAAATGAGTGCCCATATATTTGTCTGCATTTAACACAATGTCTAAGAGGTCAATTAATAATTCATTGATTTGTTTTACAAGATCTTTTGCTAGATCTTCTAAAAATCCCGTAATTCCATCTGTTAAGAAACTTGCAAGCATTGGACCTCCTTTATTTGTAGTATGATAATACGGCTGACAACGTTGATGTTACTAACACCACACCGATACAACATACTAAAACTGTGATAGCTCTCTTTTTCCAGACTTTTGCGTCCATTTCATCGGCCATCTTCATCCTTACCAGGCAATATGCAATCGCAACCGTTCCTAATAAACCACTGATGGCGATAATTTTGGGCCGCATGTCTTTTAACAATTGTTCTGTTCCGGTAAAGCCTTTCCAACTGGAAATTTTTCCAGCCCATGCAATCTGGATTGAATTGATAAAAATAAGAAGACTTGTAGCACAAGTCCCCGCCAATAGTTTCAATTTTTGTTTCATTATTTCCTCCTATTTCTTTGCAGCCTGTTTTGCTGCTTTTGCCTGTTCCTGTTGCTCGATCATAAGATCAATTTGTTCTTTCCAATACGTCCAAATGCCCCAGAGAGCCATCCTCTCATTATGTGGACGTTCGATTTTCTTTCGTTCTTTCTGGCTTTTTAAACGTAGCTTCTGATTATGCCTTTTGCTTCCTAAACCTAAAAATTCATTGAACGTCCATTTACTTAGGTCGGGTGCGTAAGTGATTGCCGGATATGTATCCGACATTACTAAAGAATTCGGCCGTTTTATCTGTTTGACCTCTTCCGGAAACAGTAATTTTCTTCCCGTTAGATTTGTGCTTTCCCCTCGATTACCAGATGTTTTTAAAGATCCTACTGGCTGATTATTATTAAGAGAATATGTTGATACCGTATAATCTCCTAAATCATTGGATATTTCTTTTCTTGTATCCTGATTAGGACTGCGAAGATAAATCGTCAGATCGCAGTTATCTCTGATAATCTGTGCAACTTCTTTTCCGTAAACGTAATCTAGCTGAGCATAAGACTGAATAAATAGATTATGTCGTATTCCTTTTCCGGTAAGAAAAGCCAGTTGGTTTGGAAGATTCGTGATCTTTGGCATATTCCCAATTTCATCGTCAATGAAATTGAACCGGCGGTCCAGCCGGCCTCCCATCTTATCGGCCACAGCATCGATCTGATCGGATATTTGACGTAAGGTTAAAGCTGCCAGTGGAAAGTAGGTCTTGTCTCTCGCCGGCAGGCAAAGATAAATGATCACTTTTTGTCCATTCATTAGTAGTTCTTCCAGGTCAAAATCACTTTTGCTGGTCATGTTATTAATACTTGGCATCGTTAGCAACCGGAGAGTCATGACAGCAGACACATAGAAAGAAGCCCTTGTTTTAAACGCTGCTATGTTCGTTGCCGCCAATAAGATCCTTGATGGATGTGTTTCCGGAAGCGATTGAATATAAAAAACGAGAGGCATTGCCCCTCGGTATTCGGTACACATTTCCGTGATAAAGTAAAACACATTGGTCAGATTTTGGTATTCCGGATGATCCATGTTATCGTAGGCGACTGCCATAATACAGGCTGCCAGGGTGGAAGATTCTCCGCTGTTCCACAACTTTTCTCCATTTTCCGGAGGTTCTCCAACGAGCTGTGACACCAGATTCCATGTTTCATGGATTGCTTTTGACACATCATCTTCCTTTAAGGCCTTTACAATTGGCCCTAAATAATCGTAACGGTCCGATTGATATGGATGAATAAAATCAATACAAATAGGAAGGTACCCTAACTCTTTCGCTTTTGGGGCTGTATAGTCATAGAGTTCCTGCTTCATGTCAATTGCAAGGATGTTTTCACCAGCAAGCATTAAATCGCAAATTGTCTGCAGGACATGATTTCTTGTTTTTCCTGCCCTTGTAGCTCCAAGGATAATCGCGTGAAGATCATCAATGATATGAAGGATTTTTTCAACCCCGTTTTTCATATCAATTTTTCCAACGACTAATCCTCCATCAGGATACAGTGGCTCGCCCCCTTCATAGTTTAAAATTTCCTTCTTCGATAGCGTCTCAGAATGAAATTCCTCTTCTATTTCCTCTTTTGTCAGCCACCTTTGAGTACCAAACTGGCCCTGGCCAGCTGGCACCGGTGTTTTTATGTTTTTTGTTACTTTCATTTGTTCACTTTTATAAGTATTCGTTTCCGAAAAAAACAGGATAAACCCTCCAAGTAAAAGTAACACAAAAAAGCTAAACGTAAACTGCAAGACAACCGGATTCTGTTGTAAAATTCTAATAATCTCATCTGGCCGTGTTACATATTTGATATGCTTCGGGTCCTTTAGAAAAGAATCTAAAAAAATTGATGCATATCCACAGACAAAGAAAAGTACCGTTATACCAATGCATCCAGCAAAGAACAATAAAATTTTCTTTTTCAAATTTCCCAGTCCACTCCCTTTCCTTTTTCTCTCTCTTTTTGTCTTTCTTTTAAGTATTCAATGGAATCACCCCTTTCTCTTGTCTGATGAGGATAATCTCCCTGTTTTGGAGAACCAAAAAAACGGAGTAGATAATACAACATATCACTCCGTTTTACCTCTTCTATCGAGTCTGATACATAGGTACCTTTTTCGATTTTCTTTAATGTTTCTTTATTTCTTTCAAATTTCTCTAAAAGAGCCTCCTTGGTATAAGACTCCTTCGGATAAAAATTTCTGTTTCTAACTGCCTGATGACCTGGTTTTTGAAATGTAATATATTCATGAGTGTCATCCCATCGGACATGATATTGTTGCTGCTCTAAAAGTTTTATAAATTCCTCCTGACTTGTAGCTACCGCTGCAGCATCCCGGACGGCAAAGAAAGCTTCTCTCCGGTAAGCAGATGCTTCCTCTTTTACTTCCTCCGGGGTTCTTTGAAACCTCCTGGCATTTTCTTTGAAACATTCCTGAAAACGCTCCTTTGTATAAGCTTCTGGAGGATCAAAACGCCAGTTTCTGATCGCTTTATGTTCTGAAGCGATAAAGGTAACATACTTCGGATTCCACTTTACTCTATATCCCTGTCGATTCATGAGTTGGATAAATTCTGACTGACTGGCAGCAACACGTAACGCTTGTTCCACGGCCAGCTGAATTTCCCTTTTCCATGAGATTCCCTTTTGCTCGGCTTGCTTCTCAGTTTCACTTTTTCCCCTGTGAATCCGGGATCGATCAATGACGGATAAATTATGTTCTTGACAAAGTTGATCATTAAAACTTTTCAGTTCTTCTAAATCCTGATCCGTACATTGCCACTTATATCCGGTATCGAAGTTTACGCTATTGATGATAAAGTGTGTATGAATATGATCCCGATCCGTATGTGTTGCAAATGAGATTTGAAACCCTTGAAATTTCTCATGTTCTTTAAATTGTTCAGCTATTTGAAAAGCTTCCTGGGCTGTGATTTCTCCAGGTTTGAATGACTGAATCAGATGGATACACATCCTTCCATCCTCTTTTCCCCAGGCTTGCTTGGTAAGCATAAATTCCTCATGGGCTCGATCCGGATTCAATAGATAGGTCCCTCCCCTTAATTCCGGTAATGTTTTTTCCAGATTATTAATATACTTTAATACTTTCTCCATTTTGCCTTTTGTATCGTATTTGATCGGCTTTCCCGCCTTATCGGTAGCAAACTCAAGAATCGCCATCGTTATCCTCCCTTAATCTGCAATAACTGATCAAATATATCCTGCAGTAGCTGATTCGTCTCTTCTAAGTCTGCGGCTAAGATCTGTCCCTCATGAGCCAGCCTAGTGAGCTGATTTAAGTTATTTCCTATTTTATATAACTGATATTGAACGTCTTTCAGATCTTCTACCACTGTAATTTGACCTTCCAATGCCATCCGCCTGACATAAGAAGAAAAATTTTCATGCGCCTGACTGGCCTTTTTCTCAACTATTTCACATTCACTGTTTGAAAACCGAATGGATTTGGGGAATTTTACTTCTTTTTCATGCATTGTCTCATCTCCCAATACTCATATATCTGAACAAAAAAAACGCCCGATAAGCAGAGAGGTAAGCTTACCAGACAAAGGATTATCATATTCATTTTTCTGCCCTTTCATAATTAAATCTTAATATTTTTCTCTCTTTTTCTTTTTTTAATATCTTGAGTAAAAAATACAAAAAAAAGTAATAAAAATAAAACTAAACAACATTGTATAAAACAATCCAGTTAGTAAAAATTTATCTAAATGATAGACATACTCTTTTCCTAGAAACAAAGGAGATACAACAGAACCTCTTTTAAAAATTCTGTTCTCTACATAAACAAAAACATATTCTGAAGCAGTAGGAATTGCCAAATATTTATATGTTTTAATCAGGTCATGCGTTTTTTTCTTCCTCATGAATGTAATTATTAATACACAGGATATTACAAACATAAGCAATAACAATATTTCTTCTATATCTTATGAATAATATTAATTTGTTATACTGACTTTGTGTAAAATAACAATCCCCAAAATTCATAAACTTCCTCCTTTCTTTTTCTTTCATCCTAAGTTTTTTTCAATAACCAATTGTTCATTAAAATCTTTGTACTGAGTTTTTGGATGTTCTGCCCAGGTTTCAAACTCCTGTAATTGATATTCCTTTGTATATCTCTCTGTCGCTGCTTTCCCCCATTCATCATTATCAAGATGAAATATTAACTTATGTATTTGAGGAAATCGTTTTAAATACGTCTCTATAGAGACATTTGCTAAACAGCATAAGGCCAGATGGTGATCTATCCATAAATTCTTCTGATCCCACTTAATACATAAAGTCAAATAGCTCATTAAATCAATCGGTGCCTCATAAATATGAAGAGTGTCTGTTGTTCCCTCCATACAAAAAGTAAATCGTTTATCACTGCCAGGAGCCTCACCTTTAAAAGGATTATTTGATACTGTCCCTCGGATTGTACAATGTCTGGCCACACCATAAGAATCATAACCGACAAAAATACAACTGTGATACGTATTTTCATACAATTTCTTTGATTTTACAAAATAGTCAACAATTCTGTGATCAATTCCCCTCGTCTTAATCAAATAGGCGTAAACATGGCGATAATCTTGTGCTGCAGGTGGTAGTTTAAATTTTCTTTTCACACTTGGCTTTAGATGTTTCTCATGAACTGCTATATGAGCAGAATCAAGAAGATATTTCATTGCCTGAACGAAATCATATCCGAGAATAAATTGAACTAATTGAATGGGGCCACCTCCGTGAATCTGTTCTCCAGATAGTTGTGCCGCAAAACAATTCCACTGATTTCTTTGCTCATTCATATATAAGCCACCGTATCCTGGGACTTTATACGCATTCTTTTTCTTCTCTATATTTAATCCCAAGTTTTTTGCTAAAGAAAGTATACTTACCTCATTTGCTTTTTTTATCTCGTCGTCAGTAAATTTTTTCTTTTTGTACATCGAATCCCCCTATTCATATCATTTTCTTTTTTTAACTATCAAGGCTACTTAGAAATATTAATGTTTTGGGGGTAGGATTGTTTGTGATCATAAAATTCACTAATATTTCTAAGCACCCTGGACAACTAAAAAGGACCCGACATAAGTCGGATCCGGTTTTGTTTCTCTTTATTCCACTGTAAGATCAGCAAGTTTGGCCAGTGCAATGATAGAACTTTTTGACACTTTCTTGCCTTTGTACTCAACTAGATCATCCATTTCGCCAGTAAAAATGTCCGCTGGATTATACTTCTTTAATATAATCGTATCTTCATCAACGAAAATCTCAAGAGGGTCCCTCTCATTTACATCCAGATTACGTCTTAACTCGATTGGCAGCGTGATACGTCCCAATTCATCAAGTTTTCTTACAATACCTGTGCTTTTCATTTTTGTTTTCCTCCTTTGGATTTATACATAATAATAACAATATTATAGCAATTATAAACAATTCTTCCAATGACTTAAATTTCATTACTCACTGTCTTGTCCTTCTTGAAAATACATCTCTAATGCTTTGACGATAATTTCTTCTACTTCCGCCTGCGGCTGTTCTGGACTGAAATATTTTTTATATACATTTTTATTCATTTTGTAACCACTGTATTTTACTTTCCGTGGTTTTAATGTTCCTTCCAAGATTTTTAGCATTGTATCTGCATTCAGTTTTCCTTTTTGATAATAAGAAGATAAATTTTGTGCTGTTTTTGTATCTAATTTTTTGTTCTGATTCTCTAAATAAAAGAAAAGCTGCTCCTGCAGTTCCTCGGAGAACTTTGAAACCTCCAACCCTGAAACAATCGGCAACAATTTATTATCCAGCAATTTTTTTAGATTAGATGTTAATTTGTAAAGTTTTAAATACCGAGTGATGGTTGATCTACTCAGATTAAATTCTTTTGCTGCAGAAATTTTTTCCGGATTCTCTTCAAGATCTGTCCTCCGGCCCTGGGATTTTAAAGCTTCATGTCGGCGATAAATCAAGTCAATTTTCTCAGACTCTGTAAAATGATCCAATCCCTTTTCTAAATTGGACTCAATGAAAATTAGTTCAGCTTGGGTATCATCATAATCTTTTACAATACATGGAACAGTCTCTAAATCCGCTAAAACAGCACCATCTCTTCGGTTATGTCCTGCCAGAATCTCAAAAAGGTCTTCTGACTCGATTGGTCTTACTAAAATCGGTTGAAGAACTCCATGTTCTTTAATCGAATCTGCCAGATCCTGCAGCTCCTGATCCTGATATCTTTTCTTTCCGATATCACTTTTCTGATAATCAATTAATTGATGTATTGGAATTTCAACTATGTCGTTCTTACTTTTCTCGTTTATATTAACCGGTTCCTGAGAAAATTCACTGCTATCATCAAGTCCAAAAATATTATCAATACTTTTAAGCTCTTCATTCATGTTTTAACACCTCCTTGGCCAGCTGCTGATAGGCTTCAGCAGCTTTATTTTTATGATTAAATTCTCTAATCGTTTTCCCCTGCCGTATTGCGGTACCCACATCAATACTTCGAGGAATTCTGACATCATAAATGTTTAGCTTTCCATATGCCTTTTGTACCATATTAATCATTTCTTTGGCTAGTCTCGTTTGTTCTTGTACCATTGTAAAAAGAATTCCTTCTATCTGTAACTCTGGATTTAATTTTCTTTTCGTCTTTGCTACCGATCCTAATAACTGTTCCAGACCTTTGGCACTCAAGAACTCTGCCGATGCCGGTATGAGGACACTGTCCGCCGCCGTAAGGGCATTCACTGTTAACATCCCCAGTGATGGGCCGCAATCCACTAAAATATAATCATATCCTTTTTTATATTTTTGTAGGATATTTTTTAAGATCATCTCCCTGCAGGTTGTGTTGATCAATGATATTTCTACTGCTGAAAGTGTTATATTTGCTGGAATTAAATCTACATAGTCCAATTCCAATACAATATTCT
>ENA-ORUM01002516-ORUM01002516.1-human-gut-metagenome-genome-assembly--contig:-NODE-2516-length-10176-cov-3.136647_pt1 | contig 10176 bp, 8 predicted proteins | sample MGYA00242083_ERZ509217 | MGnify/ENA primary metagenome ERZ509217 (study PRJEB26280, sample SAMEA2338831) | human gut metagenome | biome: human gut; feature: human-associated habitat; material: faeces... | reverse complement strand
GGCCTGTTCTGCTCCCTGCTCATCGGCACCATCATCAAGACGCTGGGCCAGCAGCTGGGGATGGAGTTCCTCATCGAAGTGGGGGGATACGCCTCGGCCATGAGCGGGGCGGCTATGGCGGTGGCCATCGGCTACGCCCTGAAGGCCCCCCCGCTGGTCCTCTTTTCCCTGGTCACGGTGGGCTATGCGGCCAATGCCCTGGGCAGCGTCACCCTGTCCGGGGGCAGCGGCGCCGGAGGCCCTCTGGCGGTGCTGTTTATCGCGGTCATCGCCGCGGAGCTGGGCAAGGCGGTGTCTAAGGAGACCAAGATCGACATCCTGGTCACCCCTCTGGTGACCATCCTGGCGGGGGTGGCCCTGTCGGCCTGGTGGGCCCCGGCCATCGGCACGGCGGCCTCCGCGGTGGGGGACTTCGTCAAGTGGGCCACTGTGCTCCAGCCCTTCTGGATGGGCATCCTGGTGTCGGTGGTCATCGGCGTGGCCCTGACCCTGCCCATCTCCTCTGCCGCCATCTGCGCCGCCATCGGGCTGACCGGCCTGGCCGGCGGGGCCGCAGTGGCGGGGTGCTGCGCCAACATGGTGGGCTTCGCCGTCCTGTCCTTCCGGGAGAACCGCTGGAGCGGCCTGATCTCCCAGGGGCTGGGCACCTCCATGCTCCAGATGGGCAACATCGTCCGCAATCCCCGGATCTGGCTCCCCGCCATCCTCGCCTCCGCGGTCACCGGCCCCCTGGCCACCTGTGTGTTCCAGTTTGAGATGAATGACCCCGCCGGGGGTGTGGCGGCTGGAATGGGGACCTGCGGTATGGTGGGCCCCATCGGGGTCTATGCCGGCTGGGTGAACGATGTGGCCACGGGGGCCAAGGCTGCCATCACCGGCATGGACTGGCTGGCCATGGCGCTGATCTGCTTTGTACTGCCCGCCGTCCTCGCTTGGCTGTTCGGGCTGTTTTTCCGTCGGATCGGCTGGATCCGGGAGGGGGACCTGACCCTGGAGTGAGCCGGGGGAGATTTGCAGGACCGTTTGGGCGGCCGGCACGCTTGCGTGCCGGCCGCCTGTCCGTCCCTGGCGACCGCCTGCTCCGCAGGTCCCTGGCCAGTTTCCTGGTGATGGGCCGGGTGTGCTGCTGGCGGCAGGATTGGCAGGGCCTGTCCCTGATGGTGGGACGAACACCCTCTTGACAGCCTCTTCTGTATCTGATAAAGTTACAGAAAACGGCTCCCTGGGAGGAGAACCATTATGAACAGCGATTTCTGCGTGGCGGTCCACGCTCTGGTCTATCTCAACCGAAGAGGGTGCGTCCTGTCCAGCGAGGAGCTGGCCCGGAACATCTGCACTAACCCCGCCCGGGTGCGGAAGGTGCTCGCCCGTATGAAAAAGGACGGCCTGGTGGAGACCAAGGAGGGCAGCTCCGGCGGAGGCTACCGCTTTGCCAAGGGGGCGGGGGAGGTGTCCCTGGCCCAGGTGGCCCGGGCGCTGGAGGTGCGCTTCGTCTCCACCTCCTGGCACAGCGGCAGCCAGGAGGTGAAGTGTCTGGTGGCCACCGGCATGGCTCAGGTGATGGATGCCCTTTTTGATGACCTGGACGACCGGTGCATGGCCCGGCTGGAGGAGATCACAGTGGAACAGGTGGACCGGAAGCTCTCCGGCGGACCCTGCCCCGGCGGCGGATGATCCCGCCGCAGAGAACAGTGCGAATGGAGGTTTTTTATGGGGTTTGATCTGGAGATCAGCGTTCCGGCGCTGACGGTTTTCATACAGGGCATCCTCAGCTTCTTCTCCCCCTGCGTCCTGCCTCTGGTCCCCTTATATGTGGGCTATCTGGCAGGCGGGGCCAAGACGGTGGAGGTGGACGGCACCATCCGCTACCCCAGGGGGCGGGTGATGTGGAACACCCTGTTTTTTGTGCTGGGGATCAGCGCCACCTTTTTCCTGCTGGGCTTCGGCTTCACCGCTTTGGGGCAGTTTTTCAGCGATAACCGGCTGTGGTTTGCCCGGATCAGCGGCATTATCATGGTGCTGTTCGGGCTGTACCAGCTGGGGGTGTTTGGACATTCCATGGCGCTGGAGCGGGAGCACAGGCTGCCCTTCCGGCTGGGCGGCCGGACCATGGGGCCGCTGGTGGCCCTGGTCCTGGGCTTTACCTTCAGTTTCGCCTGGACCCCCTGTGTAGGGCCGGTGCTGGGGAGCGTGCTCCTGATGGCCTCATCCTCGGCTTCGGCCCCGGCAGCGGCGCTGCTCATCGGGGTGTACACCCTGGGCTTTGTGCTGCCCTTCCTAGCGGTGGGGCTGTTCACCGGCGGGGTGCTGTCCTTCTTCAAGCGGCACCAGCAGGTGGTGCGCTGGACGGGGAAGGCGGGGGCGGCTCTGCTGATCCTGATGGGGGTGATGACCTTTACCGGCTTTATGAACGGCTTCACCGAATATCTGTCCCAGACCGGCTCCGCCGTGCCTCAGAGCCAGAGCGTCGGCAGCGGGGAGGAGCCGTCCGCCTCCACAGATGCAGACAACGGTGCGTCGGAGCCGCCGGTGGTCCCTGCCCCTGACTTCACCCTGGTGGACCAGTACGGGGAGGAGCACAGTCTGTCCGATTACAAGGGCAAGACCATTTTTCTCAATTTCTGGGCCACTTGGTGCGGCCCCTGCCGGGGGGAAATGCCGGATATCCAGGCGCTGTATGAGGAGTATGGCGGGAACCAGGGGGACCTGGTGGTACTGGGAGTGGCCGCCCCTGGGCTGGGGCAGGAGGGGACCCAGGAGGAGATCGCCATCTTTCTGGAAGAGAACGGCTATACCTTCCCCACAGTGATGGACACGGAGTACCAGCTCACCTATCAGTACGGCATCCGGGCCTACCCCACCACCTGGATGATCGACGGGGAGGGCAGTCTCTACGGCTATGTGGAGAGCGCCATGACAGGGGAGATCATGAGGGATATCGTGGAACAGACCATGGAGGCCCAGCCATAAAAAAGAAACATGCCCCGCCCGCTCCAATGGGAGCGGGCGGGGCATGTTTGACTGTGTGGGTCCATCAGGGGGAGGCGGTGTAGAGGGAAGAAGTGTCCTCAGCTCCATCCGTCATGGCGTACCAGCGATCGGCTTGGGCATGGGTGCGGGCGATGCGGGTGTCGGTGAGAACGCCCAGCTCCTCCAGAACGGCCAGGGTGTGGGAGGCCTGGGGGGTGAGGGTGATGGTCACAGAGCCGCCCCGGTGCACCATGCTGTCCTGCTCCGTCAGGTAGAAGCTGAAGTCCAGGTCAGCCTCACAGGTGTTCTCCAGGCGGTCCTGGTCCTCAAAAAGGTAGCGGGTGCCGATGGTGCCCGCGTCGAAATCGGTCAGCACGGCCTGCCACAGCTGCTCCGCCTGGGCGGCGGAGAGGGAGGCGGACTCGTGGCTCTGGGTCTGGATGTCCCAGAGATCGTAGACGTACGCCTCCGTCAGGCTCCAGTCCGCGGACTGGTCAAGTCCATAGCCGGCCCGGACAAAGCTCCGGTCAGAGACCAGCTGATCCAGAGCCCATGTGACGGTGCCCTCCATCCCCTGCTCCGCCCGGTACAGCGGAACGCCGTGGTAGTAGCGGCGGATGCTCTGTCCGTTGGACAGGGTGTAGGAGAGGGAGATGTAGAAGGAGTCGTCATAGATGCTATCCTCCCTGGAGCGGGCAGCTACGATGGCCTGGTGGAGGGCGGTGATCTGGGCGACCTGCTCCGGGTCGGTGATCTGGACGCTCCCGCCGAAGCCGTCGCTGGGATAGGTGCTGCCCTCCAGATCCACAGTCACCTGGCTCACCTCGCCGGAGGCGGGGATGTAGTCCTGATAGCCGGTGAGATCCAGCCGGATGCACAGGAACAGGGCGGAGAGCAGCGCCAGCAGGACCAGGCAGCCCGGCCAGGCGGAGAAGACGCGGAAGGACTTGCGCAGCAGCATCTCCGCCAGAAAATAGCCCACTGCAGCCCAGAAGAGGATGGACAGCACCAGGGAGAGCTGGCCGTCTCCGAACAGCACATAGTAGGTAAAGGTGCCGCCGGAGAGACCGGCGCAGACGGCCACCCCGTACTTGAAGATGGGGCGGACCACCCGCACGGAGACCACGTCTCCCGCCGACTCCATCTGGCGGGCGCGGTAGATCAACAGGGCGGCCGCAGACAAGGCCACCCCCACACCGGCGTAGACCGCCACCACGGCGGGCTGGGCAAGCTGATAGGCCCCGCTGTCCGCAGCCTGGGTCCAGGATACAGCACCGCCCAGTTTCTCCAGAGGGGTGAGCCAGGCCACAGCCTGCTGGGTGGTGCCGCTCAGGCCGTTGTAGCCGTAGAGAAACAGGTAGAGCACCGAGTCCATCAGCGTGCTGATGATAGCCGCCAGGCAGTTCAGCACCCCGTAGAAGACAGGCAGGGCCAGCAGATGGCCGGTGAACATGGCACAGAAGACGGCAAAGGAGTAGAAGAAGAGGCAGGAGGCGGACTGGACCAGCAGCCATATGGCCAGCGCCTTCAGATCCAGACAGTTCCCCACAGCCTCGCCGGCCAGGGTGAGGCCAAAGATGGCGGCGTTGGGCAGCAGCAGGAAGCTGAGCCCGGACAGATAGTTGGTGAAAAACAGAGCCTCCCGCCGCAGGGGCAGGGCGTGCATCATGCAGGCGGAGCGGCTGGCATCCAGATAGCTGAACACCGCCATAGCGGCCAGCAGGCCAAAGATGACGGCCAGCACCGTGCCCAAGTTCAGGGAGTAGCCCACCGAGACCCGGGAAAAATAGTCCAGGCTGTGCGTAAGGTCCTCCAGAGCCCAGTTCTGCCCCCGCTGGATCGTGGTGAGCAGATTGAGGGGCAGGGCAAACAGCCAGATCACCGAGTACAGGGCCCAGATGGGCCAGAAGCGGCTGAGGTTTTTGCGGTAGAGGGTGGAATTAAAGCATGATGTCACGGACCGCATAGTCCTCACCTCCCAGTTCATAGATAAAAATCTCCTCCAGCGTCAGAGGCAGGGCCTCCATCAGGATGGGCTGGAACGCGGCGAGCCGGCTTTTGATGACGTCGGAGCTGCCCCGGACGATCAGGGTGTGGATGCGGCCCACCTGGGTGACATGGAGCAGGTCCAGGTCCTCCGGCAGCTTGGGCATCTCCGGCTCCTGAAATACGATCTGCATCTTGACCACGTTGTCCTGAAGATCGGTGAGGGAGCGCTGCAGGAGCACCTTGCCCCGGCTGAGGATGCCCACGTGGTCGCACACGTCTTCCAGTTCCCGCAGATTGTGGGAGGAGACCAGCACCGTGGTCCCCCGCTGGGCCACGTCCCCCATGAGCAGGGACCAGACCTGACGCCGCATCACCGGGTCCAGGCCGTCTACCGGCTCGTCCAAGACCAGCAGGTCGGGGTTGCAGCACAGAGCCAGCCAAAAGGCGGACTGCTTCTGCATCCCCTTGGACAGGCGGCGGATGGGCTGTTTCTCGTCTACTGCCGGGAAGGCCTCCTTCAGCACCTGATAGCGCTTGTCATCAAAGGCGGGATACAGCCCCCGGTAAAACTTCATCATGTCCCGGGTGGAGGCGGACAGAAAGTAGTACAGGTCGTCGGGGATAAAGGCCACCCGGGACTTCACCGCCGGATTTTCGTACACCGGCGCCCCGTCCACCGTGATGGTGCCCGAGTCGGGGCGGTAGATGCCGGTGATGTGCCGCAGGATGGTGGACTTTCCCGCGCCGTTAGGGCCCACCAGCCCATAGATGGAGCCCTTCTCCACCTCCATGGTGAGCCCATCCAGGGCGCGGAAGCCGTCGAAGGTCTTGACGACGTTGTTTACCTTGATCATTGGACCTCTCCCCCTTTTTCCCGGATGCGGGCGATCAGCCGATCCCGCGTGACCCCCAGGTACAGCAGCTCGGCTGTCAGACTGTCGAACTGCCCCAGCAGCCGGTCCCGCCGCTCCTCATCCACCCCGGTGCGGGGGGCCGCGAAGCTGCCCTTCCCAGGGATAGAATAGACATAGCCCTCCGCCTCCAGGGACTCATAGGCCCGCTGGATGGTGTTGGGGTTGATGGCAAGATTGCTGGCCAGGGACCGCACAGAGGGGAGCTTTTCCCCCTCCTGGATGGCGCCGCTCACCATCAGCCGGCGCAGATTGTCCCGCACCTGCTCGTAGATGGGCCGGGCATCCCGGTAGTCCAGATTCAGCATACTGCCGCCTCCCTTCAAACTGTATTCACTGTATTAGTACAGTTAGTCTATGCGGACGGGACCGAAAAATCAAGCAAGAAATCCTTAAGATTTTCTTAGGATTTATCTCAGGGGGAGAGAGGACCGTCAGATCTCCACGCAAAAAGGGAGAAGATTTACCATTTCTTAATCTGTTTCCGTTTGAAAAAGGCGAGCGGCCGTGATATAGTATAGGCGAAAAGAGCATCAGAAGAAGGAGGCTCCCACACATGACTGCGACTGTCGGATTTATCGGAACGGGGAACATGGGCGCTGCTCTGGCCCGGGCCGTCTGTAAAACTGTGCCCCCCCAGCAGGTGCTGCTGGCCAACCGCACCCCCGCCAAGGCGGAAGCCCTGGCCGAAGAGCTGGGCTGCGCCGCAGGTACCAATGAAGAGGTTGCCCGCGCCTGCCGGCTGATCTTTCTGGGAGTGAAGCCCCAGGTGATGGGGGAGATGCTGGCCTCTCTTACCCCTGTGCTGAAGGAGCGGGAGGACTGCTTTGTGCTGGTGACCATGGCCGCCGGCCTGACCTGCGCCCGGATCCGGGAGATGGCGGGGGTGGACTGCCCGGTGATCCGGGTGATGCCCAACACCCCCGCGGCCATCGGCGAGGGGGTGCTCCAGTTCTGCGGCCTGGGGACCACGGAGGAGGATATGGCCTCCTTCCGAAACCTGATGGCCCCCGCCGGGCTGGTGGATCAGGTGCCTGAGGGGCTGATAGACGCAGCCAGCTGCGTGTCCGGCTGCGGCCCCGCTTTTGCCTACCTGTTCCTGGAGGCCCTGGCGGACGGCGGGGTGGCCTGCGGCCTGCCCCGGGACAAGGCGCTGGCCTACGCCGCCCAGATGCTGGCCGGGTCGGCCCGGATGGTGCTGGAGACCGGCGCTCACCCCGGTGCCCTGAAGGATGCGGTGTGCTCCCCCGGGGGCAGCACCATCCAAGGGGTGCGGGCGCTGGAAAAGGGCGGTCTGCGGGCCGCCGCCATGGACGCGGTGCTGGCCGCCTATGAAAAGACGCAGGAATTAGGGACAAAATAAGGGACAGGCGGAGCCAGGGAGGACAGGGGAACGGCCCTGTCCTCCGGTTCCCGAGCTGAATAAAGGGGTTTGATGCTATGAAGATCGTGGTCAAGGTGGGCACCTCCACTCTGGCGCATGCCACGGGGCGGCTGAACATCCGCCATGTGGAGGAGCTGGTCAAGGTGCTCTCCGACCTGAAGAATGCAGGACACCAGATCATCCTGGTGTCCTCCGGCGCCATCGGCATGGGGGTGGGCAAGCTGAATCTGCCCTGCCGGCCCACTGACATGCCCGGCAAGCAGGCGGCCGCCGCCGTGGGACAGTGCGAGCTGATGTACACCTACGACCGGCTGTTCACCCAATACAACCACACTGTGGCCCAGATCCTCCTCACTGGGGAGGACATCGACCACAGCGACCGGAGGGAGAACTTCCAGAACACCATCTTCCGCCTGCTGGAGCTGGGCGCCCTGCCGATCATCAACGAGAACGACACCGTGGCCACCGCTGAGATCAAGGTAGGGGACAACGATACCCTGGGGGCCGTGGTGGCCTGCACGGTGAAAGCGGACCTTCTGGTCCTCCTCAGCGATATCCAGGGGCTCTACACCGCAGATCCCCGCAAGGACCCGGGTGCCCGGCTGATCCCGGTGGTGGAGGAGATCACTGCCGACATCGAGGCGCTGGCCGGCGGGGCTGGCTCCGGCCTGGGCACGGGGGGCATGGCCACCAAGCTGCGGGCCGCCCGCATGGTGACCGGCCAGGGCTGCGACATGATCATCACCAACGGGGACCAGCCCCAGCTGCTCTATGATATCGTGGAGGGGAAGCAGGTGGGGACCCGGTTCCTGGGCCGGCGGGCCTGACGGGGCTCAAAGGCGAAGGACCACAAGGAGGCGGAAGGGATGACCACACAAGAACTGCTTGCGCGTGCCAGACAGGCCAGAGGGGCCATGGCTCTGGCGGATACACAGACCAAGGACCGGGCCCTGCTGGCCATGGCGGAGGAGCTGGAGGCGGACACGGCCCCCATCCTGGCGGCCAACGCCCTGGATCTGGAGGAGGCCCGGGGCCGCATCTCCGAGGTGATGCTGGACCGGCTGGCCCTCAGCCCGGACCGGATCGCCGGCATGGCGAAGGGGATCCGGGAGGTGGCGGCCCTCCCTGACCCGGTGGGGGCTGTCCTCAGCCGGGTGGAGCGGCCCAACGGGCTGGTGATCGAGAAGACCGCCGTCCCAATGGGGGTCATCGCCATCATCTATGAGAGCCGGCCCAATGTCACCAGCGACGCCGCAGCCTTGGCCCTGAAGGCGGGCTCCGCCTGTGTGCTCCGCTGCGGGAAGGAGGCCCACCGCTCCGCCGCGGCCATCGTCTCCGCCCTGTGCCGGGGCCTCTCCCGGGCCGGACTGCCCCAGGAGGCCCTGTGTCTGGTGGAGGACACCACCCGGGCCTCCGCACACGAGCTGATGACCGCCAGCGGATACGTGGATCTGCTCATCCCCCGGGGGGGCGCGGGGCTGATCCGGGCCTGTGTGGACAATGCCACCGTCCCCGTCATCGAGACGGGCACCGGCATCTGCCACGTCTATGTGGACCGGGCGGCGGACCTGGACATGGCGCTGGACATCCTGGAGAACGCCAAGTGCAGCCGGCCCAGCGTGTGCAACGCCGCCGAGGTGTGCCTAGTCCACCGGGAGGCGGCCCCGGTCTTTCTGCCCCGGATGCGGGAGCGGCTGACGGATGCCAGGGCAGCCCGGGGGGAGCGGCCGGTGGAGCTGCGCCTGGACGGGACGGCGGCCGGGATCATCCCCGGCACGCCCGCGGGTCCGGAGGACTTCGACACTGAGTTTTTGGACTATATCCTGGCTGTCCGGGTGGTGGACGGGACGGAGGAGGCCATCCGCCACATCGCAGCCCACTCCACCGGCCACTCGGAGGCCATCGTGACAGAGGACGGGGAGGCGGCCCGGCGCTTCCTGGCCGCGGTGGACTCAGCGGCGGTGTACTGGAACGCCTCCACCCGCTTTACAGACGGCGGTGAGTTCGGCTTTGGCTGCGAAATGGGCATTTCCACCCAAAAACTGGGTGCCCGCGGGCCCATGGGCCTGCCCGAGCTCACAAGCTACAAATACATCATCCGCGGCGCAGGGCAGACGCGCTAGCGCCCCGCGGGAAGGAGAGACGAACCCATGGCAGTAAACGATGCACAGAAAGAGAGAAACGCCCTGCGCCGGCGCCGCCGCTGGCGGCAGCTGCTGGGCGCGGTGGTGTGCCTTCTGGTGGTGATTGGGCTGGTAAGCGTGGTGTCCGGCGGGGTGCGCCTGACGGCCACGCTGTTCGACGACAGCGAGCTGAAAGCCGAATATGTGCTGCGCCTGCGCAACCTTGTGGCGCTGGACCCTGTGCCCTTCGACAGCATTGAAGAGGCAAACCAGAACACGCTGCTGAACGCGCTGATTTGGAGCAGCATTTCGGAAGACAAAGACTACGAGCGCGATGAGGTGGGCGCCATGTATCTGCCCACGGCGGATATTGACGCCGCCGCGGCCGAGCTGTACGGGCCGGACGTGCACTTCACCTACCAGACGTTTGAAGACCGCGGCCTCACCTACCAGTATGTGGAGGAAAAGCAGGCCTACCTTCTGCCCATCACCAGCGTCATCACCGACTATTACCCCCAGGTGGAGGAAATTCGCCGCGAGGGCGACACCGTGCGCGTGACGGTGGGCTACCTTTCGCAGTTCTCTTCCGGCACAGATTTTTCGCCCGATATGCAGTATGCGCCTGTGAAATATCAGGATTACCTGTTCCGCCGCGACGGGGACAACACCTATTTGTATGCCGTGACAGAGAGCGAGATGAAGCCGGCGGCCTCCTCGTCCTCTACGGCCAGCACGCCGGCCGTGCAGGCCCCGCAGGAGGTGCTGGACAACATTGCCAGCAGCCTGCCCACGGCGCCCT
>ENA-ORUM01002510-ORUM01002510.1-human-gut-metagenome-genome-assembly--contig:-NODE-2510-length-10205-cov-2.254089_pt1 | contig 10205 bp, 17 predicted proteins | sample MGYA00242083_ERZ509217 | MGnify/ENA primary metagenome ERZ509217 (study PRJEB26280, sample SAMEA2338831) | human gut metagenome | biome: human gut; feature: human-associated habitat; material: faeces... | reverse complement strand
TTGGATTATGATCTGTTAAATCGGCAATTACAAGTTCCGCATTGTTGAGATAATCCATGATTTCTTCTGTAATAGATCCATTTTGGCTAGATTGATCTACTCGGTACGGTTCAAAATCGTGTTTTTTACAAACTGGCTTAATTACGTGTTTGAAGAGTTTGTCAGATCTATCTCTTATAGAAGAACCATTTTCGCCGATAGGACAAATAATAAAGCATTTTTTCATATTATACACATCCTTTCGACTAGATTTTACCATAGTCTACGAAAATAATCAATTCAGAAAGAAGGTGAGGCAAATGGCAGATAAAAAAGATGCGCAGGTAATGCTTGCAGCACTCAGAGAGGAGATCCTGGTTCCGTATTTACAGGAGAAATACGTCATAAGAGGGATCATGAAAGGATTGGATCGCTTAGAAAAGAAAAATGCCCTGCAGGGTGGCAGCCCTGGCAAGGCAAGAACAAATAAATGAAATACATTTACAGTGTTATTGTAGCACAGAAAGGACAGTAATGGAAGAAAATAAGGTGTTGATTGCGTTAGATATTTACGATGAATTTGCCTGTATGTATGAGCGGGTTGAGGTCATTAGGCAGCTTTATAAAACAGAGTCTTATCTGGGTAGGGAAACAATCTTAAAAATCTTAGGGATTTCTATAAAAGAGGAGGAAGTGCAGGATGGCAAATCTATATGAGATTGATGAACAGATCATGCAGTGTATTGATGAGGACACAGGAGAGATCCTTGACATGGAGAAGCTGAACCATCTGCATGCAGCAGGAGCAGAAGGTGGAATCGTTGGCCCTGTGGTACAAGAATCTTTTGTCCGATGCGGAAGCATTAAAAGCAGAAAAGGAAAACTTTGCAACGAGGGAAAAATCAGCAAAGAACCGGGCGGAATCCATAAAAGCCTATCTTTCCGATTTCTTAAATGGGGAGAAGTTTGAGACGAAAAAGACAAAGATCACTTTCCGGAAATCAAAACAGGTCGACATCATAGATCAATCCACAATCGATGATGACTACTTGATTTATCAGGAACCAAGACCAAATAAAACAAAGATCAAAGAGGCATTAAAATCCGGAGCACAGCTCAAAGGAGTACAGCTGGTAGAAAAAAAGAACATTCAGATCAAATGAATTTCAATACAACTCTCATTACAGTGATCAATGAAAGGAGAAAGATATGGAACAGAATATCATCACAGTAAAAAGAAACAAGGCAACCCTTAGCAGGGACAGGTGGGGAAGGGCCGTTGTGAAAATTTCACCGGAAGCAGCAGATATCGTTGAGTCATTTATTGAAAAAAGTGATGTCTCAATCTTGCAGCTCGTATCGTCTATGATCGAGTTTGCGGCACCGCAGACGATGATCAGGGAAGAAGGTGAAGAATAATGGCAGTACCAGTCTTAATTATTGGAAAATCTGGTTCCGGCAAATCTACATCTTTAAGGAACTGTATCGACAAGGATTTCAACCTGATCCGAGTATTGGATAAACCCCTGCCCTTTAAAGGCAAAATCAATGGATGGAAGACGGACGATTATCAGATCATTATGAAAGCGTTAGTGCAGGCAAAGGCGAAGTCCATTGTCATTGATGACGCAGGCTACTTGATTACAAATCATTTTATGCGTGGGCATAGCAGCAGCGGAAAGGGAAATGCCGTCTTTTCTTTTTACAACGACATTGGGGATTACTTCTGGAATCTAATCCAGTTTATCGTCAGTAAACTGCCGGAAGATAAAATTGTCTATCTAATGATGCATGAAGAGATGAATGATTTTGGAGAAGTAAAACCAAAGACGATCGGGAAACTCTTGGATGAAAAAGTGTGCATTGAGGGGATGTTCACCATTGTACTGCGGTGCGTAGAAGAAGGCGGTAATCACCTCTTTATTACCCAGGCATCAGGTGGGGCCGTCTCAAAGTCTCCGATCGGGATGTTTGAAGACCTAACGATCGATAATGACCTGGCAAAGGTTGATGAAACAATCAGAAATTATTATGAGTTTGAAAAAGGAGAAGATAAAAATGAAGAAACCAAATGATTATGAAGACGTACAGCCTTATGGAGAGTTTACGCCGCTGGAAGTCGGCGGGCATATCCTAGTGATTAAAAAAATAGAAGAGACAAAGAGCCGGACCGGAAAAGACATGTTGATGATCTATCTGGATACGGATGTTTCTGATAAGCAGCCAAGATACTACGAAGAACAGTTTAAGAACGATATCCGCCCAAACAAAAAGTGGGGATGTATTGTGTACCAGCTTGTCTTTGATCAGGACGGAGCAACGAATCGGGGGTTGAAGACCTTCCATACCTGTGTGGAGAAGTCTAATCCTGGCTTTGCGATCACTTGGGGATCTGGCTATGCAGACTGTTTTAAAGGGAAGAAACTTGGAGGAGTCTTTGGAAAAGAAGAATACTTAAACCAAAAGAATGAGCCAAAAAAAGCTACAAAATGCTTCTTCTTCCGGAGCACCGATGCGATTGCTGCAGGAGTAGATGTCCCAGAAGAAAAACTATTGCAGCGAAATGCAAATGGGGAACTTTTGACCAGCAGGCAGCAGACAAACGGCGATGGGTTTATGAATATTCCGGATAACCTGCAGGAAGAAATTCCGTTCAATTAGGGGCTGCCTATGGACGTACAGATTGATTCACGAGAAAAGCAGCGGGCAATCCAAAAAATTCTAAAGACGTTTGAAAGCAAAAACGTCAACTTTTTTACATCAAAACTTTTGGTCGGGGATTATATGTCGCTTGACAATCCCCGGCTGGTCATTGACCGAAAACAAAACCTTTCAGAAGTATGCTCAAACGTCTGCCAGCAGCATGAACGGTTTAAGGCAGAGTTAAAAAGGGCAAATCAAGCAAGGATCCAGTTGGTGCTGCTGATCGAACACGGCGGGAACATTCAGTCCATGGAGGACGTTTTCTTTTGGAAAAACCCCAGGCAATGGAAGTTTGAAAAAGATACGAAAGAGAAATATGGATTTCACTGGAGTACGCCGTTTGAGGAAGTAAAGGAAGAGTTAAAGCAAAGAAAGATCCGACTTTATCCACCGACTACAGGAGAACAGCTCTACCGTTCTCTCTGTACGATTCGGGATCGGTATCAAGTCGGTGTGGAGTTCTGTAAGAAAGCAGAGACCGGAGAGAGGATCCTTGAGATCCTCTGCGAACATCATGGCTAGTTACAGGCAGAAGATTTCTGTGCAACGAAGAAAATTGGAAACACGAAAGTCGGAGACAACGGATCGCAGCGACATGATTCAGACTCTGCAGCGCCGGCTGGGAATGTACCGGGAAGTAATCCGTTGTTTCGACCCAGGAAGCACAGAATGGGATATCTGCCAGGAAGGGATCTATGACACGCTTGCAGAATTATCAAAATTAGAACAGGGGGTGTATATGGAAGATGGATGAAGTCATGCCACAGTACACAAAAGAGGATTTTAATACAGAACAGCCATATTCCTACATATACAGCCGTAAAAATGACCGGTTTGAGTTCAACCGGCTGACAAATCTGATCGCGGAACAAGCAAAAAAAGTTGGCTATATTGGATTCAAACCGATGCTCAAGAGTTATATTTCAACACAGGAACAGAAGCTTGGGCAGATCATAAACAATGCCACACAGTTTTCAGGGCAGCCTTTAGAGCTTGCTTCTGGAGACTGGCAGGCAGATGATCTGTGTATTACCAGGAGGAATGCCCAGCATGGGGAAGATATAGCCTGTGTGCATCCGATCCTCCCGGTAGAACGGCTGGTCAATGCGGACACCGGGATTGAAAAGCTTAAGATCGCTTTTCGCAAAGGACATGTGTGGAAAGAGGAAATTTATGAAAAGAAGACCTTGGCAAGCACCACAGGGATCCTGGAGCTTGCGAATGCAGGGATCGCAGTCAATTCAGAGAATGCCAGACATCTGATCAGCTATATCCATGATCTTGAGAATCTAAATTTTGAAATCATACCAGTAAAAAACTCGGTAAGCCGTCTTGGATGGATCAAGGACCTTGGATTCTCTCCATATGTGCGGGGAATTGAATTTGATGGGATCAACACGTTTAAAAATATGTTTGAATCTACCCGGGAAGAAGGGAGTTTTGATACATGGCTAGAGCTATGCAGGGAGATCAGAAAAACGGAATCTGTCGGAAGAATCCTTTTGGCTGCCAGCTTCGCAAGTGTGATCCTGCCAGTGATCAAGAAGCTGAATTTCATTGTTCACCTTTGGGGAGGGACCGAAGCGGGGAAGACCGTGGCATTAATGCTGGCGGCCTCTGTGTGGGCCAATCCAAACCCGGGTAGCGATAACGGATATATCCAGACGTTTAATGGCACTCAAGTAGCGATTGAACTGCAGAGCGGATTTGTAAATAATCTGCCGCTGATCCTGGATGAGTTCCAGCTGGTAAAGGACAAGAAAAGTTTTGAGCAGATTGTCTACATGCTCTGTGAAGGTATCGGAAAGATGAGAGGGGCTAAGACTGGAGGGTTGCAGAAGACGACAACGTGGAAGAATTGCACGCTGACGTCCGGGGAAACACCAATTTCCAGCGATTCTTCCGGCGGAGGGGCCGTCAACCGGATCATTGAAATCGAATGCAGGGATAAGGTATTTGAAGATGCGCCGAAAGTGGCAGACACCGTTTCTGAAAACTATGGGTTTGCAGGAAAGCTGTTTGTGACCCTACTGGATTCTGAGGATGCGAAAGAAGAAGCGAACCGGCTCTATAAACAGTTTTATCGGGAGTTAGGCGTAGGGTCCACGGAAAAACAGACCATGGCGGCTGCGGCAATCCTGACTGCAGATACTCTGGCTACAAATTGGATCTTTGTAGATGACAGGACACTTACGATCAACGACATCATGCCGTATCTGCACAGCAAAGAGAGCGTGGACGCAAACGCGAGGGCTTATGACTATCTCTATGAGACAGTCATTGGAAACAAGGCAAAGTTTTCTCCAGACAGCCCGGATTGCTGGGGCAGTATGGTCGGAGGCTATGTCAATGTGATTAAGAGGAATTTTAATCAGATTTGTGAAGAAGCTGGATATAATCCGAGAGCATTGGCCTCTTGGTTGAAAAAACAGCAGATCAGTGAATGTGAGAAAGGCAGGACAGATAAGCTTGTGAAGATCAACGGCAAGCCGGTCCGGTGTGTAAGAATCAACACAGAACATAAATATGAGTCGTTTGATGGATTTGAAGACGTCGAGCAGGAAGAACTGCCTTTTGATTAGGAAATATATAGAAAATAGATAACCAAAAAATCTGCTATAGGTTACGATTTCACATGGACTGGTTACCCGGAAAAGCGCAAAAAAGTGAGTGTTTATGCGGGTTTGATGGCTGCGGGTAACCAAAAACCACTTTTTTAAAATTTTATATACCCTTATATAGAAACACTTTTTCGGAGGAAGATTTTTAGAATATAAAACTCCTATAGGAGATAAATAAAAAATAGTGGGTACTGGTTACGGATGGCTTATAGACCGCATGGTTGAGCCATTTGAGCGGGTAACCAGTTTTAATAAAAGTGGTATACGGAGGTTACGGTATGTATATAGAGAGAATCAATCAATATAAGCATCAGCTGAAGCGTCTTCAGAAAGCAAATGGACTGCCGGAACAGGATCTAAAGACAAGGTATAAGAAATCTTACCAAGACATCCGGGAATCTGTGAGAAAAGAAACACCAGAAATCATAAAGATACTGGCCTTTGGAGGCTGCAAGAGTGGAGAAGAAGATCAAATCAACAAATATCTTAAGACACATGAGGCAAAAACGGTCTTAAAACAAGTTTATTATATCTTGAGTAAGCCAGATTTTAATACAGTCAGTCTTACAGCTAAAATGTTGAGGGAGGGGTATACTGCTTATGATTCAATGGGATGAGAAGATGAAGAAGAAGGTTCATGGAAAAAGATGTGTGGTCTGTGGGGAAGTGGTGAATGACAAGATAGCGGATTTGGAATATATCCGGACACGGAGAAAAACTGACATCTTTATTCACCGACATTGTTTAAAAGATTGGAGGAGATGATATGGGAGTTAGCCCGTATTCTAGGGAGTTTCGGACTAGCGTTGTTAAGTACCATTTGGAAACGGGGGCAAGCACCAAAGAAGTAGCGGAGAGATTTGGGATTGTGCCAAGTACAGTGAGCAAGTGGACGAACCAACTTTATTGTGCTGCGTGGAATCAGATTGAGAGGACAAAGCGTATGAAAAGATCAACAAAGAGGAGATTGGTTGTCCATAGGCCAACGTCAGCAAGTATGTACATTGACTGGGAAAAAGAATAGATATGAAGACTGTCCCGGCGGGCAGGAAGGAGGGAAGATATGACACTTAATGAAGCTATAGAGCACAGCATTGAAATAGCAAATTCTGATTGTTCAGAATGCGCCAAACAACATAAACAACTTGCTGGATGGCTGAAAGAATTGAAGGGTAGAAGAAAGTGGAGTTGGATTCCGACATCTGAAAGGTTGCCAAACAAAAACGAATACTGCAAAAATGATGGACGGTTTATCGTGACAGATGGAAACAGAGTTGAGCAAGGACTATTCGACGTCTATGCAGATGGACATCATGACCCTTACTGGCCATATCAAAGCTGTAATCCGATAGCATGGATGGAGATGCCGGAAAAATATAAACCAGAATAGAACAATTTAGGATTTAAGGAGGTACAACATGAAATACAAAGTAGGAGACAGCTTTATGTTCCCGGCCGAAATTGAGGCAATAGACGCAGATAAAACAGCATCATATTTTGTCTACAGCTGCGCCGGGATTGGATGGTGGAGCGAATCGGCACTGGATGATGTTCGGAAATTAGATTGTACGGATTGCAAGTGGAAAGGAACACGACATCAGAAGTGCAGTTGTTGTATTAGAAATACCAAGATGAAAGACAACTATCAGTACAAATAAACTGAGATTTAGTTGAAAGAAGACAATAAAAAAAATAGCAGTGCTATCCGACCAAAGACACATACACTGCTATCTATTTACTATGATACCTGTATTGTAGCATTTCAGGTATCAGAAATCAATACAGGAGGTAAGCCATGAATACAAAGCAAATGGATGGAATGGATTTTATTAATAGGGTTTTGTCAAATGTAAACACACTTACATCAGATCAGATGCAGGAAATGCAGTTTGTTATGGCAGAAGCTTTGAGCGGAATCGTATTAACAGTACAAACCACAAGCTTGTCAACAGAACATGACGATAATCAGGAATCGTTTAAAGCATTTTTTGCAACGAAACGTAGCAAAGGATGCACAGATGGGACACTTTATCAATATACAATGAGTATTCGTAGGCTATTTACTTTTTGTGATAAGAATTTCAGAGACATCGGGCCAGTGGATATTGTAAATTTCATAAACTATTTGAGAGTATGTAGACTTAATCCTACCTCTGTCTGTAACAACATACGAAATCTAAGCAGTTACTTTTCATTTTTGAAACGGTATGGCTACATAACAATTAACCCTGTAGAAGTGATAGATATACCAAAAGCACCAGAAATAAGGCGCGAACCGATAAGAAAAGAGGATATTGTAAAGTTAAAAGATCACAGTGGGTTAAGGAATGAAGCCATTATCGACACACTTAGGACAAGTGGTATAAGGGTGTCAGAGCTAGTAGGATTAGATATTAAAGATGTAGATATGATTAATGACCGTCTACTAATCAAGCGTGGAAAAGGTGGGGAAAGCCGTATTGCAATTATTAGTACAGAGGCAAAGGTACATATCATGAGATATCTTGCAACGAGAACAGATGATTGTCCAGCACTATTTGTTAGTGTTAGAAAGCCTTACAGACGATTAAAGCCTTGCGGAGTTAGATCAATGTTGAAAAGCGTAGCTAAAGAGGCAGGAGTTCAAAGCAATATTTTTCCGCATCGGTTCCGTCACACGATGTGCACAGAAGCCTCAGAAAGTGGATTACAAGATAGCGCTATACAGCAATTAGCTGGACATAAGAATATCGGAACAACAATGATTTATACACACAAAAAACTTGACAGTATACAGATGCAGTATAAAGCTGCTTTAGGATAGGAGGAAGATAGAACTTGACAAAAGAAAGACTAAAACAGTACAGACCGATGCGAAAAGAGTTACTTCTTATCGACCGGAAACTCGATGCCTTGTACGAAGCCCGGGAAAACGTTACAGTATTCCACGGAAAAGTAAGGGCATCAGATCCGGAGTTTCCTTACACAGAGTTCCGAGTTCCTGTCACGATGGAAGACCCGGTGCAGGCAGCAAAGATCAGACAGCTAATTGAGATCCGGGAAAAGCGAAGGGAACAGGTTGTAGAAACCCTCACTGCGGTTGAGAGGTTTATTGCTTCGATCCCGGATAGTGAAGCGAGGCAGGCTTATGAGCTTATATACATGGATGGGAAGACACAGGAGGAGGTCGGAGAGATATTGTGCCTTGACCGTAGTAGGGTATCAAGGAAAATAAGCAGGTACTTGCAAAACGCACACAAAGCACAAAAATAGTATGCTATACTTATACTAGAATCACTAGAGCAAGTGGTTCGGTGGATTCTCCTTCTTTATGGTTTTGGCATATCGGTTCAGGCGCCCGCAGATATTGTGGACGCCTTTTTTACGGGCATCTAACTCAGTGGGAGAGTAGCGGTCTTTTAAAACGTAAGTCCGGAGTTCGATTCTCCGGGTGCCCATTTGTAACATGAAACAATAAGCAGGGGAGGTGAGTCTTTATGGCATTAACAGAAAAACAGAAAATTTTTGCGGATGAATACCTTGTTGATCTGAATGCCACAAGGGCTTATCGGACAGCATATCCCACAGTGAAGAAAGATGAAACAGCAGCAGCGGCCGGAGCCAGACTGTTAAGAAATGTTAATGTTTCAGCATATGTCCAAGAGCGCATGCAAGACCGACAGAGGCGTACAGAGGTTACACAGGACCGTGTTATCCATGAGCTTGCAGCGATAGCCTTTGCTCAAATAACAGATTATTTAGAGATAAGGAACAATACCGTTGCGATAAAAGATACAGCAGAGCTTTCGCCAGGGCAGATCAGCGCTATTGCCGGTATTAAAGAGGGAGCAAACGGCATTGAAATCAAGCTGAATAGCAAGGAAAAGACGCTTGAGCTTTTAGGGCGACATCTTGGCATGTGGAATGATAAGGTTGAGGTCTCTGGGTTGGCGGAGGAACAATCCAAGCTGTCAGAACTGCTAGAGCAGCGGCGAAAGCGGCGTGAGGACACATGAAAGTAGGGAAAAAGTTTGATGCGTTCATTGACAACGTGGCAGAGGTTGAATTTTTAGAGGGCACAACAGCGGCGGGGAAAACGACCGTTGGAGTTTACAAATTCATGATGGAGGTGGCAGAGAGTCCCAAGAAGCTGCACATTATCGCTGGGCTGGATACTGGAACCATAGAGAAAAATATCATAAACAAAGACAATGGTATTATGGACGAATGGGGAACTTTGGTTGAGTACAACGGAAATGGAACAAGCAAAGAGAAACTTCCGCATATCATTTTCAAACCAGGGCCGGGAATCGAGAAAATTGTATATATTCTTGGTTACGATGATAAAAAGCGGTGGAAGAAGGCTTTGGGAGGACAGTATGGCTGCCTCTACATAGACGAAATAAACATTGCGGATATGGACTTTGTGAGAGAGGCATCCATGCGATGCGATTATATGCTTGCCACCCTAAACCCGGATGATCCAGGATTACCGGTTTATAAGGAGTATATTAATTGCAGTCGTCCACTTCCAGAATGGCAGCATGATACCCCAGATGAAATATTACAAGAGCTGAAAGAAGAACCAAAGCCTGGATGGGCACACTGGTTCTTTTCTTTTTTCGATAATATATCCCTGACAAAAGAGAAAATAGAGCAGATCATCAGGAACGTGCCTGTTGGAACAAAACTGTATAAGAATAAAATCCAAGGGTTGCGGGGAAAAGCAACCGGTCTTGTCTTCCCGAACTTTGACAGAAAGAAGCACGTAAGATCAAAGGAATGGCTAAAACAACAGATAAAGAATGGAAAAATTGAGGTCAAAAAGGTCACCGCTGGTTTAGATACATCCTATTCCAGCGATAGCCCAGATACAATAGCGATGGTATACCAGATCATAACAGAGTGCCGCAAAGTTATTAC
>ENA-ORUM01002509-ORUM01002509.1-human-gut-metagenome-genome-assembly--contig:-NODE-2509-length-10206-cov-1.918333_pt1 | contig 10206 bp, 8 predicted proteins | sample MGYA00242083_ERZ509217 | MGnify/ENA primary metagenome ERZ509217 (study PRJEB26280, sample SAMEA2338831) | human gut metagenome | biome: human gut; feature: human-associated habitat; material: faeces... | reverse complement strand
CGCCAGGAGACCGGCGCCTACCTGGTGCTGCGGCTGTGGAACCTTTTGGCCGGCGACGCCATGCCAAAAAATAACCGGGTGATCCTGGAAAGGCTGTCCCGGGAGTTTGCCATCGACCTGTTTGAGGAGATCGCCCACAGGGAGAAGGTGCGCAGCATCACCCTGGCGCCCCGGGTCTTTTTGAGCCAGGAGGAGGAATTCGACTGGCCCAGCCTGCAAAATCCCTTTGTCAGCGAAACCGGTTTCTGCTATGGCCTCGGCACTATGGCCGCCGTCTTGGTGGATGGCACCGTCGTGCCCTGCTGTCTGGACGGGGATGGGGAAATCGCCCTGGGGAACTTGTTCCAACAGCCCTTTGGGGAAATCCTAGAGGGACCCCGGGCCCAGGCCATCCATCAGGGCTTTACCAGGCGAAGAGCTGTGGAGGAGCTCTGCCGCCACTGCACCTACCGCACCCGCTTTGACCGGTAGCCGCCTCAATTGCAATTGGCCCCTCAATGGATTATACTGAGGGAAGAGCTATAGAAGGGCCGCCCTATCGGCCGCCAACTTGAAATAAAAAAAGGAGGACCCCAGTATGAAACTTTTGCTCAACTACCCCTTTGGCTGCAAAGACCAGCTGCCCCAGGTGGACTTCCTCACCATTGAAGAGGCGTTCCAAAACCCTGCCGGTGTGGAGGCGGTCATCGCCCCCGGCGGCTTCCTGCGGGCTGAGAATCTGGACCGGCTCCCCGATCTGAAGTGGGTGCAGATCAACAGCTCCGGCTACGACATGCTGGACCTTAACTACTTCCGCCGCCGGGGTCTCACCCTGACCAACGGCAAATCCATCTTCTGTGTCACCGTGGCCGAGGACGTGGTCACCAAAATGCTGATGCTGGCCCGCCAGAGCCGGACTTATTTTAAATTCCAGGAGGAGCGGGTCTGGGCCAGCCGCAGTTACTACAACTCCTCCCGAAGCCTCTATGGAAAGACAGTGGCTCTTATCGGAGTGGGGGCCATTGGCTCCGAGATCGCCAAGCGGGTCGAGGGCTTTGGGATGAAGGTCATCGGATACTCCCGCAGCGGCCGCCCGGCCCAGGGGGTGGAGAAGGTCTACACCGGGGAGGAAGGCATGAAGGAAGCCCTTTCCCAGGCGAATTTCGCCGTGTTCCTGACCCCGTATTCCCCAGAGACCCATCACCTCATCAACAAAACCACCCTGGGCTGGATGAAGCCCTCCGCCTATGTGATCAATGTCTCCCGGGGGCCGGTCTGCGACCAGGAAGCCCTGGCCAGCTGCTTGAAAGAAGGGGTCATCGCCGGAGCGGCCATCGATGTCACCGACCCGGAGCCCCTGCCTTCTGACAGCTTTTTGTGGGACATCCCCAACCTGATCCTCACCCCCCACCAGGCCAGCGCCGGCGATATCATCGACCAGCGGGCGGACGAGCTGTTCCTCCACAACATAAAGGCGTACCTGGAGGGAGAGGAACTCTGGAACCTGGTGCGCTTCTAACTATCGGACCCAATCGTTGCGGAAAGGAGGAGCCTTATGCGAATCGCCATCATCGCCGCCCAGAATTCCCTCTCCCGCATCCGGGAGATCGACCCGGTCATCTCCCACCTCTGTGAGCCCCAATACCTGCCCTATGCCGATTTAGAGGAGATGCTTTCCCTTTGCCGGGTGGCCCAGGCGGATGGCATCCTCTTTTCCGGTCTTTTGCCTTACAACACCGCCCAGGACGCCTTGGGCCCTTTTCCCCAGCCCACCGCTTACCTGGATGTGAGCCAGCGGGATTTTTACAAGGCGCTGACCCGCATTGCGATCAACAACCGGGGGATGGATTTTTCCCGGGTTCTCATCGACGCCACCAACAAGTCTTTTGACCTGGGGGGGATCTTCCCTCCGGGGAAGGGGCCTCTCTACGGCCCGGAGAGCGATGTCCGGGGCAGTGACATCTACCAGGACTACCTCTCGGCCTACCGCAACGCCTGGCAGAGCGGAAGAATCGACCTGGTGGTCACCCGTCTGACCAGCCTCAGCAGTGCCTTGGAGCGGGAACACATCCGCCATGAGATCCTTTTCCCCTCCAAAACCTCGATGATCGACACTTTCCGCCGGCTGGTGAGGGAGGTGGAAGCCCAGCAGATGGCCGACTCCCTATCCGCCTTCATCCTGGTTTCCCCATCGGAACCCGGCGGTATGAAAGGGGTGCTCCTGTATAAGGCCCTGATGGACTTTGGCCGGGAACAAGGGGCTTCCTTTGTCATCCGCCAGAGCCAGGAGCGGTTTGACGTAGTCACCTCCAGTGGGGTGGCCCGCCGCCTCACCCGGGGATACACCTTCTGCCCGCTGGAAGAATACCTGCGGGAACAGCTGGATTTCCCGGTGAACATCGGGTGGGGGATTGGCGCAGATGTGCTCAGCGCCCGCCGGAACGCCGCCCGGGCCCTGGGGGAATCCCAGCACAGCGGGGGACGGGGTTCCTTCCTGGTTACCCAGGAGAACCAGGTCATCGGCCCCTTGGGGGAGGAGAATGCCATCGCCTATACCGGCTCCCCCAACCACAAGGCGGAGGTGCTCAGCCGCCTGCTCTCTATGTCGCCGCTGGCGGTGCAGAAAATCCTTTCTGTGCTGGAAAAGCTGGGGAGGGATCAGCTCACCAGCCAGGAGCTGGCGGAATACCTGGGCATCACCCAGCGCAGCGCCAGCCGCTTATTGGGGCAGATCACCCAGAGAGGAGGCGCCCAGGAGGTGCTCTCTGACGGCCCTTCCAGGCGGGGACGGCCTCAGAAACGGTACCAGATCACCTTTGACGCCCTGTTGGCAGGGGCGGAGGAGGGCGCTGGGCACCGGGAATGATCTTCCTCCAGTGGGGAGAAGCCTGTTTCCGGCGTGGTGCGGGCACCTTATAGAGACGCAAAAGAAGGCATCCAAACGGATGCCTTCTTTTGTCGTTTTGGGTAAGGGGAGATGAAATATCAGTGCTAGTTCCCAGAGGAGCCAGAAGAGGGGGTATCGCCTGCCAAAGCGGGCTCCGCCTTGCGGGAGAACATTTTGGAAAGACCGCCTGCCGCAGAAGTAATGACCATATAGATCAAAAAGAGGATTGCAGCCAGGGTGAAGTTGCTCATGGTGGAACCGGTGGCCAAGACGCCTAAGGTGATGGGCTGGGTGATCAGCCCGGAGAGGGAGATCAGCGAGAAGCCCATGGAGAAATCGGCCAATGCAGGGGTGTCGTAATCGGGGTCGCAGATTTTCAGGAGCATCATGCCGGTGATCATAACGCCGGTGGCGGTGCCCCAGCAGATGATGGCCCGCTCAAAGGAGTAGTCGCCCTTGAAAAAGACGTCGTGCATTTTGAATACAAAGACATAGGTGGCTACCATGCCGACGGCCATCATGACGATCAGGGGGACGGCGTAGGCGAAAACCGCTTTTACCGGCAGGCTGGCGATGGCTGCGACGATGGCGAAGTCGCTCATGGCGCCGGTGATTTTGGCCTTGACTTTGGTGTCGATCATCCAGTTGAGCTTCAATTTGATGAGCAGGGCGTTGATGCCGAACATGATGACCATGGCGTAGATCCACACGGGAAGGCTGGCAAATGCGGCGATGCCGGTGCGTTTAAGCAGATTGAGGGCCGCATAAGCGAGGCCGCAGCCGCCCAGCATCAGGGCCAGGTGGAAGGTGGTCGTCTCAATGGAGGAGTTCATAAAGGTCTCCCGGCCCATGGAACCCTGCTTGGAGATGTCGGTAGTATACCCTTTCGCCATGGAGGCGGGGATGTCGCCTGGCTTTTTCAGGATGGAAGTTTTGCCTTGTTTGGCCGCCATGTTAATGGCGATAATGCCGATGATCATGCCGCCGATGATGCCGACGGTGGCAGTGGTGACGGCGATGCCCTGTGCGGTAGCCCAGTACTCGATGCCCAGGCCCTCCAAAATTTTGCCTACGGCACCGGCAGTTCCATGGCCGCCGGTGTAGCCTGCGGAGAGCTCATACCCAAAGGTGCGGTACAGCTGATATTTGCCGCCGCCAAAGTAGGTGAAGAAAAGGTTGGTGCCGTAGCCGATCATGTTTTGCAGGGCGCCAATGGCGGCGAACAAACCGAAGGCTTTGAGCACATTGGGAGCGGTCTTGCCGCCCATGCCAGTGGTCTTGCCGCTGCTGTTCATGAACATGCCCAGAGGTACCGAGGCGAAAACCGGAACAATCAGGATGCCGGGGAGCAGGGACCAGGTGTTGATCCAATCCTGGGAGACGCGGATGATGGCGTGATCCCCCATGACAATGGGGCCAAACAGCAGGCCGATGAATCCGCCGATGACCGATGCTGGCAGGAAAAGTTGCTGGAACAGTTTTACCTTAGCTCTCAAGAAGGTGCCCAGCAGCAGAAGGCCGCTGAGAACGGCTAGGCAGCAGAGAAGATCGGTTAGCAGAGCGGATGTCATAGTGTGTTCCTCCTTGTGGAAGCAGCCAGTGAATGATGGGTTGCTGCAATGTTTTGCATAATTATTTTTTATTTGCTGCATTTAAGATGGCCTTATCTTACATCCCAAAGTCTTAATTGTCAAAGGTTTTTTCAAAATCTCGCCACAAATTGTTAAAATGCTTGTATTTACAAATATACAGAGGTTTATTATGTGTAATTTATATAAAATATAAAGAATAAATACTGATAAAGAGGAGGAAATTGGGACAAAATACGATCAATTTCTAGTGGCAAAAAATCAAAAAATGGCGTATAAATGTCCGAAAATAGAGATAAAATAGGCAATTTAGTATCCTATTTCAGACATAAATATATTTATTTATGAGATATTAAATGGATTTAACTTGCAAATTAAGCTTGGATTTCCGAATGTAACTCTAGATGAGGCGAAAATGCCTTAAGCAAACGGAATTTGGGTTTTGATAGTTTCAGATATTTTATTAATAAAAGACATTTACTTTGATCGCTTTTGGGAGAAGCCCGCTGCTAGCATAATCCCCAAAGCATGTACCGGAACCTTCGGCCAGCCCTCTTTGACGCTGATTTCCTCTTTTTCCTTTGCCTCGCAGGCTGCTTTTCACCTGTCAGTAAATGCACAAACAGCTCAGTCGAGGAAGGAGCATCCTTCCTCAGCTGAGCTGTTTGTGCGCTTGGTTTCTGGATCTGCGGCCTGGTCAGCCAATGGGCGTTTATACCGGCCGGTTTCTTCGTTCCCGTGGGCGGCAGTATGCGATCAGCATTTGATTTTAAGCGGGGAAAGGTTTTTTGAGCGGCTTGTTTCTCACTCTGCGGTGCATGGAGATTATTCAGCCTTCATGATAACCTTCAGCCGGTGTCCCAGCTGCCCATGTTTCAGTTCTTCCAGGTCGATCACGGCGATTCCCAGCTGGGCGGCGCGGTGCCGTGTAGCAGCATTGCAGCGACTGGTGGAAGCAATGACCGCCTTTGCACCTTTCCCGCCGAAGCGGTCCCGGAGGATGGCCAGTTCATTGAGGGCTTCCGTCTTGATATCGCTGACTTTGCAGCTTATAAACAGGGGTATGACACCTCGCGTTGCTATCACATCGATCTCATTGGTTACGCTCCCATGCCCTAAAACATCATCCCATCGAACGACGGCGCTGCTGATGACATCTCCAAAGATGTTTGTCTCCAAACATGCTTTTTGTAGACATATAATTCCAATACACTGCCTACATCACGCAGCCAGACACGTGTATTCCTGTCCCGGAAGCGGAAGGACACCGATTTTCCGGGAATGATGGAGAGGGCATGGATAAAGCCTATGCGCTCAAATTCCTGAAGAGCATCCTCATTGGCAGAGATTTTCCCGCCATGCTCCCCTTTTACGGTGTAGCTGCCATGAATGGATAACGAGGGGGACTGTCCATATTCAGTCGGCGAAACCCGCTGTATATAGGTAATGATATTGGCCCACTCGCGCCGAAAACGCATAAAGCAGGAGAAAAATGGATCGATGTCGCCAAGGTACCTCTCAAGAATGGCGTTGTCCACCCGCCCGGGAAGCAGCGCGCCTCCTGCCATCAGGAAAAAATCCTCTACGGAATAGGAGAGATGACAGGGTACATTGTCTGCAAAGGATGCGTCGAAGATATCGTAGAAGCGATTCTTTTTGCGGGAGTAGGTGAAGGCAGGCACGCCTGTTTGAGCCGTAAACATGCCAGCGGCAAATAGCGCAGCATCGCTGCCCCCTGTGACATCTAGCGCGCAGTCGGGATACTGCTCACTGATTGAGAGAAGCTGACGCAGTATATGGTCTGCCTTAAACATGCTGCTGTCTAAAAATGTCAGTTTTGGTTCCCAGCCTCTGTGCAGGAAAAATTTCCGAAGCGTTTCCTGCCAATGTCGGCTTTGGGCGATCTTACCCGGACAGAGATAGACGATGCGCTGGGGCCGAAACATATCAGCTGCCAGGATATTTTCGATGGCTCGTTCATCATACAATTCAATTAACGTGTTCATGTACCGCGCCGCCTTTCTGCTCGTTCTATTATACGGCACAATTCTTCTGTTCGCAACAGGAACATAACGGTGCATCCTATTGATGCCTGTAAAATTGAGTGAGAAAGAAAACGCCGGGGGCGAACCTTTACAAAAGCCGGCCTTTGTGAGGGGAAATAGGGGAATTTAGCGGAAGAGCAGGCTTTACAAATCAATTTTTACAAAGTCGCTTCTCCATCTTCCGAAAAATTTACATAAGAAAATGGGATGTTTACCCAATCTTTACGATAGGGGGCCTTGCATCTTTACACAAGGGATTTATAATCCGGTTGTAAACAAAAAAGGTTATATCAAAGGAGATTTTAAGATGAAAAAGTTTCTTTCCATTGCAGTGGCTTCTCTTTTAGCAGCAAGCGCCCTGGTGGGCTGCGGCGGACAGGGAACCTCTTCCCAAGGGGGCAGCTCCTCCGGCACTCCCAGTGAGGATTCCTTCAAAACCTCCAGCGCCATCACCGTCATCGCACGGGACTCCGCTTCCGGGACCCGGGCCGCATTCCATGAGCTGATGGGGGTCATCCAGAAACAGGACGGCACCACTGTGGATAACCTGGTGGTGGGCGCCCTGGAATTTGATGGCACCGACAAGGTCATCACCGCTGTGGAGGGCGATCCCTATGCCATCGGCTACATCTCCTTGGGGTCGGTCAGCGACCGCATCAAAGCCGCTAAGGTTGACGGAGTTGCCCCCTCTTCTGAAACAGTGAAGGACGGCAGCTACCCAGTGGCAAGACCTTTCCTGCTGGTGACCAATGGGGAAGAAAATGAACTGGTCCAAGATTTCCTTGCCTACATCGCTTCGGCGGAGGGCCAGGAGATCGTCACCTCCAAAAACTATATCTCGGTGGAGGAATCCCCTGCCCCTTACACCGGTTCCGGAAAGTCCGGCACCATCAAACTGGCCGGTTCCACCTCGGTGGAGCCTCTGATGCAGGTGCTCACCGAAGGGTACCGCAAGGTGAACCCCGGCGTCACCTTTGAAATCCAGGCCCAAGGCTCCAGCCAGGGCATCAAGGCGGCCATGGACGGCACCTTTGACATCGGCATGAGCTCCCGGGAATTGACCGACGAAGAAGCTTCGGCTCTCAACAGCCACGTCATCGCCATGGACGGCATCGCGGTCATCGTCAACAACGAAAACCCTGTGGAGGGTTTCACCTCTGAAGACCTGACTGCCATCTACACCGGTGAGATCACCACCTGGGACGAGGTAAAATAACCTTCTTCCGCTCACTCCTCAGGGCCCTTCCCATCCCTTGTCCAGAGCCGGGGGATGGGGACCCTTTTGAAACCGGTTTGCAAAATGTCCATACCGTGTTTTGCAAGCTCCTTTTTTCCCGCTGGCTGGCGGTGTGCCGCATCCACATGCCGCACATCGCCATTTGGCGTTTTTCGGGCCTTTTTCCTCCAGGCCATTTCCCTATGGGGGAGGGGAGGCCCGCTGCGTAAGTTTATCAGGAGGCGACTATGAACCACAAAACATTCTCGGAACGGCTGATGGAGCCGCTATTCCTCCTTTCGGCTGCCGTGTCCATCGCATCGGTGGTCATGATCTGTGTCTTTTTGTTTGCCAGCGGCCTGCCCGCTATCGCCGAGATCGGACCCTTTGAATTTCTCTTTGGACAAAGGTGGAAACCGGTGGACGTCCCACCTTCCTTCGGCATCCTGTCGATGATTGTGGGAACCTTGTATGTCACCGGCGGGGCCATTGTCCTGGGGGTGCCGGTAGGCATCCTCTGCGCCATCTTTTGCGCTTGCTTCTGCCCCAAAAAGCTGCACAAGGTCATCGGGCCTGCGGTGGGGCTGCTGGCAGGCATCCCCTCCATCATCTACGGGTTCTTTGGCATGCAGCTGGTGGTGCCCTTTGTGCGGACACACTTTGGCGGGAACGGGTTTTCCATCCTATCGGCAGCTATCATCCTGGGAATCATGATCCTTCCCACCATTATTTCCATCAGCGAATCCTCCCTGCGGGCGGTGGACCCCTCCTACCTGGAGGCGGCCTTGGGATTGGGCGCCACCTATGAGGAGGCGGTCTTCCGGGTGGTGCTTCCCGCGGCCAAATCCGGGGTGTTGACCTCTATCATACTGGGGATCGGCCGTGCGGCTGGCGAGACGATGGCGGTTGTCATGGTAGCGGGCGGCGCGGTGATGCCCCTGGATAAAATCGAGCTTTTAAAACCCATCCGCACCCTGACCGCCAACATTGTCACTGAGATGAGCTATTCCTCTGGCCTGCACACCGACGCCTTGATTGCCACCGGGGTGGTGCTTTTTGCCTTTATCATTCTATTGAACCTGCTGCTGGGCGTGCTGCGGGCCAAAAAGGAGGGCTAAACCATGGAGAATACCTTCAAGCAACAGGCGATGATCTACCGCCGCAAACCCTTATCCCTGGTGTTGCGGGGAATCGTATGGGCATGTGGGATCTTCACTGTGGGCATCCTTCTGTTTTTGCTAGGCTTTATCCTGGTAAACGGCCTGCCTTACATCAACTTGGACTTCCTCACCCAGGAGTACAACAGCGAGAACCTCTCCGCCCTGTCCTCCATTGTGGCAACTTTGGAGATGATCTTCTTTTCCCTGCTGTTCTCGGTGCCTGTGGGGGTGTTCAGCGCCGTCTACCTGGCGGAATACGCCCGGCGGGGGAGCCGTCTGGTCAAGATGGTCAAATTGGCGGTGGAGACCCTGGCGGGCATCCCTTCCATTATTTACGGCTTGTTCGGCATGATTCTGTTTGTCACCATGCTGGGCTGGCAGACCTCCATGCTGGCGGGCATCTGCACCTTGTCTATCATGGTGCTGCCGGTGATCATCTCCTCCAGTGAGGAGGCTTTGCGGGCGGTACCGGACAGCTACCGGGAGGGGAGCTATGGCCTGGGGGCAAGTCGGCTGCGCACCGTCTTCGGCATTGTGCTGCCCACTGCGGTGCCGGGCATCCTCTCCGGGGTGATACTGGCCATCGGGCGGATTGTGGGGGAGACCGCCGCCCTCATCTTCACCAGCGGAACCAACGTGGGCAATGTGACTGTGGATGTGATGAAATCCCAGCGGACCTTGGCCATCCACATGTACATGCTGGCCAACGAAGGGCTCCCCCACTCCCGGCAGATGGCCTTTGCCACCGGTTCGATCTTGATCCTGGTGGTGTTGGCTGTGAACCTGGCCGCCTCCAAATTGGCGGCAAAATTGAAAATGGAGCAAAAATAATGAGTGAACCGATCAAATTTTCCATTCAAGATGTCAATCTGTATTACGGAGACTTCCAGGCCCTCCACCACATCTCTTTGGATGTGCCGCAGAACAGCATCACTGCCTTCATCGGCCCCAGCGGCTGCGGAAAGTCCACCATGCTTAAGTCCCTCAACCGGATGAACGACCTAGTGGAGGGCTGCCGCATCGAAGGGGACATCCTGCTGGACGGGGTGGACGTCTACCGCCAGATGGACGCAGTGGAGCTGCGCCGGCGGGTGGGGATGGTGTTCCAGAAACCCAATCCCTTCCCCATGAGCATCTACGACAACATCGCCTACGGGCCCCGCACCCACGGGGTAAAAAGCCGCAGCCAGCTGGATGAGATCGTGGAGGAGAGCCTGCGGGCCGCCGCCATGTGGGACGAGGTGAAAGACCGGCTGAAAAAAAGCGCTTTGGGCCTTTCCGGCGGGCAGCAGCAGCGGCTGTGCATCGCAAGAGCTCTTTCGGTGAAGCC
>ENA-ORUM01002496-ORUM01002496.1-human-gut-metagenome-genome-assembly--contig:-NODE-2496-length-10272-cov-4.926495_pt1 | contig 10272 bp, 13 predicted proteins | sample MGYA00242083_ERZ509217 | MGnify/ENA primary metagenome ERZ509217 (study PRJEB26280, sample SAMEA2338831) | human gut metagenome | biome: human gut; feature: human-associated habitat; material: faeces... | reverse complement strand
GCGCGCCCGCGCGCATTCAATCTTGAAATCTAGTGGAACAATAGACACACGGAGGCGAAAACCGTTGCAAGGAACCCGAGAAAGTGATAAACTACATGTGAGGGACGGGTGGGTCACCTGCCCCGTCTGCCGGAGAAACAGGCATCTGCTCCGGATCGGAGCCGATACTGAGGCAACAGCACTTCCGGTCTATTGCCGGGATTGCAAGACCGAGATCATCGTGGATATTTCCAGAGGCCAGTGCGTAGAACGCCGGAGCCCGACATGATCCCATTGTGGGACGTGGTCGGACTTCGGCGTTTTTGTTTGCCCGTGTGGAGGTGATAGCCCATGCCAAACAGACCGCTCCGGCCTTGCCGGTACCCCGGATGTGGCCGGCTGGTGAGCTCGGGATACTGCCCCGAGCACAAGCCCCTGAAAGCGGCCCGCCGTGTGTCCGCCCAGTGGCACGGTTGGTACAACCTGCCGGTCTGGACCAAACAACTCCGACCGAACCAGCTCATGCGAGAGCCGTTCTGCCGGGAGTGCGCCAGGCATGGCAAGCGGGTTCAGGCCACGGTAGTGGATCACATCACGCCGTTCCGTGGGGACTGGGCCCTGTTCATCGACCCGGCCAACCACGAGTCGCTGTGTGAGACCTGTCACAACCGGAAGACCGCCAAAGAGATGGCCGCAGAACGGCGAAAAAACGGCCGCTAAACTCGGCGGCTTGTCCCTGACAGGGCCGGGACGCTTGGGCGCAGGCGCATGGGCGGGGGTACCCGTGGGCACGCGCAGGGTCAAGCCTTCGGCTTGACAACACACCTCCCCCCCGCCCTGGAAAAGTTTAGGGCAAAGGACTCAAGACCGCATGGCCTGGTGCATGCAGCAGATTCTCCCCACGGGGATGCTGGGGCCGGCGGCTCCGAGAAAACGGCCTACAGGCACCCGGCGGGCCCCATTGGCCGGCGGAAAATGTGTCCAAGTTGGACACCGACAAGGGAGTGAGAACAATGGCTGGAAAACGGCAGCCCACCGACATCGTGAAGGCCAACGGCCGCAAGCATCTGAGCCAGGCGGAGGAGGACGCCCGGCGGGACCGTGAGGTTCATGTCCCCTCGCCAGAGCAGGCTGTGCCGCCCCGGTGGCTGGGGAAGAAGTTCCACAAGGAGTTCCGGGAGATCGGCGAGATCCTGCGGACGGCCGGGCTGTATACAGAGCTGGACCGGGATGTGCTGGGCCAATTCCTGGTGGCCAGGGAACGCTGGGTACGGGCCGATAAGCTGGCCTCTGCCGCCATCCGGAAAAAGGACGAGAAGCTGGCCCGAGAGTGGACGGGTGTGCAGGGGTCCTACTTCAAGCAGTGCCGCCAGTGCGCCGAGGCTATGGGCCTGTCCATCACCTCGCGCTGCCGCCTGGTGGTACCGGAGGTGATGGTCAACGCGGCCAGGACCGAGGGTGACGAAGACGAGTTTACTCAGCTCCTGAAGAAACGCCAGGAGGCGGCGCTGGCCGGGGCATGATCCAGTATGACAAGACCGCCGGGCAGTTTGTCTGCGACTTTGTGGAGCGCCTGCCTACCACAGACACGGGTAAGCCCTTCCACCTCTACCGGTGGCAGCGGGAGACGCTGATGGAGTTCTATTCCACGATGGAGTGGGACAGCGAGTCGGACCGGCTTCTGAGACGATACCAGTATCTCTTTCTGGAGATCCCTAAAAAGAACGGTAAGAGCGAGCTGTCCGCCGCTCTGGGAATCTACCACCTGTTTGGGGACGGGGAACTGAACGCGGAGGTCTATATCTGCGCCGCGGACAAGGACAACGCAAGTATTGTGTTCCGGGCGGCGGTGTTCATGCTGGAGACCGCCCCCTGGACGGCCAGAATGATCGCCCGCGGGGAACTGAAGATCATCCGGTCCCAGAAAAAGATCGAGTACCGGCGGCAGGTGAAGGCGGAGAACGGCGGCCTGCGCTGGGTTGTCGTGGGGCTGATGCAGGTGCTCTCCTCGGAGTCCTATTCCAAGCACGGCTACAAGCCCAGCTGCGTGATCTTCGACGAGCTCCACGCCCAGCCTGACAGGAAGCTGTGGGACGTGATGACCGGCGCGGCCGGCGCCGCCCACACTCAGCCTGTGTGGCTGGTGCTGACCACTGCCGGCGATGACCCGGACCGTGGCAGCATCGGCTGGGAGATCCATGAGAAGGCCGTGGCCATCCGGGACGCCCGGCGGCTGAGAACCATCGAGGCCGAGGGCGGAGACCCCAGGCAGATCCTGTCCCTGCGGCATACCGCCGACGAGGATCTGGAGCAGGCCAAGGCCACGCTGCTGGCCAAAGACGAGAGCAACTGGCTTCCCGTGCTGTACGGACTGACCGCCATGTTCGGGGATGACTCGGACGACCTGGACCAGGTGGACATCTGGGACGAGGCGCTGTGGTACCAGTGCAATCCTTCCCTAGGCGAGCACCTGACCCTGCGGGCTCTGCGGCTGGAGGCTCAGGCAGCCAAAAAAAGCGAAGCGGCGGAAAAGTTGTTCCGCTGGCTGCGGCTCAACCAGTGGATCTCCACCAAGGCGGTGAGCTGGATTCCACTGACACTGTATGACAAGACCCAATGGAACCGGCCGGAGTGGCGAAACCTGAAAGCCCCGGACCGGCGCCGCGCGGTACGGGAGTTCCTGCGGGGGAAGCGGTGCTATGGCGGGCTGGACCTGTCCAAGAGTACCGACCTGACGGCCTTTGTGCTGATCTTCCCTCCCCAGCCAGGGCTGGACACCTGGGTGACCCTGTTCTGGGCCTGGCGGCCGGAGGAGGGCGTGGACGAGGCGGAGAAGCACGACCACAGCCATTACCGGGACTGGGAGCGGGCCGGCTTCGTGGAGCTGTGCGAGGGAGACATCGTGGACTACAGCCGGGTGGAGGAGGTCATCCGTGAGGCGGCCGCCATGTTCCGCCTTGAGCTCCTGGGCCTGGACGCCGCCATGGCGTGGACTCTCTCTCAGCGGCTGATGACGGCTGGACAGAGAGGGAAACCGCTGGAGCTGGTGACCATCCCACAGACCATGCTGGGGATGTCCCCTGCCACCAAGAAGCTGGAACTGCTGATCCGGGAACACAAAATGCTCCATGAGCACAACACCTGCGCCCGGTATTGCTTTGGCAACGTGCGGTGTGCGGTGGACGGCAATGAGAACATGAAGCCCATGAAAAACCAGAGCCGCGGCCGCATCGACATCACGGTGGCCTGGATCATCGCCATGGCGGCTGCCATGCTGAAGGAGCAGCAGAAGCCGGACCTGGCCGAGGTAATGCGGACGAGAAACTATCACCTGTAGGCCGATGGCCGGAGAGGAGGAGACATGAAGAATCTTGTGAACTGCCTGGCAAAGCACCTGGGCGAGCTGGTGCTGGTGGGCGGCGCCGCCGTGGTGGCGGTGGGGGCAGGAATGATCTATCTGCCCGCGGGCCTGATCACCGGGGGCAGCCTGGCCATCGCCGGCGCGGTGCTGTCCCTGTGGGGAGCGGGTGAGGAGAAATGAGCCTGCGGAAAGGACTGGCGCGGGCCGGGAAGTCGAGTGCCGTTCGGAAAGGGCTGGCCGGCGTCGGCCGGCTCCTGACCCTGGATAACCCGGAGGGCTGGCTGAGCGGTGAGGAGCTGGTCGGTCTGAGCCGGGATCGGGCCATGAAGATCTCCACAGTCAACCGGTGCGTGGAGCTACTGTCCACCTCCATGGCGGTGCTGCCTGTCTACATCATGGAGGAGGGAACCAAGAAGCGGATGCCGGATCACCATCTGGGCCGGGTGCTGTGGGAGCGGCCCAACGAGGCCATGACCCCCTTCGACTTCCGGCGGCTGCTGATGTGCAACGAGCTCCTCCGGGGAAACGCCTACGCCTGGATCTACCGGGATGCCGGGAGCGGCCTGCCCATGGAACTGATCCCCCTGCCTCCGGACTATGTGTCCATGCACCTGGACCTGTCCGGCAAGGTGTGGTACCTCTTCACCCATCCGGTCACCGGCGAGGTGACCCGCATCCGGTGCGAGGATATGCTGCACTACAAGGCATATTCGGAGGACGGCCTGGAGGGGATCAGCGTACTGCGCCGGGCCTCCCTGACCCTGGACACTGCCCGGGCGGCCCAGCTGTATGAGAACAGCATCTGGCGCAACGGCGGCCAGCCCAGCGGCATCCTGACCACGGAGACGGACCTGGGCGACGAGTACGAGGTGGAGCTGGAGGACGGCACCACGGTGAAGATAGATCCCAAGGACCAGCTGAGGCAGTCCTGGGAGGCGATCCACAGCGGGCCGGGCAATGCCTTCAAGGTGGCGATCCTGGACATGGGCCTGAAGTATCAGCCCATCTCCATGAACAACACCGACGCCCAGTTCGTGGAGAGCAGCGAGATCCGGGTGGCGGATGTGTGCCGGTTCTTCGGGGTGCCCCTGCACCTGGCTTACGCCGGCAAGCAGAGCTACCAGAGCAACGAGCAGAACGGCATCGAGTACGTGACCTATACCCTGATGGGCTACGACACCCAATGGGGCCAGGAGGACACCTACAAGCTGCTGCTCCCAGGAGAGCGGGCCAAAGGGCTGCGGATCAAACGGGAGATGAAGGTATTCCTGCGGGGTGATACCACTGCACAGGCGGCTTGGCTCAAGGCCATGCGGGAGGTTGGTGCCTACTGCTCGGACGAGATCCGGGCGCTGGACGACCTTCCGGCTATCCCTGGTGGCCAGGAATACTACTCCAGCTTGAACTATGTTCCCCTGGAACTGTGGCGCATCCTGAGTATCATCCGCGCACTGGGAAAGACAGCGGGTGGTATCCCGGGGGAGCCGCCGCTGGAAGAAAAACCAGGTGGACAAGGAACCCCACCGGCATAGGAAGGAGAGAAGCCGAATGAATGAGATCCTGAAGGCCGCTGTGGTACAGCAGCAGGCGGTAGGGCCGGAGGAGTTGGCCCTCATCAATAAGCAGAGTCTGAGGGAGCTGGCGGCGGATGAGGTGTTCACCTTCCGGCTGGCGGCTTGTGATGACCAGGTGGACCGGGATAATGAGCGGTTTACCCTGGCGGCCCTGGAGGGCCTGGCTCCCCTGTTTGTGGGGCGGCCGGTGCTGATGGACCACAAGTGGTCCGCCGGTACCCAGACCGCCCGGATCTACGCCGCCGGCGTGGAGGAAGCGGAGAGCGTCCACCGGCTGGTCCTGCGGTGCTATATGCCCCGGACAGAGCAGACGGCGTCCACCATCACCGCCATTGAGAGCGGCATCCTGCGGGAGTGCAGTGTGGGCTGTGCGGTGGAGCGGGCGCTCTGCTCCATCTGCGGAGCCGACCAGGTACAGGCATGTTGCCAGCACTGGCCAGGCCGGGAGTATGACGGCAGGTTGTGCGTGATGGAATTGGATGGGGCAAAGGACGCCTATGAGGTGTCCCTCCTGCCCGTCCCAGCCCAGCCGGGCGCCGGTATCGTGAAAAGCAAGCGGTACGGCGGCCAGGAGTCCCCCGAGGATGCCGGGGATGACGAGGTGTTTCAACTGGCGGCAGCCAGACAGGAACAGGAAAACATGAGATATGGAGGAACAGAGCTATGACGTATCAGGAATATCTGGAGCTGAAGGCCAAGCGGGCCGGGAAGCTGAAGGAGGGCGAGGCCCTGCTGGCCAAGAAGGACTTTGACGGCCACAAGGCCCTGATGGGCGAAGTGTCCAAGATGAACCAGGAGCTGGACGCCGCTGAAGCCCAGCTGGCCGAGGAGGGCCGCTTTGCCGAGGACGACGAGGGCATGAAGCTGCGCAGCAAGGCATTCCAGGCCAAGAATGAAGAGAAGGCCAAGGGCGCGGCCATCGACGAGATCCGCCGGAGCAACGAGTATGCCACTGCTTTCGCCAAGGCCCTGCGCAATGGGGTAAAGGTCAACAAGGTATGGGGTATGGAGGGCTACGAACCCCTGGCCAAGGCTTTGACTGAGACCGGCGGCTCCCCTGAAGGGGCGGACGGCGGCTTCCTGGTACCCCAGGACTTTGACAACATGATCCACGAATACGAGAAGGAGTATGTGGATCTGAGCCAGTTCTTCGCGGTGGAAAATGTACGCAGCCTGAGCGGCTGGCGGGCCGTGGAGCAGGGCAAGCGCAAGCCTCTGCCCAAGATTGCGGAGATGGGCACCATCGGCAAGGACGACCAGCCCAAGTTCTCCAAGGTCACCTATACGGTGGATAAGTATGGAGACCGGCTGCCCGTCTCCTCCGAGCTGCTCAGCGACAATACCGCCGGCCTGCTCCGCTATCTGGCCGGCTGGTTCGGGCCCAAGTACATCCTGACCAAGAACACCCTGCTGCTGGAACTGCTAAAGGGGCTGGAGACCGAAGTACCCCTCACGGCAGGCAAGGAGGCCAAGGAGCTGCGCATGGCCATGATTACCAAACTTAACACGGCCCACAGTATGGTGGCCACCCTGTTGACCAACCAGAACGGCTATGCCGAGATGGACAGTTGGGAGGATAAGAACGGGCGGTCTCTGCTGGTGCCCAACCCCGCGGACCCCAATGTGTACCGCCTGAGCGGGCACCGGGTGGTTTACGGCGACAACGACCTGATTCCCGACGAGGACACCAAGCACCCCATCTATGTGGGTAACTTCAAGGCCCTGGGCACCCTGTTTGTCCGGAAGGGCATTGAAGTGGCGGCCACCGACGTGGGCGGCGACGCCTGGGCCACTGACAGCTACGAGATCCGCGGCCTGTGCCGCCTGGATGCGGTGGCTATGGACAAGGCGGCGGCCTTCAAGGCCACGATCGCTGAGGCGGGGGGCTAACCTATGGCGCTGAGTGAGGCGCGGCGGGCCAGCCTGCTGGCCTACTGCCGCATCGAGGAACCCACGGCGGAGGAGCTGCTCACCCTGGAGGGGCTGTACGATGCGGCGGTGGGCTACATGGAGCAGGCGGGGGTGTCTGAGCCGGAGGAGGGAACCTCCCGCCGGGCCCAGTACGACCTGTGCGTCAACTTCATGGTGTTGCGGGACTTCGACTTGCGGGAGGCTACGATCACCGGCACGATTGTCAATGACAACCCGGCCTTCCGGCGCCTGCTCACCCAGCTCAAGCTAACAGAGCCGGATGTGTCCAAGTTGGACACATCCGGGGGTGGGGAGGTGTGAGGCAATGGCAGATTACATCGATGCCGGGAAGCTGAATCAGCCGGTTCAGGTGCTGGAGCTGCGGGAGACCGCGCCCGGCGTATGGGAGTGGGTGCCCGCCCGGCGGACCTGGGCCTCCATCACGTTACAGCCGAAAACCAACCTGTTTTCCAAGGTGGGCATCGGGGCCAGGGACGCCGCCGTGATCGTGCGGCGGCAGCCCCTCACCCTCCACCACGCCCTCCGCTGGGGCGATACCCACCTGTTTTTGACCTCCATCGTGCCCATGGGCCGCAACCACCTGGAGGTGGACGCGGCGGTGGTCAAGGTGGACACGGTGCGGCAGATGGCGGAGCGGGAGGCGGTGGTACAGACCTTTCCGGGGGTGCTCACCGAGAAGTATGTCCGGCACGGCCAGGAGTGGCCCATGTCGGTTAACGAGCTGGGGCTGGTCCTGGTGACGCCCAAGGCCGTCACCCTCCCGCCCGGCGGGCTCGTAGAGGCGCGTGGGGCGCTGTGGGAGGTCCTGGCGCCCCACGAGCTGGATGCATTTAAAAACGAGTATGAGATCGGAAGGACGGTGGACCTGTGAGCAGCACGGCGCGCATGGACCGGGCGCGGCTGGAGCGGTTCAACCGCTTTTGGGAGGAGCTCCTCCAGGCAGTGCCGGACGCACGGCGGCAGGCGGTGGAAGAGGCCGGCGCGGCCGTCCAGAGGGAGCTCAACGCGCAAATCGGCGCGGCGGAGCTGGCCGATGGGGCCAAGGGCACCGTGCGCACCTGGCAGGAGTTGCGGGTGGGCAGCAAGGGCGGCTATGCGGCCCTCTCTCCCGGAAAAGGGACGGCCCAGCCCAGGGCGGGGGAAACGCAGCACACCTGGAAGGGAAAGCCCGTGTCCAAAAAGCAGGTCACCCGGTGGCTGGAGCGGGGGCACGGCACCCGCAGGCCGGCGGCCGGAAGCAGCCGGTCGTGGAACCAGGCGGGGCGGGCCGGAGTCACGCGGGCCTCAGCCGCCGGATATGTCAAGGGCCGGCAATTCTATAGCTGGACAAAAATGAAGGCGCTGGATCTCGCGCTGAAAGCGGCGGACCGGGTGCTGAGCCGGATTGCGGATGAGGTGGATTATTGAGATGCTTACAACCAATACGCTGATGAACGCCGTGGAGGCGGAACTGAAGCGCCTCTATCCGGGAGAGCCGGTCTACTATGACGAGCTTCCCAAGGACTTCCGGCGGCCCTCCTTTACCCTGGAGTGCCAGAAGGCGGAGCAATCCGATGTCAACATCGGACTGGTACGCCGCAGCGTGACCCTTCTGGTCACCTGCTATGTGGAGGCGGACGCCTACCATGACAGCAGCCGGAAGGCGCTGAACCAGCGGCAGGACACAGTGATGGGCCTGTTTGCCCAAGGTTTTTTCCAGGTGGAGGACCGGGCCCTGACGGTGCAGGCAAACCGTGGACTTGGGAACCCGGACTTTGCCGAGGTGAGCGCCGTATTCCAGTGGATGGATGCCCGGCCGGGCTATCAGGACCCGGAGGCGGCGGACACCCCCAAGATGGAGCACTTTGCAATCGAACGAACTGCGCTTTGACGCAAGAGAGGATGATACGATGGCGACGACAATCGGGCTGCCCAGCCTGACGATTACCTTCCAGGCGGCCGCCCAGCAGGCGGCCAACCGGAGCAAGAAGGGCTATGTGGGCGTATTTGTACGGGATGCCAAGGCCCAGGGCGTCCACCAGCTTTCCAGCGCGGCGCTGATCCCCACTGAGCTGGGGCAGGAAAACCAGAATTACATCAGGAGGGCGTTCACCGGCAGCGACCGGGGCGGCCCCAGCAAGGTGGTGGCGGTGGTCATCGCCACGGGCACGGAGGACACCACCGCCCTGGAGGCGGGCCTCAAGAGCATTGAGGGGCTGACGCTGGACTACCTGGCCGGGCCGCCCGACGCGACGGCCGCCGAGCTGACGGCGCTGGAGAAGTGGGTCAAGGACCGGAGGGCGGCCTACTTCACCGAGAAGCTGGTGGAGCCCAACGCCGCCAAGGCCCCGGACGACATGGGGATCATCGACTTCGCCGAGACCGACGGGGCCATTGCGGAGGGGGAGGCCACCTACACCGCCGGGCAGTACGCCAGCCGGATCGCGGGCGTGCTGGCGGGCATCCCCGCGGGCATGTCGGCCACCTACGCCCCCCTGACGGAGCTGACCGCCGTGACGCCCCGCTCCACACAGGAACAGGAGGCGGCCATCAAAGCGGGCAAGCTAATCCTGATCCACGACGGCGTCAAGGCCAAGATCGCCCGGGGCGTCAACTCCCTGACCACCATCCCCGCCACGGGGAAGGCGGACTGGAGCAAGATCAAGATCGTGGAGGGGATGGATCTCCTCACCTACTATCTGCGCACCACCATCCAGGACCAGTATGTGGGCCGGTACGCCAACACCTACGACAATAAGTGCGTCCTGGTGACCGCCATCCAGACCTTCCTGGCCGAGCTGGAGGGCCAGGGGGTGCTCTCCTCCGGGGAGAGCTGGGCGGAGCTCGACGTGGAGGCCCAGGAGCGGTGGATGCGCTCCCAGGGCATTGAGACGGCGGATATGACCGCGCAGGAAATCAGGGAGTATCAGACCGGGAGCTGGGTCTTTGTCCGGGTGGGCGGCCGCTTCGTCGACGCCATGGAGGACTTCCAGCTCTCCGTGGACAACCTGTAGCACCGCCCGGAGCGCGAAAAAGCCGGGGATTACTCCCCGGCCTCCCGCTCCATGCGCTGCTTGATTGCGGTCTTGATATACTGGTTGACCTTTTCGCTGGCGCGATCTGCTGCGGCTTTTATGGCTTCATAGTCAGAGATCTGCATATCAAGCGGAACCCGCTTAATATTTTTCTCCTTGTACTTTTTAGAAGCCTCATACGCTTTTTCATCATAAGCCATAGCAACACCTCCCAAGCTAGTATATCACATCTCGGATAATGTGTACACATAAAAAGAAACAAAAATACGTACACATATTTGTGCGATGTGTATTATTGAAATATGTGTACACATATGATATACTAGCATTGTCAAGGGGACAACCCCGAGACAAATATAAGCCGCCCGTTGCGCCGGGCGGCAGAAGGAGGCGAGGTCATGCGGTTCCAGAA
>ENA-ORUM01002493-ORUM01002493.1-human-gut-metagenome-genome-assembly--contig:-NODE-2493-length-10290-cov-3.503566_pt1 | contig 10290 bp, 8 predicted proteins | sample MGYA00242083_ERZ509217 | MGnify/ENA primary metagenome ERZ509217 (study PRJEB26280, sample SAMEA2338831) | human gut metagenome | biome: human gut; feature: human-associated habitat; material: faeces... | reverse complement strand
CGGACATGATACCGAACTGGTGCAGCTTGGTCAGGCACTGGATGATAGGCTTGGGGGCGCAGACATAGCCCATCCGCCAGCCAGTCATGGCGTGGCTCTTGGAGAAGCCGTTGACCACGATGGTGCGGTCATACATCTCCTCCAGATTGGCCATGGACACATGGCGCTGGCCGTAGGTCAGCTCGGCATAGATCTCATCGGAGACCACCATGATCTCCGTGTCCCGCAGCACCTGGGCCAGAGCCTCCAGGTCCTGCCGCTCCATAATGCCGCCGGTGGGGTTGGAGGGGAAGGGCAGCACCAGCGCCTTGGTCCTGGGGGTAATGGCGGCCTTCAGCTGCTCAGGCGTCAGGCGGAACTGGTTCTCTGCCTTCAGCTCCACATAGACCGGGACCCCTCCCGCCATCTCGGTGAGCGGTCCGTAGCAGACAAAGGATGGGACGGGGATGATGACCTCGTCCCCCGGGTTCAGCAGCACCCGCAGGGAGAGATCCAGCGCCTCGCTGCCCCCTACTGTGACCAAGATCTGGCTGGCGTAGTCGTATTTCAGGCCGAACCGGCGGTCCAGATAGCTGGCGATCTCCCGCCGCAGCTCCGCCATGCCCGCGTTGGAGGTATATTTGGTGTACCCCCGCTCCAGGGAATAGATACCCGCATCCCGGATGTGCCAGGGTGTCACAAAGTCGGGTTCCCCGATGCCCAGGGAAATGGCGTCCTTCATCTCCTCCAGAATATCAAAAAACTTCCGAATGCCAGAGGGCTGGATGCCCTGGATCTTCTGATTCAAGATCGTCTCATAATTCATACAAAGATATACTCCCTTTCCTGGGGCTCCTGAGGCCGGAAAATCAGGTGCTTCTCCTTATATTTTTTCAAAATGAAATGGGTGGCCGTGCCGGTGACCCCCTCCAGTGGGGCCAGGCGCTCGCCCACAAACTGGGCTACCTCCCGCAGGCTGCGTCCAGAGATGATGACTGTCAGGTCGAAGGAGCCGCTCATCAGATACATGCTCTCCACCTCGTCATACTGATAGATGCGCTCGGCGATGCGGTCAAATCCGGCCAGGGACTGAGGCGTCACCTTCACCTCGATCAGGGCGGTGACATTCTCCCGCTTGACCCGGTCCCAGTCGATCACAGCCTGGTATCCCAGGATCACGCCCTCCTCTTCCAGCCGGCGCAGTTCATCCTTTGCCTCTGCCTCGGTCATGCCGGCCTGTGCTGCCAGCTGTGCGGGAGACTGTGTGCAGTCCTGTTCCAAAAGCTCCAAAAGTGTGTTCATGTCACGGGGACCTCCCTTTCCGAAATCTTTGACTGCGGAGTCCGGCGGCCGGTGCTCCCTGTCAGAAATGAATATCGTATTTATTATATCTCATTTACCGCCCAAGCGCAATGCTGCCTTTTAGATCCCCCCAAGATACACCAGGACCCCCTGCGGCCATAAGACGCAGGGGGTCCTGTGTTTGACTGGTAAAGATCCAGGCTCTGCTCTTTCTGCAGAATCAGGCCGCCTTGACAGCCTTACTGCCCTTTCCGGTAATGATCTGGAACACCAGCACCACGACCAGAACGCCGATACCGATGATGTCGGTCAGAGTGCCCGGATGGATCAGCATCAGACCGGCGGCGATACACACGATCCGCACGCCCCAGTTCAGATCCCGGAGCATGTAGCCGATCATGCCGGCGGCGATGAGGAACATACCCACCGAGGAGGTAAGGACCACCTGCACCACGTCCAGCGGGCCGAAATCGCCAATGAACAGCATCGTGTTATTGAAAGCAAAGATGTAGGGCACGATGAAGGCCGCGATGGCCAGACGGGTGGCGTTGAAGGCCGTCCTCATAGGCGGCGCTTTGGCGATGGCGGAGCCGGCATAGGCGGCCAGGGCCACGGGCGGGGTGATGTCGGCCACAATGCCGAAGTAGAACACGAAGAAGTTGGCAGCCATCAGATCCATGCCCATGCCCTGCACCAGGATAGGGGCACAAGTGGTGGCCATAATGACGTAGTTGGCGGTGGTGGGGACGCCCATGCCCAGCACGATGCAGCACAGCATAGTGAGGAACAGGGCGATGATCAGCTGACCGTTGGCGACCTGTACGATGGCGGTGATGAGCACATTGGCCAGACCGGTCATCGTCACCACGCCGGCGATGATGCCCGCGATGCCGCAGGCTACGCCTACAGACAGGGTATTCCGGGTCCCGGCGGCCAAGGCGTCCACATAGGAGGGGGCCGCCTCACGGTTGGGCTTGCTCATTACCGTGAAGAGAACGAACAGCACCACCCAAAGGCCCATGCAGATGTTATCCAGGTTCTCCGGGATCCATTCGTAGGACTTGTTGCCCAGGATCACGATGACAGCCAGGGGGATGAGGGGCAGGGCCATGAGCAGCTTTTTGCCGCCCTTCTCCCGGTCCACCATGCCCATGGTGATAGCGGCGAAGGTGGCATACACAGCGCTGCGGGACATGGTGAAGCCCACGATGATCATGTACACCAGCACGATCAGCGGCACCAGCAGGTAGATCTTGGGAAGGATATCCTTGGCCTTGGGCAGGGAGTCCTTGGGCAGACCGTGCAGCCCCATCTTCTTGGCCTTGAAGTGGACCATAAGGAAGATGCCCGCGAAGTACAGGAAAGCGGGCAGGATGGCCCGGATCACGATCTCAGAGTAGGGGACGCCGACCATCTCGGCCATGAGGAAAGCGGCGGCGCCCATGATGGGGGGCATGATCTGTCCGCCAGTGGAGGCGGCGGCCTCAACGGCACCCGCGAACTCCGGGGGATAGCCAGTCTTCTTCATCAGGGGGATGGTAACGGCGCCGGTGGTCACGGTGTTGCCCACAGAGGAACCGGACACCATGCCGCACAGAGCGGAAGAGATGACGGCTACCTTGGCGGGACCGCCGGAGGCGGAGCCTGCGATGGCGTTTGCCCCTTCAATGAAGAAGTTGGCGATGCCAGTGGCCTCCAGGAAAGCGCCGAAGATGATGAACAGCACGATGTAGGTGCAGCACACGCTGATGGGGGTGCCAATGACGCCGTTGGTGGTGTAGAACAGGTTGTACACAATGCTCTGCACCGTCTTTCCGGCAAACATGGGCAGATAAGCATAAAGAACGAAGGCCGTGGCCACGCATAGGATGGGGATGCCCACCACCCGGCGGCAGCACTCCGCCAGGATCAGGATGCCGATGATACCCAGCACCACCTCAGTGGTGCCGATCCGGGTCATCATGGCCACGATGCTCTTCAGGTTGATGACATAGTTAAAGTAGCAGGCCGCGCCCACCACTGCCAGTACGATGTCATACCAGGGGATGTGATTCACTTTCTGTGTTCCCTTTTTCGCAGGGTACAGAATGAATACAAACAAAATGATAAAGCCCAAAAACAGGCAGTGCCGGACGCGGTTGTCAAAGCTGGCAAACAGGTTCATCCACACCATGAACAGGGAAAAGAGAGCCAGCATGATCCGGATGACCAGCTCCGGGACTCCGGTCCAGATCCGGGTGTTGGATTCTCGGTCATACTTCTTCATAACCGCTTCCACGTCCTCCGCCGTTCCCACGTCTACGCTGGGATCACCGGCAGGAGCCGTGTTGACGCTGCGATCTTCCAAATCGCCCATTATTCTCCTCCTTAGTCGCATCGTTCTGACGCCGCCCCTAGCGGACAAGGCGGTCAGAACAGCCGATACTCGTACCCGATGGAGACCACCGAGCTTCTTCCAAACAGTGCGCTCAAACTGATGACTCGAATCCCGCTCTCCAAAGTCACCTCCTCCATCCCATCTTCCGGGAACACCCCGACCAGATCACGGACCTGGTCATAGTCCTCCCGGATGTCGCCCAGGATCAGCGTGTGATCTGATCGGGAGCCTACGATATATTGCAGGGGGATCGTCTCAAAATCCTTGTGGATATTGCTCACTACAATGGAGCCGTCCTCGCCCAATGTCATGGACTCCCCTTCGTTCAGCTGGCTCTGTACCCCGGCGCCGAAGCTGTAATAGTAGGTCTGCTCCACATAGATCTTGTGCTCCTGGATCTGATAGCAGTCGATCAGCGGATTTTTATGGACCGAGTGGATAAAGCCCACGCAGAACCAGTCTCCCTCGTCCAGGCGGTAGCGGACGCAGGTCTCACCGTTTTCCCCGCCGCGCAGGGTGAGATACCAGCCCGCCCGCACGCTGACTGTTGCTAGAAGAGCCGCCGCAATAATGATGATTATCGCGGCGGCTCCCATTACCCTTTTTTTCATCAGATCCCGGTGTCACTCGTCACCGGAACTTGACCGGCGGGCCGTGCGGCGAGGTCGGTCCTCCCTCACAGGACACCCTTCTCGGTATAGAACTTCTCAGCGCCGGGATGCATAGGCACATCACCCACACCGGCCACCGCGTTCTCCAGGGTCAGGAACTGGAACTTGGCCTGAGTAGCGGCCATGCTCTCCTGATTCTCGAACATCTGGGTCAGCAGTTCATAGACGAAGTCCTCGGACAGGTCCTCAGAGGCCACCAGAACTGCCTTCACGGCCACGCAGGTCACATCATAGTCGATGTTGTTGGGGTAGGTGCCGGCGGGCAGGTCCTCCTGGACCAGGAAGGGGTAGTTGGTGGTCAGATACTCCACGGCCTCGGGAGTCAGGCTGATCATATCGAATTCAGCGGTGGCATCCAGCTCAGTGATTGAGGTGGTGGGGGCGCCGGCCACGGTGAAAGCGGCGTCGATCTTGCCGTCCTTCAGGTCGTTGGCGGCGTCGCCGAAGGAACCGTTGGTGGCGGTGATGTCGGCGGTGGTCATGCCGTAGGCCTCCAGGACCTGGCGGGCGTTGACCTCAGTGCCGGAGCCCACGTCGCCCACGCAGACGGTCTTGCCCTTCAGCTCGGATACGTCCTTGATGCCGGGGGCGGAGATGATCTGCACGGTCTCGTTGTACAGGCCGGCCACCCACTGGCTGCTGGTCTCAGCCTCGGTGAACAGGTCGGTGCCGCTGTGGGCATAGGAGAGCACGTCGGACTGCAGGATGGACATCTGGGCATTGCCGTCAGCCACCTCCAGGATGTTGGCGGAAGAGGCACCGGTGGAAGTCACATTCAGCTGGCCGGTGGTCAGCAGGGGGTTGAGGGTGGTCTGCATCACGCCGCCGTAGGCGTAATAGGTGCCGGAGGTGCCGCCGGTCGCCAGGGTGACGGTCTCGCCGGAGCCGCCGGCCGGAGGTGTGGTGGTGGAAGTAGTGCCGGTAGAAGCGGCAGGAGTAGAAGTGGTACCGGAATTGCTGGGCTGATTGGGATTGCCGCAGCTGGCCAGCGCCAGGGACAGAGACAGCGCCAGGATGAGAGCAAGTGTTTTCTTCATATTCTCTTTCCTCCATTTCAAGCTTTACTCGGCCTTCCGCCCGAGGGATGCGGCCGACCTATTTGCAGAGTTATTATATTACATTTTGCCTATAATTGCAAGTCGCTTTTTTTATTTTCGGTCATTTTGCATAATTTCCTTCATTTTTGCAGTTTTTTTCTCTGTTTTTCTCTTTTTTCTTTTGGATTTCCTCATTTTTCCTTCTTTTCAATATAATGATGCAGTATTTGCATCATTCCATTTTTAACATTTTCCCCCTGCACTCCGACGCCCTTACTCCCGCATAGCCTGTTCCAGCTTCTCCAGCGCCCGCTTCTCAATGCGCGATACATAGGACCGGCTGATGCCGCAGCGGGAGGCGATCTCCCGCTGTGTTCTGGGAGGGCGGTCATCCAGGCCGTAGCGCAGGGTGATGATGGACCGCTCCCGATCGGTCAGGCAGGTGGCCACGCAGTGCCGTACCTTGCGGCAGGCGTCCCGGGTGTCCAGTTCCTCCAGCATGTTGTCGTCCACAGCGATCACATCCATCAGCGACAGGGAGCTGCCGTCGTCATCGCCATCCAGGCTGTCCGCCAGTGACACCTCCCCTGCCAGCTTTTTCTGCGCCCGGAAGTGCATCAGGATCTCGTTTTCGATGCAGCGGCTGGCGTAGGTGGCCAGCTTGATGCTCTTGGCCGGCTGATAGGTCCCCACCGCCTTGATCAGCCCGATGGTCCCGATGGAGATCAGGTCCTCGATGTTGATCCCCGTGTTCTCGAACCGGCGGGCGATGTACACCACCAGACGCAGGTTGTGCTCGATGAGGCGGGCCCGGGCCTCCGGGTCCCCCTGCCCCAGGCGGGCGATCAGTTCCCCCTCCTCCTCCCGGGTCAGGGGGCTGGGCAGGGTGTCGCTCCCACCGATGTACATCACCTTCTCCGGCTGGTACAGCCCCAGCCGGACCAGGAGCCGGGCCGCCCGCTCCCTCACCGCCATCCATAACAGTCTCACAGCAGTTCTCCTTTCAAGTCAGCGCGCCGATGAGCGCGCGGTAGCTCCCTCCGTCCGAGACCGGTGTGGGAGACATGGCCACCAGCAGGGGGCCCAGCTCCTCCCCGCCCACCCTGGCACGGTCCACCCGCACCGCCAGCAGCAGGCCCCGGTCCACCCCTACGGCCCGGTAGGGCAGCAGGCGCAGGCGCCCCCGGAGGGGGCCCTCCCCCAGCCGGGCCAGCCCCCCCGCCGGGTCCCGCAGGTCCTCCGGCCCGGGCCCTGTCCCCGGTGGGAACAGGGGGGAAAGGGTCTCCCCCTCCGCCACCATCACCGGCCGCCCGGAGACCGGGTCGGTCAGCGTGTTCCCCGTGTCCACCAGGGCAGTGAGCTCCACCTGCCGCTCCCGGAGGGAGAGACGGGCGGGGAGCAGCTCCCGGGAGGCAGCGGTGTGGCGGCCCGCCCCCCGGAAGATCAGGGTGATGACCGCATAGCACCCCGCTGCCGAGAGCAGGACGATCTTCAGGTCCATGGAGGAGTAGAGCACCCCGCCCCCCAGGCTCAGCCCCCGCCCCCCCAGCAGTCCGATGGCCAGCACGCCTCCGCCGAAGGCGCAGGAGAGCAGAAAAAAGATCACCACCTGGCGCAGCAGGCGGCGGCAGCCGCCGAAGGCGGTGAGCACCATCAGCACCGCCGCCGACAGCCGGCAGAGGGGCCGCCCCAGGAACCCGAAGCCGGGCAGAAAGAGCGCCACCGCATAAAGCCCGCCCAGCAGCGCCCCCAGGGCGAAGCGGAGCCGGCTCAGCCGCTCCCCGGCCAGCCGGGCGGAGCAGAGCAGGAGCAGATAGTCCACAATGGCGTTGAGCAGGAACAAGGTATCCACATAGATCACAGTCAAGCCGGCCATCTCCTCTCCGCGCGGAGCCGGTCCGGCCCCTTTTTGTTCTCCCCGGCCGCCCCCTGGGGCCGGTCCGACAAGCCCTATTATAGAGTCCGTCCATCCAGAAAAAGGTCACAATCGAGATGTCATTTTCAGGAGAAATCCCCCGCCCCTCCAGTACGGGACAGAGGGCCTGCCCGTCTATTGGCCAGACCAGCGGCGGCACCATTCCCTTTTCCTGAATAAAAACAGTGGGACCGGGAGGCCGTGCGGCCTCCCGGTCCCTGTTTTGGACAGAGGGTGTGCTTACTGGGTGGTGATGACCCGGACCTTCTCGCCGTAGGGGTCTACGTAGATAGTCAGGTCGTCGGAGTAGGCGCGGATCTGATACAGCGGGTCATCGCCGGTGAACCAGACCTTGGTCGTGGTGTTGTAGCAGGCCACCTTGTTGGACACCTGGTACACCTTGCCGCCCGCGTTGACGTAGGAGGCGCCGTTGCTGACGAAGAAGTCGCTGCGGGACACGCCCTCCACGGCCTCCAGGGTGACCCGGGAGCGGAGCTTGCCGTCGCCGTCCACCGCGATGCCGCCGGGGACGCCGTTGTCCCCGATGTAGCCCACATTGGAGAAGATAGTGCGGCCCTCCGGGCTCTCGAACCGCAGAGTGCGGACGTAGGTGACCTTGCCGGGCTCATCTCCTTCGCCGGGCTGGTTGACCTCTCTGGTTTCAGCGAAGAACAGGCCGTACTGATAGGCGTCGCCGGTGGCGCCCTCCAGGATGATGAAGTCCACCATGTCGGAGGAGTTCAGGTGATAGGTGGCGATCTTGTCGCCGGGGATGGAGTGGGCCTGGATGTCAGCCAGCTCCAGCTGGACCACCGTGCTGCCGCTGACCCGCTCGAAGACGTGGACGCCGGCGGTGACGGGATAGCTGCCCAGTGTCATTTTCTGGAGGTCGAAGACGCCGCCCACAGAGCGGTCAGACATGCGGCTGGCGCTGATGACCCCCGCCTTGGAGGAGGAGACCGTGACCAGCTGGTCCTTCACGCTGTCGGAGAGGCTGGAGGAGCTCTTCAGCTCGATGGTGCCCCCCGCGGGGAGGAAGACCTTGACGGAGCTGCCTTCGGCCAGGCCGATGGCGGTGGAACGGGTCTTGGCTCCGGGCTCCGCCATGCCGGCCACGTTGCCGTCCGCAGTGAGAAGCAGGACTACCGTCTTGCCCACGTCAAAGCTCTGGATGGATTCCAGGGCGCTCTCCAGGACGGTGAACTCGTGTCCCAGCACCGTGATCTTCTGGGGCGCTCTGGGGTTGGGCTCGGCGCTCTCGTAGACGCAGGGCAGCCGCAGGTCAGAGACGATCAGCTTATTGGCCACGCTGTCGTAGGTGACCACGTCATAGGGCTGGATATCAGCCATGGTGATGGTCTGGCCGTTCTTCTCGATGGTGTAGTTGGACGCACCGCCGGTGAGCTGGTGGAACATGGCCTCGGTGGCGGTGCCGGAGACCACCACCGCGTCAGTGGAGGCGCCGGAGGAGCCATAGTACAGGCCCACCACCTTGCCGTCCGCGGTGTACAGGGTCACCTGGCTGCCGGAACGCAGCTCCAGATACAGCTTCTCATAGGTGGTCACCGGGTTTTCCTTGGAAGAGGTATAGGCCGGGGTGTCGCCGTCGATGTTGTACCGGGTGCCGTTGGTGCCTGTGAGATAGGTGGGCTGGGCGGCGCCGGACAGGGTCACGGTGACGGAGGCGGTCTCGTCGGGGAGGAAGGTGACGATGCGGTCTTTGTCGTCCAGCACCAGCACGCCCCGGCGTCCCTGAAGGGCGGAGGGCACCACGCCCTCCTGCGCAGGGAGATAGGTCCCATCCGAGGTGCGGATGGCGCCCTCGGAATTGTTGTCCTCCGCGGTGGCGTTGGCGTCCAGCAGGATGACTTTCTCCTTCACAGAGGCGCCCAGGGTCTCGTAGTAGGGGCGGCCGGAGGCCGTCTTGCACCGCAGGGTGTTGACAAAGAGCTGGGCGGTCTGGGCCCGGGTGATGGGGGCGCTGTACGCAAGGGAGACCCCGTCGGTGAGCCCCAGGGAGTTGGCTAGGTTCAGATAGCCCTCCGGCCAGACGGCTCCGGCGTCGGTCTCATCGTAGGAGAGCAGCCGGATCAGGATGGTCACCGCCTCCGCGAAGGTGATCTTCTCGTCGGGGGCGAAGGTGCCGTCCCCCCGCCCGGAGATCAGCCTGGTCTGGGCCTGAGTCCCCTCTCCGCCTTCAGAGGAGGAGCCGGAGCCGGAACCCGCCCCTCCCACCGTGATGGAGGCGGCCAGGTTGATGTAGCCCCTGGCCCAGTGTGAGGCAGTCACATCGGAAAAGATGGTGCGGGTGGTGTACATGGGAACCTTGGACTGCTGCCGCAGCAGTCCAACCAGCATGGTGCAGAACTGGGCCCGGGTGAGCACATCGTTGGGGCGGAAGGTGCCGTCACTGTCGCCGGACACCGCACCCATCAGCCGCAGCACGTCCACGTTGACGGCAGTGCTGTGGTCGTTGATGTCGGAAAAGGAGCCGCCGGAGGCCGCCGCCGGCAGGGCAAGGGAGAGAAGTGCCGCCGCCGTCAGCAGCGCGGCGAGGATCCGTTTTAATTTCATACTCATATCTCCTGTCTTTCTCTGATCTCCAATTTCATTTTGTGTTCCTGGGAAATCTCTACCTTCCGGAGCTCCCCTCCCTGCCGGGAAGGAGCGCACAAAAGGATGGTGAGGTCCCTCATTCGGCCCGCAGGGCCACCACAGGCTGGAGCCCGCTGGCCTTGACGGCCGGGTACATGCCGAAGATGACGCCCAGCGCCACCGAGAAGAGGAAGGCCCCCAGGGTGATGATGGGGCTGGGGAGCAGCACATCGGTGGTGGTGGACAGCAGCAGCTTTCCGGCCACCATGGTGCCCACATAGCCGATGGCGATGCCGATCAGGCCGCCGATGCTGCAGATCATGGCCGCCTCGATGAGGAACTGGGCGATGATGCTCTTGCGCTCGGCGCCGATGGCCTTGCGGATGCCGATCTCCCGGGTGCGCTCGGTGACGG
>ENA-ORUM01002481-ORUM01002481.1-human-gut-metagenome-genome-assembly--contig:-NODE-2481-length-10348-cov-2.138055_pt1 | contig 10348 bp, 12 predicted proteins | sample MGYA00242083_ERZ509217 | MGnify/ENA primary metagenome ERZ509217 (study PRJEB26280, sample SAMEA2338831) | human gut metagenome | biome: human gut; feature: human-associated habitat; material: faeces... | reverse complement strand
TGCTCTTTAACTAAGAGACAATCTTATTATATTCTTCTTTCATATTTTGTCGAAATTTGTATCAACAGAATCTATATGCCTCGGCTTTCCATTGGATTAATCAATTGGAAATATTCAGTCTTGTAAGATAGAATATAAGAAGTTACAAAAAATAAGGAGGGCTCAATATGGATGGGCAACAGGATATTACTAAACGAGCATACGCACTGTTAGATCTTGACCGGCGTATCGTCGGAGTCCAGTTTATCTACGAAAAAGAAAGGTTTGACTGCATAGACGCTATTGAGCCGCTCCGCCCCATGTATTACTGCCAGGCTGTAGCCTCTGCCAGCAGCGGAAACCGGATTAAGCTTACCAAAGATACCTCAGGCTGTAGCGGTTCTTCCAGGGCTTTGGGGTTCGTACCACCTGCTCCACAATACTATACCGGTGAATCGGGTATGGCCCTGGGCCTCTATGAAAACCAGCAGGTTGCCAAGTCAGTCGCTTTGAAATTTGCCATTCTAAACCGCCCGCTCTACGGAATTGTCATCATGCCGCTAGAGTGTTTTGAAGAAGAACCTGACGTGGTGCTGTTTATAACAAATACCAGGGAAGCTATGAGAATTGTCCAGGGTTATACCTGCACCTACGGACTACAGAATAATTTCTGCATGAGCGGGAACCAAGCAGTCTGTGTGGAGTGCACCAATTACCCTTATACCAACCAGTGTATTAACCTTTCCGTGTTCTGTGCTGGTACTCGCTACCGGACAAATTGGAAGGAGAGTGAGGTCGCCATTGGGGTTGCCTACAGCAAATTTGCCGGTTTGGTGCGGGGAATACAAAACACAGTTAACGCCATTGAGCGCAATCGCCGAAAGGCGGAGATAGAACGGGACCTTCGCCGGGACTCCCTCTACGACCTGGATATCCAGTATGGGCGCACCTACTTTTTAAAAAACGATCGGTCTTCAAAGGAGTAATGGATATGGCCACAAACAGAGGGAGACGAAATCGGGCGGCAGTGACGGCAGGTGTGCGGTATGCTATTATTTTCGCCCTCTTGGCTCTTTGGGAATACAATACTCGCATTGGTGTATTGAACCCTTTTTACACAAGCTACCCCAGCGCAATATTGGCGGATTTGTATGAGTTTACCATGAGCGGTGAACTGGCCCACCATGCTTCCATTACCATTGGAGAAGCTTTGTCCGGGTTGTTTTTTGGTACCGCATTCGGAGTTGGGTTCGGAGTGCTGTTTAGCCAAATCAAATTTTTAGGCAGCGTGATAACCCCTATCCTGACAGCTATTGCCGGAATTCCCCAGCTTACTCTATCGCCTCTTTACATTCTATGGTTTGGGTTTGGATTTAAGTCCAAGGTAATCCTCGCCGGGATGATGGTGTTTTTTGGTGTGTTCGGCTCCACCTATAACGCCATTAAAAACCTGGATCAGCGCTGGATTGAAGCATCTAGCTTGTTGGGGGCAAATGCATTCCAAACACTGACCTTAGTGGTTATTCCCGCTTGCGCCCCCTGGATCATCTCCAGCATCCGGAGCGGGATTGGCTCGTGCATGGTAGGCGCCATCATGGGGGAATACATCGGAGCCTCCGGTGGCTTTGGATGGATGATATCCTTTGCTGCCTCCTACTTTGACCTCGATCGCGTTTTGGCCTGCGTCTTGATCTTATTGGTTTTTAACCGCACTCTCAACTGGGTTCTCGACCGTTTGGAAGGGCGGATCCTCCACTGGAGGACGGAGAGCAACCTTTCCTTAAAAACGGCAGCCGATTAAAACAAATGAAAGAAGAGGGAAACATGATGAAAAAACGTATCTCCATTTTGCTGGCAGCTGTGCTGATGTTCTCAGCTTTGTTCGCCGGCTGCGGCAACACCACAAACCAAAACAGCACCCCCTCCGGCAGTTCTTCCTCCACTGGGGAACTGCAAAAGGTCGTTGTCACCGAATTCCGCGGCGTAAGCTGGACCCCTATGTACCTGGCTTACCAGCTGGGTTACTATGAGGAGGAGGGCCTGGACGTCCAGCTCCTTCGCATCGACGATGGCCCCAACTGCTTCAAAAGCATGCACACTGGGGATTCCCAGTTCTGCATCCTGTCTCAAGAGGTCTCGCTGAAAGCCCAAGAGCAGAACCAGCGCTCCACTGTTATCGCCACCATGCTGGACACCCGCTATTACTCCTTTGTCAGCACCTCCGATATTGAAAAGGTGGAAGATTTGAAGGGCAAAACCGTCTTTGCAAGCACCCCTGGCTCCGCCCCCTACACCTTCTGTGTCGCCATTTTGGAGGAAGCCGGCCTGGAAGTCGGTAAGGATGTCACTCTGGTCAATTTGAACAAGGGTGCGGTTGTCGCTGCACTGCAGAAGAATGAAATCCAGGCTGCGTTCATCAATGCAGACAACTACAAAGAGGCCGATGAGGTGGAGGGCATCCGCTATCTGGTGGATACCCGCAGACCGGAGGACGCTGCCCGCTATCTGAAGAGCGATTCCTTCCCTGCCGAGGTCATTCTCTGCACCGAAGCCTATAAAAACGAGAATCCCGAGATCGTCCAAGCATTTGTCAACGCCACCTGCAAGGGGCTTGACTGGCTCCAGAACCACACCTCCCAAGAGGCGGCCGAAGTCCTCGCGGAGCTGTTCCCCGGCATGGCCACCGAAGATCTTGCCGATAAAATTGAAATTATGCGCGGCGCATTCAGCAAGAATGGCTATGTGAGCGAGGAAGGGCAAAACGCCGTGGTAGATTTTTCCAAACGTTCCGGCATCATCACCTCAGACCTATCCTACGAAGACACAGTAGACATGAGCTTTGTGGAAAAAGCCATCGAAAACGGCTACGCCCAGGCAAACTAGCCTCAGCTCTCCAACCGGGCCCAATTCTCACGTTTTATGGGAGGCATCCATGAGTTATATTGAAATCCAAGGGGTAAACAAAACCTTTGAAGACGGCAGGCAGATTCTCAAAGGGATCAACCTGTCCATTGAAAAAGGAGAATTCATCACCTTGCTGGGGGCATCCGGCTGTGGCAAAACTACCCTGCTGCGGAGCATCGCTGGATTGGTGGGCATCGATTCTGGCAGCATCCGGATCGACGGAGAGGACATCACTCATGTAAGCCCCCGCCAACGCAACTTGGCCATGGTCTTCCAGCAGTACAGCCTCTTCCCTTCCATGAATGTATACGACAATATTGCGTATGGGCTTCGCATTCAAAAGATGCCTCGGAACGAGATTGACCAAAAGGTGAAAGAGGCCCTAGCCCTCATCGAGATGGAGGGCAGTGAGGCAAAATACCCCTCTCAGCTCTCCGGTGGGGAACAGCAAAGGGTCAGCCTAGCACGTGGGATTGTGACAAACCCCAAGGTCCTGTTGCTAGACGAGCCCTTCAGCGCCATCGATGCCAAGTTGCGCAAAGCACTGCAAATCCGCATCAAAAACATTCACACATCCCTGGGGATCACTACTATATTCGTCACCCACGACCAGGAAGAAGCCATGCGGATGTCCGACCGGATCTATCTGATGAACGCAGGGCGCGTTGAACAGAGCGGCTCCCCCATGGAGCTCTACCTTTCCCCAAAGACCCACTACGCGGCCAGCTTCATCGGCCATTACAATATCATCCCGGGGGAACTTTGGGCTCTCCTTGGCTTTACTCAGGATCCCAGTGGCAGTTATGCCGTGCGCCCAGAGAGCATCTGCCTTTCCGATACCCCTCCTTCCCAAGGACAATTCACCCTGGAAGGCGTGGTCAAGCAGGTGATCTATCAAGGCAACGTCATCCGTTACACAGTGACGGCAGGTCAGCTGCAGTTGGATGTGGACCAACTTTATGAGGGGCAACATCAGTTTTATAGAGGCGATACTGTTTATCTTATGCTAGACAACAAAGATGTCATCCATTACGAAGCATAACTCTTGCTACTCCATTTCTCCCTGGGGCATACACACATATAAACGCCGGTCTTTCAACCATTTTTACAGGTGATCACCTCCAGATATCCGCTTTTTGTTTGCTGGAAATCCGTTTTGGGGAGTCATATAAAAAGAATCCACATAAACTGTGTTTATGTGGATTCTTTTTATACTATCGAACACAGGACAATTTTTCATTTCTTCTATATCCCTATTTAGACATATTAAAAAACTCCGAATAATTCCGAAAAGAATATTTCCGCCTTTCACTTTTCACAATTGCAAAATCAAAAATTCAAATTCTCAACCATTTCAAAAATATATAATAAAAAATATGTTCAAATTTTGTGAAAAACAGAGGAAAAATAGAAAAAGTCAATTGAATTTTCGGTTCAATTCAAAAAAACAATTTGATTTCTGGTGGCATTCGACGTAAGCTGATAAAAGTCAAACAATTAAAAAGGAGAGGACATTTTGGATTTCGAATTTATCGTCAAAATCATCCCACAGCTGATTGCTGCAACAAAGCATACAATCAGCCTGGCAATCCTATCATTGGTCATTTCTCTGACCTTAGCAATTATAATTTCATCCATTATCTACTATAACGTAAAAATAATTACGCCTATTCTTAAAGTGTATGTTTCCTTTTTCCGCGGCACCCCAGCTCTCTGCCAATTGTATTTGATTTATTTTGGGCTTGGCAACATGGGGATTCCCTTCTTTGCCAAAATGACCGGCTATACTGCCGTGGTAATTGCCCTGTCTTTGAATATGTCCGCCTATATGGCGGAAAACCTGCGGGGCGCCCTCTCATCTGTAGAAAAGGGCCAAAGTGAAGCAGGCATTTCCATTGGCATGAGCAGCTTGCAAATTTTCTCCTTGGTTGTCTTCCCACAGGCCTTCCGGGTTGCCGTACCTTCTCTGAGCAATAGTTTTGTGGACCTGGTAAAAGGCAGTTCTATGGCCTTTACCATCGGTGTGGCGGAGCTGATGGCTTCCGCCAATATGGCCGGTATTGCAACTTACAACTTCTTTGAAGCTTTTTTTGTGGCCGCCATCATCTACTGGATCATCACCATCTGCATCAATTTCCTGCAAAAGATGCTGGAAAAACGACTGAATCGGGCGTACTAAAACCGCTTGGGGAGAAAATATCATGATTAAAATTACCAATCTGCATAAAAAGTTCGATCAGCTGGAGGTCCTTCGTGGGATCGACCTTGAGATTCAAAAGGGGGAGGTAGTCGCAGTCATCGGACCCTCCGGCACTGGGAAGTCCACTCTGCTGCGCTGTATCAACTATCTGGAACAGCCCGAGCAAGGGACCATCGCCATCGGGGAGGTTTCGGTGGATGCCCAATCCTCTACCCCTAAGGAGATCAAAGCTCTGCGCCATCAATCCGCTATGGTGTTCCAAAGCTACAACCTATTTAAAAATATGACTGTCCTGGATAACGTCCTCCAACCGCTGGTGACCGTCCAAAAGATGCCCAGGGACAAGGCCCTGGAAGAAGCCCGCGGCTATTTAAAACAGGTGAGCTTACTGGACAAAGAAAACGAGTATCCCTCCCGCCTCTCTGGTGGCCAACAGCAGCGGGTCGGCATCGCCAGGGCCATGGCAGTAAAGCCCCAGATTATCTTGTTTGACGAGCCGACCGCAGCCCTGGACCCCAGCTTGGTGGGCGAGGTGTTGGAGGTCATCCGCGACCTGGCCAAAAAGCACACCACCATGCTGATCGTCACCCATGAAATGCGCTTCGCCCGGGAAGCGGCAGACAAGGTGGTCTTTATGGCCGATGGCCAAATTGTGGAGCAAGGCCCTCCCGAGCAGATCTTCGGCAACCCTCAAAATGAGAGAACAAAGAACTTCCTCCAATTATCCCAGCGGTAAGAGAAGGAAATTTTTTGTCAATAAAAGTGAAGTAAAAGCGAGGAATAACAGATGAAAAAAACAAAAAAAATTCTGGCACTTCTCCTGACCGCGGCGCTGGTCGGCAGCGCATTTATGGGCTGCTCCAATGGAAATGAACCGGAGGCGTCGGAAGACCCCTCCAATCCTACCACCATCAAAGTAGGCTCCTCTTTCACCTACTATCCCTTCGATTATATGGAAGGCGACCAAAAGGTCGGCTTTGAGGTAGACGTCTGGAAAGAGATTGGTGAGCGCAGCGGTTTGGAGGTTATCCATGTACAGGCTGCCTACTCCGGCCTTTTCGGCATGGTGGATAAGGGCGACATCGACACTATTGCGAACCAAGTTTCCAAAAACCCTGAACGGGAAAAGAACTACAACTTCTCCGTCCCCTACTGCTACAACCCTCTAAAGATTGTTGTCCCCAAAGGAAATCCGGAAAATATTCAGAGTCTGGACGACCTCATCGGCAAAAAGGTGACCTGTGGCGTTGGCGGCAATGAAACCGACATGCTCAAGGAGATGTATCCCAACGGGGAAATCGAGCTTATCCCCGTGGAAACCGGCAACCTTCTCCAGGTAACAACAGGCAAGACCTCCGCTTGCATTCAGGGTGCTGCCGCTTCCTCTGTCGAAATCAAAGACAACGATCTTCCTCTTGAAATCGTCGGCGACGCCATTTACCTGGAGGAAGATGCCTATCTGTTTGCCAAAACCGAACGCGGCGATGCCCTGCGCGCCAAGGTGGATGCCGCCCTGACTGAAATGCACGAAGATGGCACCTTGACTGAGCTCTCCAACAAGTGGTTTGGCTACGATATCTCCAAAAAATAAATCCATACATTGTTTCCCCCGGCCCTTCTTGGTGGAGGGCCGGGGGATTTGTTGTTGTCCGCTTAACTGCATCAATGACGGCGGTCTAATCCAGCCTGCTTGTCCAAGGTATTTTGGGGGCACAAGAGGGGAGCCGGCTATTGTAGCCGGCCCCCTCTTTATAAATATGCAGAACGGTGCATTTTCCACCCTAAAAAAGGCGGACGCTGCTGTCCAGCACCGTCATGTTGTCGATGAAAACCCCACGCAGACAGTGTACTCATAATGAGGCAAGGCCACATACAAGTTAGCGGTTCCCGCTGGCATTGTTGTCTCCCCTTCGCAGTTGATCCCAGCTCCCCTGTTTGGCGGTTCCCCAACTCTTGGAAAGCACTTCTCCCCAGGTGACATAGGCGTAGGCAATCTCCAAGATCAGGTTTGCTGGAATGGTCTCATAGGCGGTGGCATACAGCGGGGCCAGGTCAGCAATCCGGCTCTCTCCCCTGTACCGCACCTTGACGGTGTAGCCATCCAGGTAGATCTCCACGGTTACCCCCATATATGCTTCGATGATCTCTTTCAGGGTTATCAGGTTGATGGGCGGTTTGGTCCGCAGCTTGGCGAGCACCGCCTCCCGGCGGGCCTTCAAGCTGCTGTTGAGAGGGGAGGAGACCCCCAGCAGTTTTTCCCATCGGGCGATGCCCTCCTCATCCGCGGCCTGAGGGAACCGATTGTACACTAGCCGGCGCAACTCCCCTTTGATGTTGTCAATCTCCGGGTTGACCGCCTGGGCAATGGCTGCCACCTCTTCGATCTGGTCCCACATCTTGGGCAAAAAGGACGCGTAATCCGACTGAGAATCCCACCACAGCATTACACCACCTCCGAAACGGTGATCGTGCCAGTTTTGGCCACCTGATAGCTGTCAAAAGTTTTGGAGAGGGCGAGGTTTGCACTCCCACCCCCCAAGGTGACAGTTCCCACATCCAGGATGCTCTCATGGCTGGTAAGGATGGCCGATACCAACCGGGCATAAAAGACAGTGGGGGCTTCAAACCCAATGGAGGAGATGTAATCTCGGATGGCCTCCTCCACATAGGGTTTCACCAGATCCAGGTTGGCGCCGCTTTTGAGGGAAAGCTGGGCGTCCACTGGAATTTCCAGACTGGTACAGGACTTCACGGTGACGGTGTGGCCAATGGGTGCGATCCCCGATCCATCCACCCCCATGAGGGTTTGGACTTTGTCCACCAGTTCGGTTGTAGCTGGCTCCTTCTGTTCGTCGGCGATGACGATGCCCACCTGGCCGGCTCCCAAAGAAGGAGCTCCAAAGACAGCGGCGGCCCCCACCCCCTCAATCGTCAACGTCTTTTCCCGGTAGTCGGCGATGTTGCCGCCATAGGGGGTCTCCCGCACCGATTGGGCAAACCTCGCCCGGAACTCCTCATCGGTCTCGGCGTCCCGGGCAGGGATTAAGACTTCTCCCAGTTCCGCCCGGCCCAGGCCGGAGATGTTGTCGATGGGCAGCAAGTCCCCGGACAGGAGGTTGGCAGCTGACCCCGCCGTCTGGGCCACCGCCTGGTACACCCCGAAGGAGATCTCCTTTTCAATTTGAAAGATCATCCCCCCCAAGCCGAGGCGGGCGCCCACCGGCACTGCCATGGGCTCACCGGCAGAATCGGTACAAACCACCTTGCGCACGCTGTAAGTAGCCGGTTCCCGGTCCAGCCCAAAGGCAGAACAGGAGAGGTCCAAAAAATCCCCGGTCGCCGTGTCGGGGAATACCAGGCTCACCGCCCAGCTCAAAATATAATGGCACTGGGCAATGGCCCAAGCCACCGGTGCCAGCAGGGTATACAAAACACTGCCCTCCCGTTTGTCATAGCGGCTGGGCAGGCGGGCAAGCATCCTCTGTAAAATCACGTTATACTCCAAGCTCCATTCTCCTTTCCATGGCAAAGCTGCCTTCGGCGGAAACCACTGTGAATTGGCAGATCACTTCATCCACGGAAAATTCCAAGGAAAAATCCTCTATGCCCTCAATCCGGTCGTCCTGGGTGAGGGCCTCGGCGATGAGCCTCTCTAATTCCCCCCGGATCAAGTCCCGGTGCTTCCCCCACAGGCGGTCCACTTCGCTTCCGTATTCCCCGGAAAAGATGACATGTCGGAAGCGCGGGGTCTCCAGCGCCAGCTTCGCCGCCTGCTGCACCGCTGCCAGGCCGTCTACCTCCCCGGAAATCCGGCCACGTTCAAAGTCGAGGCCAAGGGTCAAACTCGGTTCCATTCCATCACACCTTTCCCAAAATGATACAGGTTTGCCCATGGCGCAATACGGCAACCTTATCCCCTACCTTCGGCATATACTCCAGCGGGTGTTTGACCGCCACACAGGCCCGGGCCCCGCTTTGACCCTCTAGTTTTACTTCGACGGGGCCAGTCATCACCCCGATTTGGATAGCCGGTTGGTCGCTGTTATCCAGCACCCCGGCCGCAATCTCTTTCACCAGTTCTACAATGCTCATTGAGCACCTCCTACCAGCTCCACTTCCATGGTGTGATCCCCATGGCGGATGGTGTGCCGCACCCGATCCACCACCATCCAGCCGTCCAGGGAGATGTCCGGCAACACTACACGCACCCCCCGTCCTCCCCGGACCCGCATATCGCCCAGGCAGGAGAGGGTCAGCGTCTTTCCAGCCCGGTTCTTCTCTTGCAGCAGCGATTTACCCAGCTGGTCGGCCTGGGCTTGATTCTCCCCGCCGTCCAATTGTTCCAGGTGCTGCAAAACGCCCCAGTTCTTCATGGAGGCGTTGTCCTCATAGAGGAGTACCCCGTTGCCCGGTTGCACCAGCTTGATCCGGTTGGCGGCATTTTCCAGGCTCTCCTCCTGGCTGTAGCCGGTGATCAAACTGCCCTTCCCCAAGATGATCGGCTGCCGCAAATCCTGGAGCAGGGCGAGGCGGATGGCTCCAAAATCGTCGTAGAGGCAGTATTCCGCCCCGGTGAGCCGTTTCAATTCCTGGATGGAATCATACAGCACGTCCAGCCAAGCTTTGTTGTCAAAGGTCTTGTCCGGCAGCGGGAACCCGGTGGAGGCGCACTCCCCCAGCCGGAGGCCCAGCGCCATGCACCCTTGTGCCAGTAAGGCTTCCAAAGTCATCCCCTTGCGGAAGATGACATCCTGGGCTTTCAGGTATCGCAGCTGGTCATAAGCGGTGAGCCGCACCGTCCCCGCCCCCTCCCGCCGGATGGAAAACACCCGCCCGCTGAAGGCCTGCTGGCCGTCCTGTTCAAAGGTGAGCATATCCCCAGGGGAGAATCCCCCTCCCAGCACCGTCACTTCCAGCCGGGCCGCGCCGCTCTGATAGGTGGATTCCCAGGTAATTCCAGTGGCGGCATCGGTCAAATCGAACACTTTCCCGGAGGATTCTATGTACAGTTTCAATGAACTCCCCCCTACATCTGGTTGCCAAAGTCATAATCATCCGGCAGATTCAGCTTTTGGATTCTGTCTTTCACATCCTTGGCAATGCCCACCCATTGGCGCATCTTTTCCCGGTCGGCGGCCAGGTCAATGGCGGAGTCATGTACCTCAGTGGGTACAATCTGAATCGGCACAAACGCCGGGGCAATCGCCGCAATGATTTTATTTCCTTCTTTAATAGAGGAAATCAACTGAAAAATCTGGGATTTGT
>ENA-ORUM01002478-ORUM01002478.1-human-gut-metagenome-genome-assembly--contig:-NODE-2478-length-10353-cov-2.596621_pt1 | contig 10353 bp, 7 predicted proteins | sample MGYA00242083_ERZ509217 | MGnify/ENA primary metagenome ERZ509217 (study PRJEB26280, sample SAMEA2338831) | human gut metagenome | biome: human gut; feature: human-associated habitat; material: faeces... | reverse complement strand
GTGTTTTTGCGATACATACAGGGAAATGTTCAAAGCCCAGTTTTTCGATCTGTGCCAGTGTTTTCTTCGCAGCCGCAGTGAAGCTTACATGACCTGCACCATAGATTTCTTTACATACTTTATTGATCTTTTCTTCGATAGACAGATTATCTTCGTACAGTACATGGAAATTACTTTCTTTTGTTTCCAGTGTTTCCAGAACTTTTTCAGCCAGTGCTTTACCGCCTTCGCCGCCGTCAGCCCATACTTTTGCTACTGCAAAGGTTGCGCCCATTTTTTCGCAGCGTTCTTTCACATAAGCCACTTCTGCGTCTGTATCTGCTACAAAGTGGTTCAGTGTAACCACAACAGGTACGCCGTATTTCTGGATATTTTCAATGTGTTTTTCCAGGTTTACAAAACCTTTTGCCAGTGCGTCCAGATTTTCGTTGCTCAAATCTGCTTTGGGAACGCCGCCGTTGTATTTCAATGCACGAACAGTTGCAACCAATACAACTGCGTCAGGTTTCAGACCAGCTTTTCTGCATTTGATGTCGAAGAATTTTTCTGCACCCAGGTCAGCACCGAAGCCTGCTTCTGTTACCACATAGTCAGCCAGTTTCATAGCAAATTTTGTGGCACGCACGCTGTTGCAGCCGTGAGCGATGTTTGCGAAGGGACCACCGTGGATGAAAGCGGGTGTGTGTTCCAGTGTCTGTACCAGGTTGGGCTGCAGAGCATCTTTCAGCAGTACAGTCATAGCGCCGTCTGCGCCAATCTGTTTTGCGGTTACAGGTTCATCATCATAAGTATAGCCAACGATGATTTTGCCCAGCATTTCTTTCAGATCATGCAGGTCGTTTGCCAGACAGAAAATTGCCATGATTTCAGAAGCAACGGTGATCTGGAAGCTGTCTTCTCTGGGAACACCGTTGACTTTGCCGCCCAGACCAGAAATCACATGACGGAGCTGTCTGTCGTTCAGGTCCACAACTCTTTTCCAAGCGATTTTTCTGGGGTCGATGTTCAGTTCATTGCCCTGCTGGATATGGTTGTCCACCATAGATGCCAACAGGTTGTTTGCTGTTGTGATGGCATGGAGGTCACCTGTAAAGTGCAGGTTGATGTCTTCCATAGGCACTACCTGTGCATAGCCGCCGCCGGCTGCGCCGCCTTTGACACCCATGCAGGGACCCAGAGAGGGTTCTCTCAGACATGTCAGGGCGTTTTTGCCCATCTGCTGCAGGGCCTGTGTCAGACCGATGGTAACGGTTGTTTTGCCTTCCCCAGCAGGTGTAGGGTTTACAGCTGTTACCAGAATCAGTTTTGCGTCGGGTCTGTCTTTGATCTGATTATAATATTTATCACTCACTTTGGCTTTATACTTGCCATAACATTCCACATATTCTTCGGGGATGCCAGCTTTCGCCGCAATGGCGGTAATGGGTTCCATGGTGCATTCCTGTGCAATCTGCAAATCTGTTTTCATCTTCAAAAACTCCTCTCTCCGATTCCAATATGTCCTTGCGCTTGCCTGTCCTACTTTGAAAAAAAGCCGACAGTCCAAGCGTAATCGCCCAGACGGTCGGCATCAATTCTGTCATACTCCATGTGGTTACTCCACTTCCGTCAGTCATATGACTCTACCAAAATGGTACTATATGAGACGAAATTTGTCAATGTGCAACCTGTATGAAATCCATATTCTTTTATGCGTTTTCCTCTGTGGGGGACTGCATTTCCTCCCACTGTGCTCTGGTGATGAGGACTTTTCTTGGTTTGCTGCCTTCTTCGGGTCCAACCAGTCCCCTTCTTTCCAGTTCGTCCATGAGTCTTGCCGCACGGTTATAGCCGATGCGGAACTGACGCTGGAGCATGGAAACAGAAGCCTTTTCTTTTTCCAGAATCAAATCCACTGCCTGTTCGAAAAACTCGTCTGTTTCCTCGCTGGGACCGCTGGCGGTTTTTGCCACTGCTGTAATCTGATCCACCATTTCCTGTGTATATCCAGGGCGGCTGCTTTTCCGCAGGAAGTCCACAATCTGTTCCACTTCTTTATCCGTTACAAAAGCCCCCTGAATACGAGAAGGTTTTGCCTGACCGGAAGGATAGAACAGCATGTCCCCCTTGCCCAGCAGTTTTTCCGCGCCGACCATATCCAAAATGGTACGGGAGTCGATGCCGGAGGAAACGGCAAATGCCAGACGGGAAGGAATATTGGCTTTGATAACACCAGTGATAACGTCTACGGAAGGACGCTGTGTGGCAATAATCAAATGCATGCCTGCCGCACGAGCCATCTGTGCCAGACGGCAGATGGAATCTTCCACTTCGCCGGGTGCTGCCATCATCAAGTCTGCCAATTCATCGATGATGATAACAATCTGGGGCATTTTTGCTTCCGGTTCGCCTTTTTCTTCCTTCATGGCATTGAACCCTTTGATGTCACGGACACCACACGCCGCAAAGTCATTGTATCTTTCCAGCATTTCTCTCACTGCCCAGTTCAGTGCCGCCGACGCTTTTTTCGGGTCGGTAACAACAGGAATGAGCAAATGAGGAATACCGTTATATACACTCAATTCAACCACTTTCGGGTCTACCAAAAGGAGTTTGACTTCTTTCGGGTCTGCCTTATACAAAATGCTTGTAATCAGTGTATTGATGCAGACACTCTTACCACTGCCTGTTGCGCCGGCAATGAGCAAGTGAGGCATTTTCGCAATGTCTGTCACAATGGGATTGCCTGTAATGTCTTCCCCTAAAGCAAAAGCCAATTTGGAGGGATGTTTGCGGAAAGCATCACTTTCCAGCACTGTCCGTAGATATACAGACTTTGTTTCTTTGTTTGGCACTTCGATACCAACTGCCGCTTTACCGGGAATAGGTGCTTCAATACGAATGCCGCTGGCAGCCAGATTCAGGGCAATGTCGTCTGCCAGATTGACAATCTTGCTGACCTTGACCCCCTGACTGGGAGATACTTCATATCGTGTAACAGTGGGACCTGCGCTGACATTAATGACGCGGGCTTCTACGCCGAAACTTTTCAGTGTCATTTCCAGTTTTCTGCCGTTTTTCTGCTGTTCCAGAATCCCGGAGCCACTGCTATTGCCGGGGTCACGTCCTAACAGGCTGATAGGCGGGAACACATAAGGCTTTTCTGCCGGTTCCGCAGGGGCAGCTGCTGGCTGCTGTGCTGTTTCTTTCTGGGCTTCCGGTTTTGCAGGCTCTGCCGCAGGTACGTCTGTTGGCATTTCTTCTGCCACAGGCTGTACTTCTTCCACTGGCATTTCTTCTTCTGCCATAGGTTCTTCCACTTCCAGCATGTCCATTTCTTGAGATGCTGTTTCTTCTGCATCTTCCAAATCCGCGAAATGGAAGTCTGTTTTTTCTTCTGCTGCCCGCATGGCTTCCGCCGCAAGGGCTGCCGCCTGAGATTCCATATCCCATGCTTCTTCAGGCGTTTCTTCTGCCATATTTTCTGCGGTATTATCTTCACCGAATATTTTTTCGTAAACAGCTTCTTCCTCTGTCATTTCCACAGGCTCCTGTTTTTTAGCAACCTCTTTCAGTGGTTCTACCACCTTAAAACGTTCTGTAGACCTAGGCGGCATCTGTGTGCCCTGCTCCAGCTCATCCACCTGCAATTTTCCGCCAAATACCACATTGAAGTCCCATTTGGGTTCTTCCATAGGCATTTCGTTTTCTTTGACAAAGTCGTAAATAGGTTCCCGTTTTTTCACGCTGTAATCCTGCTTTTTCTGACGGAAAACCGTTTCTTTGACTTCGGGATGCTCTGTGGCTTCCACTTCATGAAGCTCAATGTTGAAATCTTCTTTATTCATCACACGGCGACGCTTTGCTTCCTGTTTTTCCAGTCGTGCCGCTTCCATTTTTTCTTCCTGACGGATGCGGTCAGCCTTATTTTTGATTTTCTCATTGCGCACCTGTCTTCTGACTTTCTGATGGTCTGCCAGTGTACCCATAGCACCAAAGAAAGAACGTCCTGTTGCCAGAATAATGGAAATCACCAGCATCGCCAGCAGAGCGATAACGCTGCCCAATGCATCCAGCAGTCCAAACAGACCGCCGCCAAAGAGTCCGCCGATCAAACCGCCGTTGGTCAAAGAACCGCTGTCAAAAAGCTCCATGGCTTTTTTGGCAAAGCCAAGATCACCGGAAACATTCAGAGGATGGAACAGGTACGCCGCTGATGCCACAGTCAGCAGGAACAAGGCGCCGCCAAAGGCACGCACCAAAGGCCATTTCCGTTCTTCTGACATAAGCATCCAGATGCAGTAAATGATTACCAACACCGGCAGCAATACGCCGCTGATGCCTAACAGTCCTTGAAAAAGTCCCCCGATTACCTGACCAACAACCCCCATCTTACTGGTGATCTGACTGATGAACACCACCGCCGATATGACGATGATGACAATCAGTATCACTTCGTCTAAGATGCTGTCACCAAAACGTTCTCTGCTTTCCGGCATACGGGTAGTTTCCCGCTTGGGTGCAGATTTTGTATTTTTTGTCGTATTCGCTTTTTTTGCAGTTGTTTTCGCGGCAGTTGTTTTTGTGCTTTTGCTGCCCGTTTTCTTCACCGCAGGGGATTTTGTCGTCTTTCGCCCCGTGCTGCTCCCTTTTGCTGCCAAAGCTTTTCACCTCTGTTCTCAAGAAATCACTAATAAAATATTATACAATAAAAATAATCTGCTGGCAAACGAAAACCTGTGATTTCATGCAAAAAAACTGACCCGCTTTCTGTCGTAAAAATCAGATACAGGTCAGTTTTTGATGTTCTTTGTTGGTGGGAATGCTCAGTCCATTTTCACCACTTCAATATCCGCTTCTTCCAGAATCTTTCTGGACAGTTCATCGGGATATTCCCCTTTGTGCACAATGCGTTTGATACCAGCATTGATGAGCATTTTCGCACAAATGACGCAGGGCTGCAATGTGATATAAATGGTCGCGCCTTCTGTGGAAATACCCAGTTTTGCCGCCTGAATGATAGCATTCTGCTCCGCGTGGAGGGCACGACAAAGTTCATGGCGTTCGCCGGAGGGAATGCCTAGACGCTGACGTTCGCAGCCGCCCATTTCTGTACAATGTTTCAGACCTGCAGGAGCGCCGTTATACCCTGTTGTGATGATACGGTTATCCTTGACAATGACTGCCCCTACCTGTCTGCGCAGACAGGTAGCTCTAGTCTTGACAATCTCCGCAATCTCCATAAAATATTCGTCCCAACTTGCTCTCACAATCGTTTCTCCCTTCCGTTTCTTTCGTAAATCTTTCCGTAAAAATCCTACCACAAAGATAGCATATACACCTATCGTTGTCAAACGAAATCCCCTCTGTTATACTGAAAAAAGGAAGGATTTACCAACAAAGGAGGGCTGGCTATGGAAAATATCAAAACATGGGCAAACACCCATTCATGGGTAAAAATCGCAGTCTATCTACTGACATTTCTTTTTCCCGTTCTGTCTTTCGCCTATCTATCCCTTCAATCACCTGTAAATCCCTATTGCCTGATGTGGATTGGTTTTTACAGCTGTCTGTTCCTCTGCTGGGCATATAAGGGCTTTTTGTCAAAAGTTCCTTCTGTTCTGGCAAACCTGTTTTTCATGGGATTTCTGTTTTTCGGTTCGCTTATGGGCGGACTTCATGGGATACTGCTTTTTGTGCGCTGTCTTTGTGTCCCTGTATTGCCTTTATTTTTCTTATTTTAAAAAGCATTGGTAAAGCAGATTTCCCTTAAGACAAACATTGTTGTTCTTTTCTTTAATTTCTCAAGAGAAATTGCAGCGGATGTCTTCAGAAGAAAATATATCAGATAAATCTCAACAAAAATAAAAACGCTGGAATCAAAAGATTCCAGCGTTTTTTGTTTTCTTATGAAGCAGCCCATATAACCGAAGCTTTTGTTTTAAAAATATTCCAGATCAGATGATCAGGTTCATTTTCTTTGCTTCGAATTCCAGTTCTTCGCGGAACTGAGGCGCAGCCAGGGAAATGATCATTTTTGCTCTCTGGCTAGCTGTCTGACCTTTCAGACGAACGATACCGTTTTCTGTTACCAGGAAGTCCACTTCGTTTCTAGGTGTTGTAACGATGGAACCAGGTGTCAGAATGGGTTTGATTTTGGAGATGGTGCCGCCTTTTGTGGTGGAAAGCATTGCGATGAAGCCTTTGCCGCCTTTAGACATGTTTGCACCTCTTACGAAGTCCAGCTGACCGCCGGAACCGCTGTAATGTTTGGTACCGATGGATTCGGAGCAAACCTGACCAAACAGGTCAACTTCGATACAAGAGTTAACGGATACGAAGTTATCATGCTGTGCAATCACAGCAGGGTTGTTGATATAGCTTACGGGATACATTTCGAAAGCCGGGTTGTCATCCATGAAGTCGTACATTTTCTTGGAACCCCAAGCCAGAGTTGCAACAGTTTTACCAACGTGGATAGGTTTTTTCATGTTGGTTACTGCGCCGCATTCCAGCAGGTCAACCATACTGTCTGTGAACATTTCTGTGTGCAGACCCAAATCTTTTTTGTCTTTCAGCAGAACACCAACAGCGTTGGGGATACCGCCGATACCCAGCTGCAGAGTTGCGCCGTCGCAAACTTCGTCAGCGATCATCTGGCCGATTTTCTTATCGTCATCGGACAGAGGAGGGTTGTTCAGAACCAGCAGAGGTCTGGAGGATTCGCACAGAGCAGTTACCTGAGAGATGTGGATCAGGCAGTCACCCATTACGCGGGGCATCTGATCGTTTACATCCAGCAGGATGATGTCAGCTTTTTCACGCATTGCTACAACTTCTGCGCCAGCCATAGGGCAGCTGAAGTAACCATGCTTGTCCATAGGAGAAACTTCTGCGTAGAAAACATTCAGTCTGGGCTGAACATCTCTCCAGTAACCGGGGATAGTGCTGTAGTTACAAGGAATATAAGTATGGATACCTTCCTGGATGCCTTTTCTGCCAGGAGCGCCTGTGAACCAGGATACATATTCATACTTGCCTTTCAGTTCGGGTTTCATGAAGGGACCGCCTTTTACGGACAGTGTTGCGTGGTGTACAACACCTGTCAGTTCGCCTCTCATTGCTCTTGCTGCAACCGCTTCGCAAATAGCGGTAGGTTCTTCCAAACCTGTGGGACATGCGCAAACGTCACCGGATTTTACATACATGGCAACTTCTTCGGGGGATTTGCGTTTTGCCTGATACATTTCCTGGAATTTGTTCATATTCTCTCACCTTTCTTCATTTATTTGATTAAAAATCAGCATACTGCCAATATGTTTCTTCTAATGCATACAATATACGTAATATTATTTTATATTTTACCATAGCCATAGGCAAAAAGTAAAGAATTGTCCATCATGTTTCTGATTATATACAATCATACCACATTTTTCAGTAATTTTTCCATGCAATTTTTCATAGAATACCGAAAATTCAACATTTACATATGTCATACAACTTTTCTTTCATGCGATTATCCAGCCATATCTTTCCTGTATTCAAGTTCCTTGTTCTTATCTTTGTACGACATGAAAAATGGGCACAAAAAAAGACTGTATTCATAAAGAATACAGTCTTTCTTACTTACAGATTAAACCAGATATTTCTGTACTTCCGCAGGAAGTAAATCCTGTTTGCGGCTGATGATCATAATCATATCTGTTTCAGCTTCAGCAGAAGTCTTTTCCAGTTCTTCGATGAACTTCACGAAATCCGCATCACTAACTTTGTCTACAATATGATTCAGACCGTCAATATAGATTTTTTCAATATCGCTATTCTGAGAAAGGATACCACAAACAAATCCTCTGAAAACCTGAGGGTCTTCCATAATAAACTTCGGTGTGTCTACAAAACGAACACTATAATGCAGATCATACATACGGCTATTGTCGTCGTCTACGAAAACAACGCTGCCATTTGCGCTTTTGCCTGCTTCATTTGCCATTGCAATGAGTTTCTTTGTTTTACCTTCACCTTTTTCGCCTGCAAGAATCTGAACCATCGCAATCTCCCCCTTCATGATGTTGGTGATATACCTTTTCGTATTTGTTAGATTGTGTTGCAGTAAAGCTAATGCTTTATGTTTATGATGTTATTATTCTCCCTTTACTGCAAAAACCCTCTTTTTTTCCTGCTAATTTTTCAAAACTATGTACATTTATTTAGTTTCAACAAGTCGATTCCGAAAAAACAAAACTAGATTCATGCATAATGTACAGGTTTATTTGTTCACCTTGCCCAAATCTTCTTTTGTATACCGGTATACATTACAGTGAATAGCGGAACGATACCGTTCATAGGTCTCCAAACTGATTCCTGCGGGCTTTGTCATCAGGCGCAGTGGCAAAGGTTCCTGTCCCTTACGCATAGGAGGCTGCATATAAGGATAGTCATTCCACACAAAACCATGACGTTCATAAAATCCAATGCGGCGGCGTGTCAGTGTATCCTCTGGCACTTCAACCTCCAGCACCACATTTTTTCCCTTCCAATGCAAAAATAAATCCAGCATCTTTCCGCCGAATCCATGGTTTCGCTTTTCCGGCAATGTCGCAAAATGTTCAATATACAGAAAATCATCAGCCAATTCCCATGCAGCAATTACGCCGCCGACCGTTCCGTCTTCGTCCTCTATGGCATACATATGGTACTTTTCATTTTCAATCAAGGCAAGCTGATCTTCCTTGGAACGTACCTCCGTTTCCGGAAAGCTCTGGGCAAGAATGGGATAAACTTTCTCAAAATCTTCCTTTGTCAATATTCTTTCAAACATTTTTTCTCCTCCTGTCAGCTTCTTGTGGCTATCAGGATATCACACCCTGTGCAGAAAAGCAACGATAGTCCCCCATCTTTTACGTTTTGTTTGCAAATGCCGCTGCCCTCTTTTCTTTTTTCTGTACTATGCTATACTGAAAAGCATAAGAAAGGATGTGATTCTTTGAGAAAAATCAAATACAGTATTCTTCTGGGGCTGTTGCTTCTGTTATGGAGCACTGTACCTGCTTTTGCGAAAGATGTGACCGTACAGCTGGACGGCAATGTACTTTCCTGCCGCCACGATCCTGTCATTGAAAATGACCGTGTGCTGGTTCCCATGCGGGACATCATGGAGCCTCTGGGCTATGAAGTGGTATGGAATGAAAAAGACCGTTCCATTGTGGCAAAAGATGCGGATACCAATATGTATCTAACCATCAACAATGCTTATGCTACCGTCAATAATACACAAGTGGTATTAGACGCAGCTCCCCGCATCATTGATGATATCACTATGGTTCCCCTGCGTTTTGTGGCAGACTACAGCGGTGCTTCCGTCACTTGGGACCCCAAGACCTACACCGTATCCATTGAAAGAGGCGGCGCACCTTCCACACCGGAATATACCACGGCAGACTCTGTGGTTTATATCCAGACAAATAAAATCCAGGGAAGTGGCATCGTTCTGTCAGAAGACGGGCTCATTGCCACTAACTTCCATGTCATCGAAAACGCTTCCACTGCCCAGATTATATTCAATGACGGCACCATCTACGCAGGCGGCATCACCGTTGTGGGTCTTGACCCTCAGGCAGACATTGCCCTGCTGCAAATTGACAAACAGGGACTGCATCCCGTGACACCGTCTTATACCATCACAGCAGGAGAAAAAGTCACAGCCATCGGTTCTCCCAAAGGCAAACGCAATGTTTCCAGCACTGGTACTGTCAACGGATATACAGACGACATCATTTCCATGACTGCCCCCATTGCTCACGGCAGCAGCGGCGGCGGTTTGTTCAACGCAGCGGGACAGGTTATCGGCATGTGTTCTTCTTACAGCGAAAACCAGTATTTCGCCATTCCCATTGAAAAAGTGCTTGCGGTACACCGTACCATGAACCTGCCCATCAGCGGCATGAAGAATTATGTATATCAGCCATCCGCTCCCAGAAATATCACTTATACAACGGAAAATGGCTATACCTATTTCATTTGGGAACCTGTTTATGATGCGAATTACTACTACATTTATATTGCTTCCGAAGAAGGCGGCAATTATCAGCAGGTCAAAAACACCACACTGAACAATAATCAATGGTACTGGAATTATCCTCATGCATTTGGCATTTCCATGACAAATAACCAGGGATTCTATATTCGTATTGCTACCGTGCGGGACGGCGTAGTCTGCGGCACCAGCAATCCCATTTATGTACCTGCAAAATAATATAGGAATCAGGACCACCGGCTTAGCCGGTGGTTTGCTCTGCCCCTAGAAGGGGCTATTACCAGCTGCGCTTGCAAGCGCATTGAAAGTCCGCCAAGTGCTCTACTTTCTCAACTGCCGCC
>ENA-ORUM01002475-ORUM01002475.1-human-gut-metagenome-genome-assembly--contig:-NODE-2475-length-10378-cov-2.962511_pt1 | contig 10378 bp, 9 predicted proteins | sample MGYA00242083_ERZ509217 | MGnify/ENA primary metagenome ERZ509217 (study PRJEB26280, sample SAMEA2338831) | human gut metagenome | biome: human gut; feature: human-associated habitat; material: faeces... | reverse complement strand
AAAAATTTTCCTGCTGCCCAAAAAACTGGCAGTAGAAGCTACAAAATCCAACCTGAACGACTATGAACTGAAGCAGAAAGCCGAAGCAAAACGCAAACAGGAAGAACTGGAAAAAGCACAGGAAATGAAAAAACAGCTGGATGAAAAAGTGGTTGTGATCAAAGTAAAAACAGGCAGCAACGGCAAACTGTTCGGCTCTGTTACAAACAAAGAAGTTGCAGAAGAAATCATCAAACAGACAGGCATGGATCTGGATAAAAAGAAAGTATCCATTGGCGATTCCATCAAAATGCTGGGCGAAAGAACAGCAGTCATCAAACTGCATCCTAAGGTAACAGCAGAAGTGACTGTAAAAATCGTAGAAGCCTAATTGATGCAAACATAAAAGGAGGCGGGAAATATGGAACAACAAAATACATCCGGTCAGGCGGAAATCTTCCAGAATGTACCGCCCCATGACGATGCGGCAGAATTGGCAGTGCTTGGTGCCATGTTCTTGGACAGAGAAGCGGCGTCTTTGGCATTGGAAATGCTGACAGGTGAGGATTTCTACCGCCCTGACCATAGACAGGTCTTTGAAGCGGCAGAGGAACTTTACCACAGCGGCGTGCCCATCGACATGATTACCGTAAAGAATAAACTGGAGGAAAAGCAGGTCTTTGAACAGATTGGCGGTCTGCCTTTCCTTGCCAATATCTCCACTTCCGTGGGCAGCTCCGCAAATATGCGCCATTACGCTGCCATTGTGGAGGAAAAATCCGTACTGCGTCGGCTCATCCGTACGGCGAATAATATTTCCCAGATGAGTTACGAAGGCAAAACCGATGTAAACGCCATTATGGATACGGCGGAAAAAGGCATTTTCGACATCATGCAGAACCGCCATTCTGACCAGTTCCACCATATCCGGGACATTGCCGTGGATTCCATCGAGAAAATCGAGGACATCTACCGTTCCAAAGGGAAACTGACTGGCGTACCGACAGGTTTTGTGGACTTCGACCAGAAAACAGCGGGACTTCAGAAATCTGACCTGATTTTGCTGGCAGCCCGTCCTTCCATGGGGAAAACGGCCTTTGCCCTGAACATCATCCAGAATGCCGCCATCCGCAGCAATGTGCCTACAGCGGTATTTTCTCTGGAAATGAGCCGGGAACAGCTGGTAAACCGTATGCTCTGTTCCGAAGCTATGCTGGATGCCCAGAGGCTCCGTACAGGGGAACTGACAGACAGCGACTGGGCAGACTTGATTCAGGCTATGGGTCCTCTTTCTCAGGCACCTATTTACATTGACGATACCCCCGGGGTTACCCCCATGGAGGTCCGTTCCAAATGCCGCCGCCTGAAGGTGGAAAAAGGCCTTGGACTTATCGTTATCGACTACTTGCAGCTTATGAGCGGCAACAGCCGGAACGATTCCAGACAGCAGGAGATTTCCGAAATCTCCCGTTCCCTCAAGGCCATCGCCAGAGAAATGGAAGCGCCAGTTATTGCCCTTTCTCAGCTGTCCCGTGCTTGTGAACAGCGTGCAGACCATAGACCCATGCTCTCTGACCTGAGAGAATCCGGCGCCATCGAACAGGACGCCGATGTGGTGGCGTTCCTCTATCGTGATGAGTATTATTTCCCCGATACGGAAAAGAAAAATCAGGCGGAACTGATCATTGCCAAACAGCGTAACGGCCCGACGGGTACCGTCGATTTGACATGGATGGGTCAGTATACCAAATTTGGTAATTTCCTGAAAAAATTCTAAAAAATGAAGCGAAAAACCTCGGTTTGAATGGAAGGAATTTCCAGTCATTCCGGGGTTTTCTTATTGTTTTGTAATTTTTTCCGTGGATTGGAGAAGTGGGGGTTGACGTTGATTTTGGGAAAGCATATACTAATGGTGGAGAAAAATGACAGGTAAGAAAGTATTCATGGAGGTGAACCGAATGGACGGCAGTAGCGAGAGTATCCCTTTGGGTCCTGAGCGATGGTATTTGAATATCACAGCGGAAATGTCGCATCCTTTTGGTTCCTTTTTTCCTATGGTGAAATAGGGGCTTGCTTTTCTGTGCGCGTTTTTCGGAAAATTGTATGACGACATTTTCTGCTGACACTTTTGCAAAGACAATGGTGTTTTTTTTATTGTCTGAAAAACGAGGTGAAAAACAGTGGAGGAAATGCAGACGCTCTTTGACCATTTCAATGAACTCATGGACAAAGGGGCATATATACAGTTAAAACAGGAATTGAACGAGGAAAACGCCGCCGACTTGGCGGAATACTTCGAGGAACTGTCTGCGGAAAAACAGCTTTTTATTTTCCGACTGCTGACCAAAGACATGGCAGCGGAAGTATTTTCCTATATGGACAGCGATACCCAGGAACATATCGTTCATTCCATTACAGATAAAGAAGTACGCAACATCGTAGACGAAATGTTCCTGGACGATACGGTGGACTTTCTGGAAGAAGCACCTGCCAATCTGGTAAAAAAGGTGCTGCGCAACACCGACGCGGAAACCCGCGCCCTCATCAACCGCTTTTTGAACTACCCGGAAAATTCCGCCGGCAGCTTGATGACCATCGAGTTTGTGAAACTCAGAGGCGGTATGACCGTAGATGTTGCCATGAAGCAGATCAAGCGGACAGGCATGGATAAAGAAACCATCTATACCTGTTATGTCATCGACGGACAACGAAAGCTTATCGGCGTTGTACCTCTGCGGACACTGATTTGCGCCAAGGATGAAGAACTGGTGCAGGATTTGATGGAAGAAGACGTGGTATCTGTACACACCACCGACGACCAGGAAGAAGTTGCCCAGATTTTCAAGAAATACAACTGGATGGCACTGCCTGTGACGGACTTGGAAAACCGTCTGGTGGGCATCATCACCGTGGACGATATCGTGGACGTTATCGAACAGGAAACCACGGAAGATATGGAAAAAATGGCGGCATTGCTGCCTTCCGATGAAGAATATCTGAAAACCCCCGTGCTGAAGCTGGCAAGAAACCGTATTGTGTGGCTGTGCGTACTGATGGTATCCGGTACCCTCAGTTCCTTGGTTATCAGCCATTATCAGACGTTGTTGGCAACGGTTATGGCGCTTTCCAGCTTCATCACCATCATTACTGGTACCGGGGGGAACGCAGGCTCTCAGGCTTCCACCATGATCATTCGTGGTATGGCCCTGGGAGAAATCGAAGTGAAAGACGTGCTCCGGGTTGTCTGGAAAGAAGTTCGGGTCGGCGCTCTCTGCGGCATTGCCCTGGGGGCAGTCAATATGGTGCGTATGACATTTTTCAGCCCAAGCACGGGCTTTTTGGTAGACTTTACCGTTTCCATCAGTATGGCAGCTGTTGTAGTGCTTTCTAAGACCATCGGTTGTACCCTGCCTATTCTGGCAAAGATTTTGAAGGTAGACCCGGCTATGATGGCAGGTCCCTTGATTTCCACACTGGTGGACGCTGTGGCATTGATTTTGTATTTCAGCATTGCGACCGTATTGCTGATGTAAATAAGAATCTGGATTTTGAAGGAGGTGTGACATGGAAGAATGGAATGAAACGGTGGAAAAGTGGCAGGAACTCATGGAAAAAGGACATTATGTGCAGCTCCGTGAAGAACTGAATGAAGAAAACCCTGCCAACGTGGCAGAATTTCTGGAAGAACTGCCGGCAGATAAGCAATTGTTCCTTTTCCGTCTGCTGTCTAAGGATATGGCGGCAGAAGCATTCTCTTTCCTGGATAATGACACCCAGGAAATGCTGGTCACATCCATTACGGATACGGAAGTACGGAACATTGTGGATAATATGTATCTGGACGATACCATCGACTTTCTGGAGGAAGCCCCTGCCAATCTGGTAAGCAAAGTTCTGCGGAACACCGATAGAGAAACCCGCGCCCTTATCAACCGTTTCCTGCATTATCCCGAAAACTCCGCCGGAAGTTTGATGACCGTAGAGTTTGTACACCTTTCCAAAACCATGACGGCTAAGCGTGCTATGGAATCATCCGCAAAAACGGTCTGGATAAGGAAACCATTTACACCTGTTATGTCATTGACGACAAAAAACATCTGGTGGGGGTATTGCCCCTTAGAACACTGCTGTTCGCCGATGAAGATAAACTGGTGGAGGAACTTATGGAGGAAGATGTGATCTCCATTGCCACTTTGGACGACCAGGAAGAAGCGGCAAATCTGTTCCGTAAATACAGCTTTATCGCCTTGCCTGTAGTAGACGGGGAAAACCGTCTGGTGGGTATCATCACCGTAGACGATATCGTGGACGTTATCGACGAAGAAACCACGGAAGATATGGAAAAAATGGCAGCGTTGCTGCCTTCCGATGAAGAATATCTGAAAACACCTGTGACAAAACTGGCGCGAAACCGTATTGTGTGGCTGTGTGTACTGATGATTTCCGGTACCCTCAGCAGTGCCATCATTTCCGGTTATGACGCTATCCTTAGTCAGGCGGTGCAGTTGGCGGCATTTATCCCTGTGCTGACAGGTACCGGCGGCAATGCCGGTTCCCAGACCTCTGCCACCATCATTCGTGGGATGTCCTTGGGTGACATTCGCCCCAGAGATATTCTGCGTGTTATGGGGAAAGAAGTGCAGGTGGGGATGATTTGCGGTGTCCTTCTGGCGGCACTGAACTTCATCAAACAGACCATTTTCAGCCCTTCCACGGACATTATGGTGGACTTGACCGTTTCTGTCAGCATGGGCTTTGTGGTTGTTGTGGCAAAAGCCATGGGCTGTGTTCTGCCTATTGGCGCAAAAGTTTGTAAATTAGACCCTGCCATCATGGCTGGTCCCCTCATCACCACTGTTGTGGATGCTGTGGCGCTGGTGATTTTCTTCAATGTGGCACAGTGGCTTGTACTGTAAAAAAAGAGAGAACTCCTTTCGTTTCGGAATTCTCTCTTTTTTGTTTACATATGAAGATATGCACGGATGCGGTTGCCCAGTAGGCAGGCGATGATGATTTTTACAATATCCAAGGGCAGGAATACCAGCGCACCCATGGGCAGGGATTGTAAAAACGTGGTGTTTGTCAGGTATGCCATCCATGCGGTACCCAGCATATAATTGATGATGGTTGCCAAAAATAGTCCGCCCATCTGTGCCGGAATATTCTTGGGAAAACGGGAAACAAACAGACTGCTGATGCCCGTCAGAAACAGAAATCCGATGAGATACCCGCCGCCGGGAGCGGCAAAACGGGAAAGTCCCGCAGTGTAGCCGGAAAAAACAGGCAGTCCCGCAGCACCTAAAAGCAGATATAGCCCAATGGCAGCCAGTGCTTGTCTGGGCGGCAGCACATAGGCTGTCAGATACATGGCAAATGTACCCAATGTCAGTGCCACAGGGCTGACGGGGATGGGAATGGATATGGGTGCGAATATACAAATGACGGCTGTCATCAGGGCAGTCATGGTCAGTGTGCGTGTTTTGGTCATGGCAGATGCCTCCTTTTCTTTCTGTAAGGAGGATACGCTTTTTGTTTTTAAAAGTCAACTAATTATAAATAAAATGGTTTACAATCGAAAATAAAAAAAGTTTTGTAAGAAAAAATGAAAGATTGCGGAAGTAAAATGTGATATACTATAAAAAAATCCGGGAAAAGGGAAGGGGGAGAAGCATATGTCAAAATTTTGCAACCATTGCGGCGCGTCTGTAGGCGAGGAAGACCGGTTCTGTACGGTCTGCGGCAAGCCCATTACAGCGGAGGGTGGGGCAGAACAGCCCAAAGCACCCCATGCGGAAAGTCAAAAGAAAGAAGAATTGGATAGGGAACCCATTACCGTGGGCGGTTATCTGATTATGTTTCTGGTTATGTGTATTCCAGTGGTGAATCTGGTGGTACTGCTTTTGTGGGCATTCGGGAAAAACGGCAATGTGAACCGCCGGAATTTCTCACGGGCAGCTCTCGTTTATATTGCCATCGGCATTGTCCTGTCCATCAGTGCGGTGCTGTTTTTCGTTGGTATTTTCGCCAATGCGGTGCAGTATCAGCAATATCACACATATGAGCATTATGGCAATCCGTATAGGAACGACTGGGAATACTATGATGAGTATGTATATACGCCGGACAGCACAAACGATTTTATGTATTCCATCACCGAAGGCGACGCACCTGTGGAAGATCTGGAACTGTACGATATTACCATTTCAAACGTATGAAAGAAAACCATTCGGCACATACTACCTCTATAAAAAGGAGGCGTGGATGTGAGCGGATGGTTTTTATTTTTTGCACAGATATTGTTTTTCCTGCTGGGGGCGTGGTATTTCCTGCGGAGCGGTTCCCGGCGGAAAGGCGGACGGGATAGCATTTCCATGGAGGAGAACGAGCGGGAAATGGAAAAGCTGGATGCTATGCGGCAGGTGGGACTGACAGAACCCTTGACGGAACAGACCCGTCCCAAGTCCTTGGGAGAAATTGTGGGGCAGGAGCGGGGCATTCGCGACCTCAGAGCGGCTCTTTGTGGTCCCAACCCCCAGCATATCATTATTTACGGTCCCCCCGGTGTAGGCAAAACGGCAGCGGCAAGACTGGTGCTGGAGGAAGCCAAAGGACGGCGAAATTCCCCTTTTTCCATCAATGCGAAATTTGTGGAGGTGGACGCTACCACATTGCAGTTTGACGAGCGGAGCATTGCAGACCCTTTGCTTGGTTCTGTCCATGACCCTATTTATCAGGGGGCAGGGGCTTTCGGGCAGATGGGGATTCCTCGTCCTCAGCCCGGCGCTGTCAGCGAAGCCAATGGGGGTGTGCTGTTTATCGACGAAATCGGGGAACTGCACCCAATCCAGATGAACCGTCTGCTGAAGGTGCTGGAAGACCGTGTGGCAAAGTTCCAGAGCAGTTATTACAGTCGGGAAAATAAGCGGATTCCCCCTTATATCCACGAAATTTTCCAGAAAGGTCTGCCGGCAGATTTTCGGCTCATTGGTGCCACCACCCGCAGCCCTTCGGAATTGCCGGCAGCACTGCGTTCCAGATGTACAGAGATTTTCTTTGACGGTCTGCGTCCCGAAGCCGTGGAGCAGATTGCTGCGGATAGTATGGAACGAGTAGGACTTCAGTACGAAGATGGTCTTTGTGGAAAAATTGCCCTTTATGCCGGCGGCGGCAGGGATACGGTGCGTCTGGTGCAGTCCTTAGCCTCTCTGGCGGAAATGAAGGGGCGGAACTGGGTGGGCAGTGCGGACTTGGAATGGGTGGCGGAAGCCGGGCATTATCAGCCTTATCCCCGTCAGAAGGTGACTGCTGTGCCACGTGTGGGCGTGGTGAACGGTCTGGCTGTTACAGGCGGTATGGGCGGCGCTGTGCTGACAGTGGAAGTGAAGATGCAGAAAAGCACAGCACCTCATTTGCAGGTGACGGGTATTGTGGAGGAAGAAGAAATCCGCAGTCCCCATGGCGTCAGCAAGAGAAAAAGCAATGCCCGCAGTTCCGCGGAAAATGTGCTGACGGTGCTGGAGGGGTTCGGCTTTGACCGAAGCCAGTATGCCGTCCATATCAATTTCCCCGGCGGCATGCCTGTGGATGGTCCCTCGGCAGGAACAGCCATGTTTCTGGCGGCCTATTCCGCTTTTACAGGAGCAGCGGTGCCGGGAGATGTGGCACTGACAGGAGAAATTTCCCTGACAGGAAACATACTGCCTGTGGGCGGTGTCACGGAGAAATTGCAGGCGGCAGAAGAAGCCGGCGTAACCCGTGCTTATATTCCCAAGGCAAATTGGCAGGGAAGATATGAGCGGCTGGGACTGGAAGTGGTTCCCGTGGAGAAAATAGAGGAACTCTTGGAAATGGTTTTTGCTAAGAAAGAAGAAAAGCAGGCAGGCATGCCCCAAAGAGGTATTTTGACGGCGGAAGGACTGCAAAAATAGAAAAAGGCGTGAAATCTTAGATTTCACGCCTTTTATATGTTCTGTTATGCCCCAAAAGGAAGCAGTGCCCAAATGACTGCAATGACGATGGTGGGGAGCATATTGGCAACTTTGAACTTTTTCTCCCAGATCAGATTGACACCTACACAGAAAATGAGCATGGAGCCGGTAAGGGACAGGTTGGCCAATGCCTGTTCTGTCATCCAAGGCTCGATGAAACGGGATAGTATGGTGATGCATCCCTGAAAGAGTGCCACAGGAATGACAGAGAAAATACAGCCTTTCCCCATGGATGTGGTCATGATGATGACGATGATCATGTCTAAGACTGCTTTTGCCGCCAGTATGGAGTAATCCCCGGCGATGCCGTCCTGAATGGCGCCTACCACTGCCATGGCACCGATACATACTGTCAGAGAAGTGTTCACAAAACCGTCTACAAATTTGGTGTCACGGTCGTTTTTGGTCTTTTCCTTCAGCCATTCGCCGAAGTGTTCCAGATGCTTTTCGATGTTCCATATTTCCCCGATGAGGGAGCCAATGGCAAAGGAACCAATAATCATCATGGTGCCGCCGCTGGTGAGTCCTGTTTCTGTAACTGTCATCATTTTTTCAATGGCGCCGCCAATGCCCAGGAAAATGACGCAAAGCCCAGTGGCTTTCATGAGGGTTTCCTGTATTCTCACGTTGATGGCTCTGCCGAAAAGGGCACCCAGTAGACCGCCCAATAATATGCCGCCGACATTGATGAGTGTTCCTAGTCCAATCATTTGTACTTCCTCCCTAAATGCATTTTTTTCTTTTGTGATGAATTGGTTTTATTTTAGATGGAATAAAATGGATTGTCAATGTATGGAAGGTCAAAGAAAGGTTATATTTTTCAGAAAAAACATAACCTTGTGCACTGGTAGGAATTGACCGAAAGCCAGTTCTGTTGTATAATAGCTTAGTTAGGCAATAAGCCTATGAGATAGAGGTGAAATAGATGATAGAAACAAAAGAGAGAATACAATTACCTATGATGGCCCTCAGAGGTCTGACGGTATTTCCCAATATGGCAATCAGCTTCCCCGTAGGCAGACAGAAATCTCTGGATGCGCTGGAAGCGGCAGATGAAGGCGACAAGCGTATTTTTCTGGTGGCACAGCGTGACCCGGAAGACGCAAGTCCCGAACAGATGGGGCTCTACGAATTTGGTACGGTGGCTACCATCAAACAGATTTTGAAACTTCCCGGCAACATGACCCATGTCATTGTGGAAGGTGTCATCCGCGGCAGATTGGCAACCATACAGCATAAGCGCAAATGCGAGTATGCGGAAATCACTACCATTGCCCAGGACTTCCCGGAACTGCCGGAGGTACATACAGCGGCGGAAATGCGCATTGCTCAGGATTTGTATGAAGAATACGCAAAGTTTGTGCCCAATACCACAGCAGTGGATTTGCTGCCCAATGTGCTGGCGGCAGGCAAGCCCGGTAAACTGGCAGACGTCATTGGGGCAGGGCTGGAAATTTCCTTTGACCGGAAGCAGAAGATTCTGGAAATCCTGAATCCTTATGACCGTTTGCAGGCAGTCATGGACATTATGTGCTATGAACAGCAGGTGCTGCGGGTAAAACGGGAAATCGAAGCCAAAACAAAAGATGCCATCGACAAAAACCAGCGGGAATATTTCCTTAGAGAAGAACTGAAAGTCATTCAGGAAGAACTGGGGGATAAAGACGGCATCGGCGCTGACGCTGCGGAATTTCGTCGTCGTCTGGAGGAAAAGAACCCTCCCGAAGAAGTACGGAAAACCGTAGAGAAGGAAATCGACCGTATGATGAAGATTCCCGTAACTTCTCCCGAGTCCAACGTGTCCCGCAGTTATATTGACACATTGCTGAACCTGCCCTGGAATGAAATGACCGAAGAAACCTTCGACCTGAAACAGGCAGCGGAAATTCTGGATGAAGACCATTACGGTCTGGAAAAAGTGAAAGAACGTATTTTGGAATATCTGGCAGTGCGGAAAAATGCCCCCGAGGAAAAAGCTACCATCCTTTGTCTGGTGGGACCTCCCGGCGTCGGCAAAACATCCATTGCCCGTGCTGTGGCAAAGGCGCTGAACCGGAAATATGTGCGCATGTCTTTGGGCGGCGTGAAAGATGAAGCGGAAATCCGCGGTCACCGCAGAACATACATCGGCGCCATGCCCGGCCGTATCATGAATGCCATGAAACAGGTGGGCACCATCAATCCTTTGATGCTGCTGGATGAAGTGGACAAGCTGGGGGTATCCTATAACGGCGACCCTGCGGCGGCGCTGCTGGAAGTGCTGGATAAAACGCCGTATGCCGATCTGATCCGTCCATTCTCCGTGACGGACATGGAGGAGTTTGATTATACGGCCTGCGAAAGCGTCCTGCGGAAATATTTCTACGATCAGGTCATGAAGATCGTCGATCAGGAGTTCAGCGGCAAGGTGA
>ENA-ORUM01002472-ORUM01002472.1-human-gut-metagenome-genome-assembly--contig:-NODE-2472-length-10392-cov-7.339170_pt1 | contig 10392 bp, 9 predicted proteins | sample MGYA00242083_ERZ509217 | MGnify/ENA primary metagenome ERZ509217 (study PRJEB26280, sample SAMEA2338831) | human gut metagenome | biome: human gut; feature: human-associated habitat; material: faeces... | reverse complement strand
CCAAACCCCATCCCTCCCCCTTCAAAGACTTTTGACCTTATCGAATCCCTCTTGTCGGCTTTCCGCGAAAAACGTTGTGTCGCCTGCCATTCGGCAAAGGCAAAGCAACGCGGCTTGTCCACCATTCCAAAAGGATTTTCCAATGCCCTGTTTGAAGGCGGTTACACCGCACCATATCGTTCAAGCCGAGGAAGCGGACTTGGAGGCAATACTGGAGTTGCAGCGGCTGGCGTATCAAGGCGAGGCTAGGCTGCTCAACGATTTTTCCATTCCACCGCTCATGCAGACGCTTGAGGAAATGAAGGAAGAATTCAGAAGCGGCATATTCTTGAAGGCGGTTGATGAGAAAGGGAAGATTGTGGGGTCCGTTCGGGGTACTTTGCGGGGAGATACGCTGCTGATCGGAAAACTGATGGTACATCCGGAACATCAGGGAAACGGCCTCGGCTCCTGTCTGCTCCAAGAACTGGAAAAAAACTGTCCCGCGCCACGGCTGGAACTGTTCACCAGCAACAAGAGCCTGCGCAATCTTTGCCTGTATGAGCGCAACGGCTACACCCGCTGCGCCGAAAAAGCCGTATCCCCAGCGCTGACGCTCATCTTTCTTGAAAAAAAGCCCTCTCATCCAGCCAGCGCACAGAATCCTGTGTGAGATGCCCGTTTCCCTAAAAGCAAAGGGAGACAGCCTGCCCCAAATCTCCCCGGAAGAAGAACGAGGAAAAGGCCAGCCTCTTCCTCGTTCGCTGTATCCTTGCTACCCTTTTTTATACCCCATGCCGGGCTCTCCGGCCTTGACGAGACGCTTGCCGGAAATATGCTCTATATTCAGGCGGAACACCCGGATCTTGTCGGCGGCGCGGTTGGCGTACTCTTCCGAGCTGATGGTGGAATATTTGTCGCCCACAACCTGCGCACAGCGGACTTTCTCTTCGCGGTCCTCAATTTCCTCAAGAAGCCCGGAGACCATGACGCTCTTGTACTCAATGGAAAATTCTTCGGGCAACACATTCGTTTCCTGCACCGCCACAAAATGCGCCCGTGGATTCGCGCCAAAACAGGCCAGCTTGTAGCCGTCGCGCGCGCAGTGGAAGACAAGCCCCTTGCCGTCTTCCTCAACCGCGTACGTCAAAGGCACACCGTAGGGTTCGCCGTCCGGCCCAACCGTGGACAGCACGCCGTATTCCGCAGCTTTCAAATACGCCATCGCCTCTTCATCGGACCCCTGCCGATCCTTGCGCCGCATCGCCACCATATGAGCAACCTCCGTGTTTTTCTCCCCCTATCCTATTCCCTCCCGGCTGTCATTCCCTGCCTTTCCAAAAGATCAGGCGCAAAAAAGAGCAAGGGAAAATGGAGAGCAAGGCCTCTCTTAGAATAAAAACCATCCGGCGCGATCAGAAACGGCCCGAAAGAATGAAACGCCCGGAACAAAAGTTCCGGGCGTTTCATTCTTTCGGGCCGTACTGTCGGGGTCTGGGGGGCGACTCGCCCCCCAGCCGCCGGAGGCACTGCCTTTCTCTTTATTACTTCGATTCGGTGAAGTCGGCGTCGATCACATCGTCGTCGGCTTTCTTGCCGCCAGCCGCGCCAGCTCCGGGCTGGGCGCCCGCGGCACCGGCGGCGTCAGCCCCGGGCTGCTGGCCCTGAGCCTGCGAGTAGAGCTGTTCGGCCAGCTTGTGCGAAGCCTGAGCCAGTTCTTCGGTCGCCTTCTTGATGGCTTCGACATCTTCGCCTTCCATGAGCGTCTTGAGGGAAGCAATCTTGCCTTCGATGTCGCTCTTGAGGGCCGCGTCAAGCTTGTCGCCGAGATCCTTGATGGACTTTTCAGTGCCGTAGATCAGGCCGTCGGCCTGGTTGCGGGCGCTGATGAGATCCTGCTTCTTCTTGTCGTCGGCCGCATGGGCTTCGGCTTCCTTCACCAGCTTTTCGATGTCGGCATCGGAGAGGCCGGACGAAGCGGTGATCTGGATGGACTGCTCCTTGCCCGTGCCGAGATCCTTGGCGGACACGTTCACGATGCCGTTGGCGTCGATGTTGAAGGCCACTTCAATCTGCGGCACGCCGCGCGGTGCCGGAGGAATGCCGGTCAGGTCGAAACGGGCCAGCGTCATATTGTCGGCGGCCATCGGACGTTCGCCCTGCAGCACGTGGATGGACACGGAGGGCTGGTTGTCCGCGGCGGTCGTAAAGGTCTGGCTCTTGCGGGTCGGGATGGTCGTATTGCGGTCGATCAGCTTGGTGAACACGCCGCCCATGGTTTCGATGCCGAGGGAAAGCGGGGTCACGTCGAGGAGCAACACGTCCTTCACGTCGCCGGCGAGGATACCGCCCTGAATGGCGGCGCCCATGGCGACCACTTCATCGGGGTTCACGGAACGGTTGGGTTCCTTGCCGAAGAAGTCGGCCACAGTCTTCTGGACCAGAGGCATACGGGTCATGCCGCCGACCAGCAGCACTTCATCAATGTCGGAAGGCTTCAAACCGGCGTCGGCCAGCGCCTTGCGGCAGGGTTCCAGCGTCTTCTGCACGAGGTCGGACACCAGCTGTTCCAGCTTGGCGCGGGACAGCTTGATGAGCATGTGCTTGGGCCCGGTCTGGTCAGCCGTGATGAAGGGCAGGTTGATTTCGGATTCCATCGACGTGGACAGTTCCTTTTTGGCGGCTTCTGCGGCGTCTTTCAGACGCTGAAGAGCCATGCTGTCCTTGGCAAGGTCGATGCCCTGTTCCTTCTTGAATTCTTCCACCAGATAGTTGATGACGCGCTGGTCGAAGTCTTCGCCGCCGAGGAAGGTGTCGCCGTTGGTGGCGCGCACTTCAACCACGTTGTCGCCCACTTCGAGGATGGACACGTCGAACGTACCGCCGCCGAGGTCGAACACGACGATCTTTTCGTTGGCCTTTTTGTCAAAACCGTAGGCAAGGGAAGCCGCCGTGGGTTCGTTGATGATACGCTTGACGTCGAGTCCGGCGATCTGTCCGGCGTCCTTGGTGGCCTGACGCTGGGCGTCGTTGAAGTAGGCCGGGACGGTGATGACCGCTTCGGTCACGGGTTCGCCGAGATAGGCTTCAGCGTCGGCTTTCAGCTTGCTGAGGATAGTCGCGGAGACTTCCTGCGGGGTGTACTGGTGCCCGTCGATTTCAACCACGGCGGCACCGTTGGCGCCAGCCACGATTTTGTAGGGAGCATGTTGCTTCCAATGTTCGACTTCGGGAGAATTGGCCATGCGCCCCATCAGACGCTTGACCGCAAAAACGGTACGGCTGGAGTTCGTCACGGCCTGACGCTTGGCGGCGTCACCGACCAGACGCTCCTTATCAGTGAAGGCGACCACGGACGGGGTCGTACGGCCGCCGTTCGGGTTGGTGATGCATTTGGGGTCCTTGCCTTCCATCACATAGACACAACTGTTCGTCGTGCCGAGGTCAATGCCAATGATTTTGCCCATAATACGTTCCTCCTCGAGGACTCACACCCTATAAAGAGGTGATGATGTCATGTTTTATGCGAAAGAAATAAAGCATCCCTCGATGTCGTCCAGAGGGGGGGAGCATATTTTTTTTACACTCTCATGCGGACCGGGTTGGCTTATCGGCATAACGATATGGAATATCAAAGAATTACGCTTCACATGAGAAAGTGCGCCCCGCTGACCCCTTTCACCGGAAAACCGGCCTGTTTTCCCTTGTCATCGCAATCCGGCTGGAATAAGGTTCTGATCTGGCTTCCCCATCCTCTCTAGACACGGTTTCCGGAGCGTATCCAGCATGTTCACCATATTGCGATCCAAATGCCGCCTTCTAAGAATCCCCCTCATGGCCGGATTCCTTCTTATAGCCGCCTCACTCGTCCTCGCCCCGGCCGCAGAAGCCCGGAACGCCCGAAAAGCCCACGCCGCCCAAAGCACCGCGTCCAGACAGATCCTCAATGTCCGCTCCGCCGTGCTCATGGATGCCCGCACAGGCAAAATACTCTATTCCCAAAATCCGGACGTGCGGATCCCCCCGGCCTCGCTTACGAAAATCATGTCCATGATGGTGACCTTCGACGCCATCCGGTCCGGCAAAGTCAAACTCTCCGATCAGATCCGCGTCAGCCGCCACGCCGCGCGCCAGGGCGGTTCCCGCATGGGCCTGCGCGCGGGGGAACGCGTTTCCCTGAACCGCCTCCTCATGGGGATGGCCGTCTCTTCCGGCAACGACGCCTCGATGGCTGTTGCCGAACGCGTCGGCGGTTCGGGCCGCGCCTTCGTCAAGATGATGAACAACAAGGCCCGCCAGATCGGCATGTCCTCCAGCACGTTCAAAACGCCCAACGGCCTGCCCGCCGCCGGTCAGTACACCACAGCCAGAGATATGGCGCGGCTTGGATACGTGTACCTCAAGAACAATCCCTCCGCGCTCCAATACCACCGCGTCCGCGTGCTCAAGCACCGGGGGGCGGTCACAACGAACAAAAACCCGCTGCTCGGGGCCTGCCCCGGCGCCGACGGCCTGAAAACCGGCTGGGTCACGGCTTCCGGCTACAATATCATTTCCACCGTGCGGCGCGGCAATACGCGCCTCATCGCGGTCATCCTCGGAGCGGACTCCGCCGGGCTCCGCAGCCATGAAGTCCGCAGGCTCGTCGAGGCCGGGTTCAAGTCCCGCACCAACGGTATCACCGTAGCCTCCGCGCTTACCAAATACAGCTATCCCAACAAAGCCACCGCGTCGTCCGTCAAAAAACACAAGATCCGCCGCAACAAGGCCACCGCGCAGGCATCCCGCAGAACGGGAAGAAGCTAAAAAATTGGGGAAGGGCGGGGAAACTTTCTGTAGAAAGTTTCCCCGCCCTTCCCCAAACCCCATCCCTCCCCTTCAAAGACTTTTGACCTTATCGAATCCCTGATGGAAGATGTTCAAACAAAAGAGGAACGCCAATGGCATTCCTCTTTTGTTTTCCGCTACTCGCAACTCGGAAGCGACAGCACGAACAACGACTTCAACTCACTTGGGACAGGGTAGGATGTTTTGTCTTTCACGTAACCCGAGGCTTGAGAATTAGAACTTCCGTTGATGACATACCAGTCCTCGTTCGGAGGGATAAGCACATTCACCTCATCCTGTCTCCGCACATTCGTATTCTTGAAGCCGTTTTTAAGATAGACGCGCCACATGCCCACCGTACCGGCCCCTTGCGTGCCGTCATCGCTGTCAACGATGGAAAAATTGTAGTTGTTCCCGATATTGCTCTGGCTGTGGAGCGTGGTCACATTGAATTTTTTGCAATCCGTCAGACGTCCGCTCAGTATTTCTTGGGCGAAAAGCAAGTTGATGCGGGCCTGCGCTTCCTGAACGGCAACAAGGGCAGCCTTGACTCGGGCCTGAGCCTGCAAATCATAATATTTCGGCACGGCCACCGCGGCAAGGATGCCGAGGATGACCAAAACCGAAATGATTTCAATAAGAGTAAAGCCCGATCTGCGCTTCGATGCCGCCATGCGGATTCTCCTCATAAAAGGGTGCGAAGACGAGTCTAGAGAAAAAACGCCTCCACCTCAACCATAAAACAACGTAACTCAGCGTCATTTCATCATATGGGGTGAGCCTTGACCACCTGTGACCGCCGATGGTAATTTTTTCTTTTTGCCAACCTCTAGCCGAAAGGTTCTCCTCATGCTCACCACGGATCGCATGGCGCACCTTGCGAGACTTGCCCGCCTCGCTCCCGAAGAAGGCACGCTCGCCAAATTCGGAGAACAATGCGCCGACATCATTGCGTATATGGATATTCTCGCCGAAGTGGACACCAGCGCCGTCGAGCCGCTGTACAGCCCTGTGGAGCACTCCACGCCCTACCGGGCCGACGAACCGGTCCAGAAAAACATGCATTCGGACGTTCTCGCCAACGCCCCGGAAACCGACGGGCAGTTCTTCGTCGTGCCCCGCATCGTCTAGGAGCGTCCCATGTCTGATCTGATCCAAGCCTCCCTTGCCGGAATCCGCGCGCGCCTCGCCGGGGGCGACGTCTCCGCCGAAGCCGTGGCCAAAGCCTGCCTCGACCGCATCGCCGAGACGGAACCATCCATCCATGCCCTGATCACCGTGCGTGAACAGGCTCTTGAAGAGGCCCGCGCCCTCGACGCGCAGGGCCCGGACGCCTCCAAGCCCCTCTGGGGCGTACCCGTCACGGTCAAGGACGCCATCGTCACCAAGGGCACGCGCACCACAGCCGGTTCCAAAATCCTCGGCGGCTTCAATCCGTTTTATGACGCCTTCGTGGTCGAACGCCTGAAGGCAGCCGGGGCGGTCATCGTCGGCAAGAACAACATGGACGAGTTCGCCATGGGCTCCTCCACGGAAAACTCCGCCTTCGGCCCGACCCGCAACCCCCGCGATCCAGAACGCATCCCCGGAGGCTCCAGCGGCGGCTCGGCCGCCAGCGTCGCCGCGAACCAGTGTTACGCCTCCCTCGGCACGGACACCGGCGGCTCCATCCGCCAGCCCGCAGCCCTGTGCGGCTGCGTGGGCCTCAAACCCACCTACGGGCGCGTATCCCGCTACGGCGTCATCGCCTACGGTTCCTCGCTCGATCAGGTGGGCCCGCTGACCCGCACCGTGGAAGACGCCGCCCTCGTGCTTTCCGTCATCGCCGGGCACGACAAGCGCGACTCCACGTCTTCGCCGCGCCCCGTGGACGGCTACGCCGATTTTTCCCGTTCCGACCTTAAGGGCGTACGCCTCGGCGTGCCCCGTGAATTCATGGCCGAAGGGCTGGACGGCCCGGTCGCCAAGGCGTGCCAAGACGCCCTTGAGCGTGCCCGCGATCTCGGCGCGGAACTCGTGGACGTATCCCTGCCCCACGCGACCCGCCACGCCATCGCGGCCTATTATATCGTAGCGATGGCCGAAGCCAGCTCGAACCTCTCCCGGTTCGACGGCGTGCGCTACGGCTACCGCGCCGCCGATCCCAAGAACCTCGACGACCTCTACTGCCGTTCCCGCAGCGAAGGCTTCGGGCAGGAAGTCCAGCGCCGCATCCTGCTCGGCACCTACGTGCTTTCCGCCGGGTACTACGACGCCTACTACAAGAAGGCCGCGCAGGTCCGCCGCCTCATCCGCCAGGACTACCTGAACGCGCTCGGCTCCTGCGACGCCCTTTTCGGCCCCGTCTCTCCGGTCACGGCGTGGAAGCTCGGCTCCATCATTGATGATCCGCTCAAGATGTACCTCATGGACATCTACACCGTGTCCCTGAACCTCGCCGGGCTCCCCGGCCTCTCGTTTCCCGTGGGCGAAGCGGACGGCCTCCCGGTCGGTATGCAGCTCATCGGCAAGGATTTCGACGAAGCGGGCATCCTCGGCATCGGCAACGTATTGAGCAAATAGCGGAAACTTGGGGAAGGGAGAGGGAACTTTTCTGAAGAAAAGCTTCCCTCTCCCTTCCCCAAACCCCATCCCTCTCCTTCCAAAGACTTTTGCAAACGGGGCAAGCGGCGTCCCGGGCCGCGCGGCCCCTTGCTTTCAGGCGACAGTTCCCCGGAGCGGCCTTTTCGTTCTTTTCACTTTCAAAAGCGGAAACTCCTGACGCCCACAGGCCGCATGGCGGCACTGAGGGGGTCCGGGGGAAATGATTTCCCCCGGCCCGCCGGGAGGCGCGGGTCCGGGCGGCAGCCCGGCCGCCGGAGGCATTGCTATGGCTATCGTAATGGGAACGGCGGTCACATCGACCACGGCAAAACCTCGCTCGTGCGCAAGCTGACCGGGATCGACTGCGACCGCCTCGAAGAGGAAAAACGCCGGGGCATCACCATCGAGCTCGGCTTCGCGTTCTGCGACCTGCCCGGCGGCGGACGGCTCGGCATCGTGGACGTGCCCGGCCATGAAAAATTCGTCAAGAATATGGTCGCGGGCGCATCGGGCATCGACTTCGTGATGCTGGTCGTCGCCGCGGACGAAGGCGTCATGCCGCAGACGCGCGAGCACCTCGAAATCTGCTCCCTGCTTGGGATCAAGCATGGCCTCGTCGCCGTGACCAAAATCGACATGGTCGATCCCGAGCTGCTCGAACTCGCCGTCGAGGACATTTCCGAATTCCTCAAAGGAACGTTCCTCGAAGGCGCGCCGCTGTTCCCAGTGTCGTCCCAGACCGGCGAAGGCGTGGACAAACTCCGTGACTATATCGTCAAACAGGAAAAGGAACTCGCGCCCCGCCGCCGGACCGATCTGTTCCGCCTGCCCGTAGACCGCGTATTCACTTTGAAGGGGCACGGGACTATCGTTACCGGAACCATGATTTCAGGTTCGGTCAAAATGGGCGACGCGTTGGAACTGCTCCCGAAAAAACTCGCTACCCGCGCCCGCAGCCTGCAAAGCCACGGGGAATCCGTGGAAGTGGCGGAATCCGGCCACCGTACCGCCGTCAACCTGCAAGGTCTGGATGTGGCGGATGTGGAGCGCGGCGACGTGCTGGCCCTGCCGGGAACGCTGTTCCCTTCCGATCGCTGGCTGGTGCGGCTGACCTGCCTTGGTTCCTCGCCCCGCGCCCTGCGCCACCGCGCCGAAATCCATTTCCACCACGAAGCCCGCGAAATCGCCGCCCGGCTCTATTTCCTCGACCGCGACAAACTCGGCCCCGGCGAAACCGCGTTGTGCGAAGTCCGGCTTGACGAGCCGCTGGTGGGCGTGTTCGGCGACCACTGCGTCGTGCGGGCCTTTTCGCCGCTGCGTACCGTAGCGGGCGGCGTAGTGCTCGACCCGATCAGCGCCGGATTGCGCCGCCGGGATGCCACGCCCGATCGTGTCGCCTCCCTGCTCGGTCTTGAGGACGCTTCCGACGAGGATCGCGTCCGTATGCAGATCGAGCTGGCCGGGAATCGCGGCGCGAACCTCGCGCAGCTTTCCGTGTTGACCAACCTCGATTCCAAGCGGCTCGACAAAGTATTGCAGGCGCTTTCCGGCAAGGGGAAAATTTTCTGCTTCGACCGTGAGGAAAAAGGTTACGTCGCCGCCGGCGCTTCCGCCGAACTCGCCAAGCGTTGCCTTGCCGTGGCCGATGCCTTCCATAAAAAGGAACCGCTCAAGCAGGGCATGGCGCGCGGCACGCTCCTCTCCGGCGGCACGGGCCGCGAGGCGTGGAGCAAGGGTATCCCGCCGAAGCTGGCTTTCTTCGTCGTGGAGCGCCTGCTGCGTTCGGGCGAGCTGGTTTCCGAGGGCGACGTCATCCGCATGGCCTCACACACCGTCTCCCTCAAGTCCGATCAGGCCGGGCTGCGCGACGCGCTGCTCAAGGCGCATGTGGACGGCGCATTCACGCCGCCGAACCTCAAGGATGTCCTTGAGGAGCTCAGCGTCGACGCCAAAGCCGCGGCTCCGGTGCTCAAGCTGCTCTGCGAGGACGGCAGCCTCGTGAAGGTCAAGGACGGCCTGTATTTCCACGGCCCCGTCATTCAGGAACTCAAGGCTCGGATGCAGGCGTGGTTCGGCTCACATGACGATCTCGATCCCGCCGGGTTCAAGGAGCTTTCCGGCGGCCTTTCCCGCAAGTACGTCATCCCGCTTCTCGAATATTTCGACCGCGAGCGCGTCACCATCAGGGTGGGCGACAAGCGGCAGTTCAGAGGGCGGGGGTAGGGAAAAAATTGGAGGGGGAAGGGGAAACTTTCTCTAGAAAGTTTCCCCTTCCCCCTCCAAACCTCCCCCATCCTCTTCAAAGATTTTTGTAAGGGTAGATGACGGGACGGGTGGACTCAAGGATGGCCCTTGGCGTCCGTCCCCCGGAAACGCGGAAAGCCAAAAAGAATGGAAGCCGCTCCCCATAATAAAAAACCGCCTGTTGGTTCAGGCGGCTTTTTGTTTGATTCACGTCAACCGGCAGAAATTATCCTATCGGCAATCAACCTGCGACCAGACGGTTACGACGGTCGGACAGGCCAGCAACTCCTTGGTGCGCTCCTTGTAGGCCAGCATGTGCGGGGTTTTGCCGTGGGCGTCGAGGGCTTCCGGGCTTTCCCAGATCTCATAGAAAAGGAACGTGCCGTCTTCGGAACGGTTCTTATGGAAATCGTACCGGATACAGCCTTTTTCAGCCCGCACGTTCGGGATGTTCTTCACCACTTCCGCTTCAAGCTGCGCTTCCATGCCTTTCTTCGCCGTCAACTTGGCGGTCACAAAACACGTGTCCATACGATGCTCCTTTTTAGGTTGTCCTTTGCCCGAAAAGCACCTCTTCCGCAATCCGGAAAACTCTGGGGAACGTCCGCTCTTAAAAAATCTGACAGCATCAAAGTAACAACCTCAAAATCATTCAGAACTTCATTCTCTCCAAAGCCTCCACTGCCCCCTCTATACTTCACCCATGCCCCATCCTCTCAACAGGGATTCGATAAACGCGAAAGTTTTAGGTGGAGAGGG
>ENA-ORUM01002466-ORUM01002466.1-human-gut-metagenome-genome-assembly--contig:-NODE-2466-length-10422-cov-3.520884_pt1 | contig 10422 bp, 10 predicted proteins | sample MGYA00242083_ERZ509217 | MGnify/ENA primary metagenome ERZ509217 (study PRJEB26280, sample SAMEA2338831) | human gut metagenome | biome: human gut; feature: human-associated habitat; material: faeces... | reverse complement strand
AAGCACGCCGCCAGCGTTCATCCTGAGCCAGGATCAAACTCTCATGTTAAAAGTTTTAATCCAGCCAGAATATCTGGCTTTTCTAAATCAGAAACAAGTTCCTACCGGAATCTTGATTCAGGTTTTACTGTTTTTAAGGTTTGCTTTATTAAAAGCTGTTCGTTCATCTTTCGATGACTTGAATTATTCTCTTATGAATCTTTCAAGGTTATTCACTGTTCAGTTATCAATGTTCTTTGTTGTTTTCAGCAACTCTGATATATTATCATAATCATCTGCGCCTGTCAACAACTTTTTTATTTTATTTTGCCTCGCTATGAAGTGGTTTGTTATCACTTACTTGCGACAGCTCGTTAATAATAACAAACCACAATTCATTTGTCAACATCTTTTTTGACAAAAAATTACATTTCTTTTTGTCGAAAATCACCATTCTATCTTCATCTTACAAGTGACATCGCCATTCTGCGGTAAGTATGCCTTTTTCCACGGATTGCAACGCTGTATGCCGTAATATTTTCCGGCAGTGCCATTCCCATGTACCCACTATCTCCTATATGATGGATGTCTGCACCTGCCATTTTACACATCAATGCGATCTGTCGGATTGTTTCTTCGTCCGCTCCTTCCTGGGAAGTTCCAATTGTAGTCATCGCAAGTACACCTTTTTCATGTGCGGTTTTGATCAATTCAGCTGCATGCTCCATGGTAAATCCCGGAACAGTACCAGGTGCCGGAAGTAAAAGGACATCTGCCCCTGCTTCAATAAATGTCTCAGCATCTTCTTTTGTCAGTATTTTTTCTCCTGCTTCTGAGAGAATGCCGGATGCATGCATTTTTCCTGCTGTCAGGATCACTCTGTCGCCGACTGCCTCGTTTAAATCAGCTAATGCCTTTGTAATTGCCTTGTTATCAACGCCAACACCCGGATTTCCGGTAAGAACGATCATGTCAACGCCCATGTCCGCTGCTTTTTTTGCATTTTCCACGGTTGCGCGCCGTCCTTCGGTAAGACTCCACACCGATTTTTCTCCATCATTGCGGACTGCTGCCGGCTCTAAATTAATTGCAACCATCCTTCCGGTCAGACGTTTGATCTCATGTATAGTATCTTCCGGGGCAACTTCCGGTAATCCATTGATCTCAGGATGATTCACGTCAAAAATATTTAACATGATAATATCCGCACCAAGAGAAGTTACAAATTCTGCATTTGTAATATTCACTAACATTGGTGTCACTGTACCGATCGTCTCTGCTGCAAGCACTCTTCCCTCGCTGTCCGCAATGGACTGTAATAATTCTTTTTTATGATAGGCAGCCAGTTCTCTGGCTGAACAGTCAATATATCTTTTTACCATTCCTTTTTCCTCTTTTCTGCCTGATGCAAAATGTCTCTGCTTTAATTTTTTCACTGTGCCTTCTGTGCAAACTCTGTGAAATATCTTTTATTTCTCTCATATTTCACATTCTCTGCATTTTCTAACACTTTATTGCGATACTCTTCTATTTTCTGCGATGTTATAAAGGAAATCTCCTGCGGCTGATCATACTTTCCCATATAAGAAAAAGATATATTTTCCTGCTCTTCCATGGATTTATAATTCATATATATGGTATAATCCTCATAACCGTTTACCATCTCCCAATAAATCCCGTAATCTTCTCCCTGCAGATGATACAGATTTAAATAGTCATGCAGGCTGTCAAACTCCCTGTCAATATACTTTTCCTCACACCTTGATTTATAATATTCCTTTCCTGAATATTTCACATGATCACTGATTTCTCCTGGTAATGCCATTGCAATTACTATAAAATTAAATACCACGATCACTGACACTATGCATTTTATAACAAAAGGGAACACTTTTACGCTGTAATCTCCAGTTTCATCCCGAAAAGAAAAGGTGATATTAATTTTCTTCATATTCCCACCCCTTTCTCTCAAAAATTATTTTTACAAAAGTTTCCTCCTCATCATAATATCGATCGCACTTTACAAATTCATTCACTTCTTCCTCTGTCATTTCCAAAGTCCCCATTAATGTTGCAATCGTATTCTGCTGGATTTCACTGAAATATTTCTGGTTTTCCTGAAATTCAATTTCACTGATACGATAATCATCCTGAAGCAAAATTTCATGCGCATAGTAAAGGATATCTTCCACTTCATATGCCCTTGGCGTTTTGTCACTTTCCCAGTCAGACTTCTCCCTTAAATCCATCACATCTTCTATAAAATGGCTGTATCTATCATAGATATCTACACGTTCTGTATACTTTTCATACCCGTCCTCTGCATAAACTTCATACTCATGCAGATACGCATCCAACGCTGCATTATCTCCCGTCTTGAAAATTTCTTCTGCTGCTTCTACCGATGCTGATCTTTTCTGATGTTCTGTATGCTTTTCATCCACATAGCCTAAAATGAAAAAGACAAGAAATAAAACAACAAGAAGTACAACTGCCAGCAAAAGAATGATATTCATAATTTTATTAGCAACATAAAGCGGCATGGAATGTAACACTTTTGCTTTGGTAAGAAGTGTTTCTTTTCTTGTTTCGTCTTCCTCCTTTTCCCATTCCATACCAAGTTTATTTGGCTCTCCACAATAAGGACATTTTGTCTCTCTGGCTGGATAATCATATCCACACTTTGAACATTTCATATACTTTACTCCATTTTGTCTTTTAATCGGCTGATTGCAAGTTTCTGTAACGCTTCTGTAATCTGATCTTTATCATCGTAAGTCAACCCACCGGCTTTATCTATGCAGGACTTTATCTCATCCTCAGATATCTCGTAGTGTTCCTTCATATAATCATAACAATATTCTTTGTAATATGCCACAGCATCCTCTTCCTCATACTTGTAATATGCGTCCGCTGCCTCCTGACATTCATTTAATATACTAACGATGTAACTGATGTTGCTCAATGCATCTGCCTTATCATTCTCTACGATCCATTGCAGATAAGAATCATCCTCGTCATTCAGATAATTCAAATAACGCTGCATTCCCGCAATCTCTGTATATTTATCAAAATAAGACTGATAGGTATATTCCACTGTTTTCAGATATTCACAGATTCCCTCATAATCTCCGCTCTGATACAGACTTTCTAATTTTTCCAGATTCTTCTGTTCTACCCGATAAGATACTTTATGGGAAATACTGGAAACAATAAATACAATGATACAGATCACTGCAACCATTATCACTGCTGCTATCCCAAGCTTTGCTGTCCACGACATTCCTTTGCCAGCCACTTTTTCCGGCATTTCCTTCCACCGTTTTTTTTCACGTTCCAGCTCATTCATCATGTCCTCATGCACCTGGACAGATTTGCCAAAGTTATCCCCACCACAATAAGGGCAGCGATCCTGCTCATCATCATATTCCGCCCCACAGTTTTTACAGATTATCATTGGTTCGTTTTCCCCCTATTTATAACAATGCTTTCTTACAAAATAGTAACATACCACCTGCATTACGATTGTTGCAATCCACGATGCCGGATAGGAAATAAACAGAAAATACAGTGATCTGTGCTGTGGAAAAAATGCAAAAATCCACAGAACACGCATTCCGACAGTTCCGATAATAGACAATACCATTGGCACTGCGGAATATCCCATTCCACGCAGTGCACCCGGAAAAAGATCCATAATACCGCACAGAAAATATGGAACTGTCGTGATGGATAAAATCTCAACACCACATTGGATCACGTCTGCTTCCTCTGTATAAATCTGTAATATTTCCGCTCCGAAAAAATACGCCCCGCATCCTAAAACAAGTGCTGCTCCCACCGATAAAATCATACAGTCGATCAGTACGCGGTCCATTCGTTTATACTTTCCAACACCAAAATTCTGACTTGTAAAACTCATACATGCCTGTGTCACAGAATTGATGGAAACATACAAAAATCCCAGAATATTGTTTGCTGCCGTGTAACCTGCCATCGCGGTTGAACCGAAAGAATTAACTGACGATTGTAGTAATGCATTAGAAAAATTGATGACGGTACTCTGTATGCCTGCCGGAATTCCCACCTGAAAAATCTGTTTCAGGTAATAGCCTTTCATAGAAAGTTTTGAAAAAGAAAGTTTATAACTTCCCTCTGTTCTGCAAAGACAGGTCAAAACCAGCACACAGGAAACCATCTGGGAAAACACGGTGGCGATTCCAACTCCCGCAACTCCAAGTCCGAATACGATCACCAAGACCATATTTAAGCCAGCATTGATCACTCCTGCAATGATCAGAAAATACAATGGTCTTTTTGTGTCCCCCACTGCACGGAGGATTGCCGCACCATAATTATACAACATAAAAAATGGCATTCCCATAAAATATATCCGCATATAAAGCGTTGACAGTCCGATCACATCTTCCGGTGTTCCCATTAATTCCAATGCCCATTTTGAAAAAATAAGCCCGACAAACGCCATGAAAATTCCGCTGATCAGTGCAAGCGTGATGGAGGTATGTACGGTCTCCGACATTTCCTCCCTGCGTCCTGCAGCAAAAAATCTTGCTGCAAGCACATTTGCCCCAAGTGAGATTCCAATAAAAAGATTGGTAAAAACATTGATCAGTGCCGTTGTGGAACCGACTGCTGCAAGCGCTTCACTTCCACTGAATCTTCCCACAACAATAATGTCCACTGCATTGAACATTAACTGTAAAATGCCAGACAGCATCAATGGCAGTGCAAACGAAACCAGTTTATCCATTATGGAACCGTTGCACATATCAATTTCGTATTTATTACTTTTCAAAAAAATTGCTCCTCTCTACTTTTTATCTTCCTGTAACTTAAGACCCGGAAGGAATTTGAATGATTAATTTCTGTCCATCTTTTTCCATCATTGTCAATACTGGAATATGTTTTTTCCGCAGCTGATGTACGATTGGATATGTCTCAAACACATTTCCTTCCACATATACTGCCTCCGGCTTCTGTTTTAAAATCCGTTTCAGATTCTCTTTGACTTCGTTTTTCCACTGCTGCTTGTCCATCGCTGCTTCACCGTAAATTCCATCCACTGTAAGCTCTGGGAGCTGCATAAAATCCATATGTATCACCGTTGCCTCCTGCATTCCCGGAAGCTGCTTTAACAGCGGATCTATACAGGAATCCCCGCCGAGATTTACGATTGTCGGATTTTCATGATATAACTCCATGCTGATACGGCAGGCTTTCACCGCGTCCTCTAACATTCCCACCGTCATAAGAAATCCTCCCTTATGACAAAATCCTGCACTCTGTAATCCGGTAACCTGTTCCAATTCTTCATTTTCAAGACCAAGCCACTCTGCCGGAAAACTGCATTTGTAATTCATGGAATATTCCTTCTTCTGTGGTTGTATACAGTATCCACCACGATTGGATGGGAATATGACAAATGCAATCTCCGTCTCCGACAACCGCTTCTGACACGGCACAAACTCCGGTAAAATCAGAATCTTTGCATCTTCGCTGTCCCTTTTACCAGATGTAACCGCCTGCCGGTGTTCTTCTAAAATCTCCTCCACGCGCCTGTCTGCCCGCTCATTTCCGCGATAACGCTCAAATTTGTTTTCAAGGATCATGCCTGCAACGCTTACTGCCTGAAAAAATGCCTCATCATTTCCACCCTGTGCATCCCAGGTCGGATTGAAATTGCCAATCAGGTTTGCAAGCTCATTTTTCTCCCCCGTGTTATCATTATGATCCAGCGGCTGCACAAAAGCCTCGTCAAACTCCTCTGCCAGCTCTTCCCCAAGGATCTCTGCACCGACTGCCTCCCACAACAATCCAAACGCAGCGTATGGCACACCGTTTTCCCGGACTCTGCTGTCCCTCTGATGATGGTCATACGCACCTCTTCCAATATCAAACACAATTCCATCGAAATCATCCGGCACACGATTTCCACGTAAAATCGTAATTTCCGGATTTATATAAAATAAAAGTGCTGCCGAAAACACATCATCCGCATGAAATTTTCCTCCATGCGTAAATGCCCTGGCATCTTTTTTCTTAATCTGCTCCATTAATTCGTTCATTGCAAAATTCTTCTTTCTTTTCTGTGATTATTCTGAAATTTCCTCGATCAAAACTTTTCTGTTTATTACGCCTTTTTTCAATTGCATGACATACACATGAAAATCCAGCGTATCCTTTGCGGTCGTAAACGGCTCTTCGTGCAGTACCTCCGCATGGATTCCCGCACGCTCCAATTCTTCTTTCCGTTTTTCTGCCCGCCCTAAAAGTTTCCCGATATTTTCATCCTCTTTTTCGCCAAAAGATCGATTAGGATAAACGGATGTCGCTTTTTTTAACCTCTCTGTGATCAGATCCACTACTTTTGCATGCGCATTCCGATGTAATAAAACTGCAAGACACCTTGCAACAACAGGATATGGATACCTTTCATAAAAATGTATCCATTTTTCAATTTTTCTGTCACCCACCTGCTCTGCCATCTCTTTCATCAAGGAAAATGCACCATCCGACGGTATCCATGGATTGTCTCGCGGCACAATGTACTGCTTTGAAACCGCCGGATAACAGGTATAATTCAGAGGTGGAAAATAGGCTAACTGCACGAGTTTTCGTTCTTCCTCATTGCAGACAGCCTCACCAAGATACTCATATTTATCCCATAATACCGCAATACGAAATTCCAGTTGCCGCAGATTTTCATAACCTTTTCTCCAAAAATGCGCAATATCACCATAATTATACAGATTTGTTTCCAGCTCCAGCGTTTTAAAAAGGATAGTGACAACACAATCCTCCTCTTCCTGTCGGACAACAAGTGCGTAATCATCCCCATCGCGATAAAAAGAGGCCTCAATAGCCCCTTCATAATCTTCTTTGTATGTACCTGTCATTCTTGCTTCCTTAAAAACAAGAAAGCTTTCTATCGTGTCATTCATCTGATATACCAGACGAATATCTGTTTTATCCGTGTTCTTTTCTTTTGCTCCTGTCTGATCCGGCAGCAAAAGTTCAAATTCATTCTGGCTTAACAGCCTTTTTAACATCTCAAATGTATCCAATGAGAGTCTCCTTTTTCCTGTTGCAATACTTTTTATTCATTATATAAAAATCCCTCCGGCTTGTCTATATGCGCAGCTTTCTTTTTATTGCCCTGCGCTTTTCGTCATGCCGTGAGGGATGAGTCGTAGCTGTCGTCCGCGATCTGGATGACAAATTCTTTTGTATAGCCTGCAATCTGCGGAATTTTTTTCTCGTCCAGCTGTTGTATAAAATCCATTTGAAATCCATGCATTTCAATGATTTTTTTTGCAATCGAAAGTCCTAGTCCGCTTCCGCTTCCACTTTTTCTGGAAACATCTCCTTTTGTAAATGGTTCAAATAAATGTTCCGCAAGCTCGCCCGGAATTCTCCTGCCACTATCTGCCACAAGAATATAAATGTATCCATTTTTCCGGTACATACCAATCTTTATATGCGTCCCCCTCTCATTGTGCTTCATTGCATTATTCAAAAGATTCGTGATCACTCTGGAAAACTGGATTGGATCAACGGATACCGAAACCACTTCTTCCGGAATATCAATCTCGAATTCCATCCCTGCATCTTCAAAGTCTGCATAAATGAGTGCAGCATTTTCACGTAACAGTTCACTCAGATCTGTTTCTTTTCTGTCCAGTGAAAAACCTTCACTGTCTAATTTTACATACTCAAATAATAAATGGATCAGATCGTTCATCCTTGCCGACTTATTCTGTATTGCCTGCAAATACTCCAACTGTTTCTCCGGCTCCACCACCATTCCGTCTGTCAGTGCTTTTGCATAACCGTTTACCGTTGTCATCGGCGTTCTGAGATCATGTGCAATGTCTGATAGCATCAGATTTCTTTTACGGTCAAACTCTTTCTGTTCCTCCTCCCTCTCTCTCTGGATCTGACGAAACTCTTTAATCGTTATTTTTGCAAAACAAACTGCCCCTGACACATACGGGGTTAAAATTACCAACACTACTACAAAAGCAACCAGAAAAAGCAGAATTGCCTGCCCTCTGTTTAATTCATAAAAAGAAAAATTAGTTTTTCCAGCGGAAACGGTATGCATGAAATTTTTTTGCATTTGTTCCAAAGCCGCCTGTACCATCTCATGAAGCGGTGATGGAAACATTGCATTCAATGCTCCTAAGATCAGTAACATTAAAACTGCAGACAGGAAGAAGATCACGCCGGAGCCGAGCAAAAGCGGATTTTCTTCCACGCCCGGAAAAAAATATAGCAGTACGTTAGGCAGCACAAATCTGTTGACCAGAAAAGTCAACAGATATTCCACAACTCCAACAACTGCTAGTATTTCAATAAATTTTTTGATCAAAAACCACTGTAAATCATTCTGTTTCTTCATTTACTTCTCCAAGCGATATCCCAGACCACGGATTGTCTGAATATAAGCGGAAGGATTATCATCCAGTTTTGCCCGCAGCTTACTGATGCAGACCATAATGTTATTGTCTGCCACAATATAATCTTCCCCCCATCCATGTTCATAAATCTGCTGTTTTGTAAAGACTTTGCCCGGATGCTTCATTAACAGTTCCATGATGCGATATTCCACAGAGGTCAGCTGTATGATTTTGTCTCCTTTTTTCAGAGTACACGCGTCCTGATTCAATACCAGATCCCGAACAGCTAAATTTCCCTCCTGAACCACTTTTGTTCCAAGAGAATAAAAACGCCTAATGTTAGAATTCACTCTGGCAACTGCCTCTAAAGGATTGAACGGTTTTGCCAGATAATCGTCTGCTCCCAGATTTAATCCCAGGATTTTTTCCGAATCTGCGTCCTTCGCTGACAAAATGATCACTGGAATATTACTCTCTTTGCGAATCTGCTGCAATACATGATAGCCGTCTATCTTCGGCATCATAATATCCAAAATACATAATGCCGGCTGCTCTGCCCGCAATAAATCGAGCGCCCGCTGTCCGTCCTCCGCTTCTATTACATGATAGTTTTCATTTTCCAGATAAAGCCGGAGAAGATTTCTAATCTCCGGCTCATCATCTGCGATCAAGATTTTGTAATCCATCCGTAGTTGTTCTCCTAATAATCCGTTCTGTCCTCAAACGGCTGATCGATATTCTGATTTTCAAATCTATTCGGCATCTCTGTTGTCTGCTGATTCATTGCAGTATTCTGCTGGTAAGGTGCCGGATTCTGAATCTGCTGATACGGAGTTCTGTATCTTAAAGCTTCATATAATGCGGCATGTGTTCCATCTTTGTATGGCTGCACATAAAAGATTCCCAGGATTCCCATTGTCATTCCAGATAAAATATCCCATCCAATGAATGATAAATCCAAAACAAATGCATTCCATTTCTGTCCCTGCATCATTCTCTTACTCTCTGCAAATGCCTCCTCTTTTGTCATCTGTGGATTGTCTGCCAGCAAATATGGGATCATCTGGTATTCATATGACTTTACAATGCCAGGAATAATAAAAAGCATTGACCACAAAACAGTATACAGATCACGGAAAAACATTGTCTTTGCAATATTTTTATAATTGTTATCAAATGCGTATCCGGCATTTCCCACTAAAGCTGCCTCATTGAGGTTTCTTAAATAGAAACGTTTACATCCCACTTCCAATGGATTAAAAATAAATGCATCCAAAAGAATTGTAACAGTCATAATGATCACAAATACAATCATGAAGATCACAACAAAAATGACTCCTGCAAAAAGAAGTGCTGTATGATCTGTATTGTCATAGACATCATTCATCTCATACCAGATATCATCTGCGTCATCATAAAAATCATCATAGGAGTCCGAGGTAATATCACTTCCGTCACTTCCTAAAGCTGATGACATAGCCGAACCTGCACTTCCTGCGCCACTGCCGCCTCCTATCAAAAGCGCCAGCAGTAAACTGATCAGCACACTTCTCCAATAGTTTCTTTTAAATGCAAACTTTGCTCTGTCTTTTAATTCCGCTCTCGTCCACATATTTTTTCCTCCTCTTATCTTTGATGATGCCATCTTAACACGTAAATCTTACTTTCCAACTCGAATAACCTTAAGGTTACCTTAATTCATTGTTTCCAGTAATTTATCTTTTTTATTATACCATCTTATGGAATTTTCCGCATTAAAAAGGATTCATAAAATCTGCATATACAAAAATAGCCCTAAACCCTTGATTTTTCAAGAATTTAAGACTATTTAGCATACGTGCGCGAGAAGATTCGAACTCCCGACACCTTGGTCCGTAGCCAAGTGCTCTATCCAGCTGAGCTACGCACACATATTCTATTAACTTCTTCTCATCTATTATAACACTCTTGTCAAGTGCCCTTTCGATGAATGCCGGCGACCGGAATCGAACCGGTACTGTATCGCTACAACAGGATTTTAAGT
>ENA-ORUM01002465-ORUM01002465.1-human-gut-metagenome-genome-assembly--contig:-NODE-2465-length-10422-cov-13.381113_pt1 | contig 10422 bp, 9 predicted proteins | sample MGYA00242083_ERZ509217 | MGnify/ENA primary metagenome ERZ509217 (study PRJEB26280, sample SAMEA2338831) | human gut metagenome | biome: human gut; feature: human-associated habitat; material: faeces... | reverse complement strand
AGTACATCAATCAACTTTGAGACACTGTATATAGTATGAAAAAACAGTTTTTCAGCGGCGTCCCTATAGAGGTGAGGGAATTCTTGCTACGGTTGTTAAAAGAACTTTGTAATCGGATATTTTAATATGAAACATTTTCTTTTTTTACACGAATTTTATACTTCGTGTGCTATGATAAAACTATAAATCTAGAAATTCAAAAAGGAGACTATCATGCACATTTTAATTATAGAAGATGAAGAACAGCTCTGCCGTTCCATGGCAGAGGGGCTCCGCATGGACGGATACGAAACAGATACCTGCTTTGACGGAGAAGAGGGACTGGAATTATGTATGACAGAGAATTACGACCTGATCCTTCTGGATCTGAACCTGCCGGGAATTGACGGTCTGGAAATCCTGCGTCAGTTCCGTACCTTCAATACCAATACTCCTGTTCTCATACTCTCCGCAAGAGTACAGATCCAGGATAAGGTAGAGGGGCTGGATCTGGGAGCCAACGATTACCTCACCAAGCCATTTCATTTCGAAGAGCTGGAAGCCCGCATCCGCAGCCTTACCCGACGCAAATTTATCCAGGAGGATGTCTGCCTGAGATGCAGCCGCATTACCTTTGACACACGTACAAGAGAAGCCAGTGTAGATGGCACGCCTCTGGCTCTCACCAGGAAAGAAAGCGCACTTCTGGAATATTTTCTGCTTCACCGCAACCGGATCATCAGCCCTGAGGAAATGATCGAGCATCTCTGGGACGGCAGCGTGAACAGCTTCAGTAATTCCATCCGGGTGCATATTTCTTCTTTAAGAAAAAAACTGCGAACTGCCCTTGGATATGATCCTATACAAAATAAGATTGGACAGGGATATATTCTGGAAGAATAAAAATCATTCATATCTGTACAATAAATATTTTCAGATTTCAAATACTACTATGTCATTATAATGAAACGAAAGGATTTATCTATGAAATTTTATTCAGAAAAACTTTCCCCCCGCAGGCTCTCTCTCCAGTGGCGGCTCACATTGCTGATCTCCGGGCTGGTTATCACAGCCTGTGCACTGATGTATTTCTTCATCAGCCGTTCTGCTGTGACCGGCCTGGAAGGGATCTCCGACTATGTGGTTCTGGTCACCCCCGATAATTCAAACCCGATCTCCATCAATGTAGATCCAAAAATCCTCATCCCTGATCTGGAAAACCAGATCCAGAATACCAAAAACAATTTTTTGTTCCAGAGCATGATTGCCACAGGTATCATTATTCTTCTCAGCAGTATCTGTACCTGGTTTGTCACCAGAAGAGCCCTGACCCCCCTGCGCAGATTCAGCGACAGGATCCGCCAGGTACAGGCACAGAATCTGTCTGAACCGCTGGAAGTCCCACTCTCAGAGGATGAAATCTCACGTCTGACCAGATCCTTTAATGACATGCTTGCACGCCTGGACAATGCCTTCTCTGCACAGAAACGGTTTGTGGCAAGTGCAGCACATGAGCTTCGCACACCCTTAGCTGTAATGCAGACAAATCTGGAAGTTTTTTACAAAAAGCCGGAGCACGCACCCCAGGAATACGACAGACTTTTCACCATGCTTCAGGAACAGACCGGACGGCTTTCCCATCTTGCGGAAATCCTGCTGGACATGACAGGTCTTCAAACAGTAGAGCGTTCTGACACTATTTCCCTTGCAGCACTCACAGAAGAGGTTTTCTGCGATCTGGATCCGGTTGCAGAAAAACATCAGGTCCGGCTTATTCAGACAGATGGCGACTGTACTGTTACAGGCAGCTATATCCTTCTGTACCGGGCAGTTTATAATCTGGTTGAAAATGCGATCAAATATAACCGGCCTTCCGGTTCCGTCACTGTAAGCATTCACACTGCAGAGTCTGCAGTCCTGGAGGTAACCGACACAGGCATCGGTATCTCCCCTGAAAATCAGGAAAAAATCTTTGATCCTTTCTACCGTGTGGACAAATCCCGCAGCCGTGCCATGGGCGGTGCAGGTCTGGGGCTTGCTCTTGTAAGCGAGATTGCCAGACAGCACAACGGTCAGGTAAAAGTAACCCAGAGCAGCGAAAAAGGCAGCACCATTGCCCTGATGCTGCCTGTAACACTCCTTTAAATCAACTGACCACTGATTTTTTCTCTTATTTATTTTTTTCCAGAATCTGAATCAGTTTCTGTGTATCTTCCATAGTAGTAGCCCAGCTTGTGGCAAAGCGGATCACAGAGTGTGTCTCATCATACTTCTCCCAGAATCCGAACTCCACATCCTGGGCTATTTTTTTCATTACCTCATTGGACACAATGCAGAAGATCTGATTGGTGGGAGTATCCAGAGAAAGCTGATATCCATACTTCTTCAGTGCATCCTTGATCTGATCTGCAGCTTCCATTGCAGGTTTGCCGATCCGCAGGTACAGCCCGTCCGTAAACAGTTCACCAAACTGGATTCCTGCGATCCGTCCCTTGGCAAGCAATGCTCCATGCTGCTTGATGATCGTAAAGAAATGAGGAATCCGTCCTTTCTGCGGTATAACCACTGCTTCTCCAAACAATGCTCCGCATTTGGTTCCTCCAATGTAAAATACATCGCTAAGTTCTGCCAGATCAGTGAGAGTCACATCATTCTCCGGGCTTGCCAGTGCATAGGCAAGGCGGGCGCCATCCACATAAAGGGGAAGATGATTTTCCCGGCAGACTTTGCTGAGAGCTGCTAATTCTTCTCTGGAATACAGGGTACCATATTCTGTTGGCTGGGAAATATATACCATCCCGGGCATTACCATATGCTCATAATTGGCATCATCATAGAAATCCTTCACCAGCTTCTCAATCTGCTGTGCAGAGATTTTTCCATCTTTCTGCGGTACTGTCAGAACCTTATGTCCACCAAATTCAATAGCGCCAGATTCATGGGTTGCAATATGACCTGTATCCGCAGCCACAACTCCCTGATAGGATTTCAAAAGTGCATCGATCACTGTGGCATTGGTCTGTGTTCCACCAACCAGTAGAAATACATCTGCCTCCGGTGCATTGCAGGCTTTTCTGATCTTTTCTTTCGCATCTTCTGTGTATGGATCCTGACCATAGCCCACTGTTTTCTCCAGATTTGTCTCCATCAGCTTTTTCATGATCGCAGGATGTGCACCCTCCATGTAGTCACTGGCGAAATATAAACGTGATTCTGTATTTTCCATTTTTATCGTTATGTCCTTTCACTGCACTATTTGCGCATTTGACTTTTTTATTCATAGCTTCTGTTCTGTACCGGAACGCTATTCATTCTGTTACTCTATTTTTCTTATCATTTCTCCCATCTGCTCTTCTGACTTTCACAGATGGAGTTCCACTGACAATTCCCACAGATTTCTTTCCTCTTTCCTGATGCCAGGATTTTCTTTTGAACAACATCTGTAAAATCATCAAATTCCATGATCTGTCCATTCTCCAGGCCGCATAGCTCCAGCACTGCATTGTCATATGCTTCTACAAGTGAAAAGGAAGAACAGCATCCTTTTTCATTATTCGGACAGGCAGAACAGATCTCGTCTGTATCTGCATGAAGCTGTATCTTTGCTCCCTTCTGGAAAATATCCAGCATTTCCTGCATATGTGCGGAAAATCCATCACTGTATCCCTCACCCTTGAAATATGCAAGGCACATTCCATGGTGAGGGCGTAGTGGAATATTTTTTATAAAAGACATCTTTGTGCACCCTTCTCCTTAATTTTTTAACATATTGGATACTTTAACACAAAGCGTTTTTATTGACAACTTTTTTTATTTTATAGTTTACAATCCAATAATTCTATATACTGATCGGATCTCATCAGACTTACTGGATACAATCAGAAAAATCCTTTTTTACTTTTTCTTCATTTACCAGCCTTAGCTACCCTCATATTATAAAGAAAGGTACCCAATGATGCCAGAATAATCAGCACATATCCTGTAAAGCTGTACTTATCCGGAATCTCTCCAAACAGGATAAATCCCAGCATCGTAGCAAAAATAATCTGCGAGTAATCAAAGATGGAAATCTTCCCTGCAGGTGCATAGGTGTATGCAGCCGTAATCGTAAACTGTCCGCCCGCTGCGAATAATCCTGCCATCAGCAATGTCACAAGCTGCTTCATACTCATGGGTGTGAAATGGAACAACATCCAGGGTACAACCGACAAGCAGGAGAAAAATGAAAAATAAAACACGATAACTGGTCCCTTCACTCCGTGAGTTCCCAGTACACGCACCATCGTATAGGCAATTCCTGCTCCCAGTCCACCGCAGACTCCTATCAGTGCCGGAACAAGTGCCGCATTCTGAAATCCCGGTTTCACTACAAATAAACATCCGATAAACGCCAGCGCAACACACGCAGCCTGCGCCGGTCTGATCTTTTCCTTTAACAAAAGGAATGAAAAAATAATCGCGAAAAACGGAGACAATTTATTCAGGATCGATGCATCTGCCACCAACAGATGATCAATGGCATAAAAGTTACACAGAATCCCCAGTGTCCCGCACACACAACGCAGGATCAGCGGTCCCCAGTATTTCTTATCCACCTTCGGCACTGTACGATTTTTACAGAGAATCACCGCTGCAAACACCGCCGCCACCAGATTCCGGAAGAAACTCTTCTCCACAGACGGCAGATCACCTGCCAGACGCACACTCACATTCATACAAGCAAAGAAAAACGCCGACAGGATGATCATTATCATACCCTTTATGTAATTTTCCTGTTTCATCAGATTTAACCTGCCTTTCTGTCCATGCAGACAGCTTCTTTTTCATAATATGCTGTCTGTCATCTACCTGTTAATCATAGCACGGACAACTGTTTTAGTACAAATAGATTTTTTATTCCAATTCGTCCTAAACCATGATATACTATAAGAGCTGTCGAACCTCCAGCAGAAAGGAGGTGAGTTTCATGGAAGAAATTCTCGTCACATTTCTTGTCTCTGTTTTAGCAGGTGCAGTTAGCTACTACATATGCAAATGGCTGGACGGCAGACGTTAGACAGCAACAGCCTAAACGGAACAGCTCACCGTAACGAGCAAGAAAGCCCTCAGAGCTGCAACTCTGAGGGCTTTTGTTTCTTTAGGTCGCTTCATGGAATCTCGTCACATTCCTTAGCTACTGTTAGTATATGCTGAAAAAAATAAAAAGTCAACTTAAAAATAATATTAGGTAGTGTAAATTTACGTTACTGTTCACTCCGTTCACAGTAACGTAGCCAAAATTCATTCCAGATTGCCTGCGGCAATGGAATTTTGGCTTGTATGTCTCGGGATTTTGGCATATTCATGCCAAAACACCTCGCGGGACAGTGGCGTGTGAACAGTAACAAATTTACTGTAGAAAATTTACCCTGCTTTTACATCCCATTGACTTTTCCAAAAGCTTGTGTTACTCTAAAGCGTGTTTGAAAAATTGTAACGCACATCTTGCGTAAAGCATTTTTCAAATACGCTCTAACAAGAGAAAATCTGCATAATGGATAATAACAACGGGAGCCTGTGAGACAGGCTGAGAGGAAGATTGATCTTCGACCGCACCTGATATGGATAATGCCAGCGTAGGGACTGTATTTGTATATTAAAATCTGCCAGTGTGTTATTCCGGCAGATTTTTTTTGCAGGATTTTATCTGTTTCCTGCACAACTGATAATGTCTGCTTCGGCAGACCAAATCTTCATTTCAAGGAGGTTCATTATTATGAACACAGACAGATCAAAAACACTCAGAATGGTCATGCTCGCCATGATGGTTGCCATCGGCGTTGTCATCTCACCTATTCTGAGAATCGAGGGTATGTGCCCTACTGCACACCTGATAAACATCGTCTGTTCCGTACTTCTGGGACCGTGGTATTCATTGCTTTGTGCCACTCTCATCGGAATCATCCGAATGATGTTTATGGGTATCCCGCCACTTGCACTGACAGGTGCCGTATTCGGTGCATTTTTATCAGGCGTTTTCTACCGCGCTTCTCATGGAAAGATTATCTGCGCAGTGATCGGTGAAATTTTCGGAACCGGTATCATCGGCTCTCTGGTTTCCTATCCTGTAATGGCATTTCTTATGGGCAGAAGCGGACTGAACGCATTTTTCTATACACCAATGTTTCTGGCAGCAACCTGCATGGGCGGCACCATTGCCTATTTCTTCCTGAAAGCATTAAGTCACGCAGGAATGCTTGCCAAATTTCAGCAAAGCCTTGGAGCAAAAGTATATGATCGTAAATCAGACAAATCCCAGACAATTGACCCGAGCAGCCAAACCGCTGATTCACTGCATCACTAATCCGATTTCTATTCATGACTGTGCGAATATTATTCTGGCGGCCGGAGGCCGCCCGATCATGGCAGAACATCCGGCAGAAGTAGCTGAGATCACCAGAAGCTCTCATGCACTGGCACTGAATCTTGGAAATATCACTGATGCACGTATGAAATCCATGCCGGAATCTCTGAAAACTGCTGCCAGTCTCCATATCCCTGTTATGCTTGATCTGGTAGGAACTGCCTGCAGCAATCTGCGCTATGAATTCGCACAGAAGCTTATGAACATCCACATGCCTGAACTCCTAAAAGGAAATATGTCTGAACTTCTTGCCATGTCCGGACAGACCGCACATGCAATCGGAATTGACGCAGGCGTACAGGATGTACTTACAGATGCCAATCGTTCCCATCTGAAAGAACTTTTCCAGGAAAAGGCTTCCCGGTGGAATACCACACTTCTTATCACAGGCAAGGAAGATATGATCGTCTCTGCCAATAAGTGTGAATTTATTACAAACGGTACTCCTGCCATGTCACAGATCACAGGAACCGGATGTATGCTTGGAATGATCTGTGCCACCTATCTGGCAGTTACAGACCCATTTACAGCAGCCCTCTCAGCAGCCAGAGAATTTGGCACAGCAGGAGAAAGAGCAGAGAAAAACAGCTCCGGCCCCGGAAGCTTCCAGACAGAGCTGTTCGATCAATTTTACAATCTTTTATAATCTACAGTTTATCAATAATTTTTTACAAAAAAGTTCCCGTCAGACAATATGGATAAATTTCTTCCATATCATCTGCGGGAACTTTTTATACTATTTCCGCACTGCGCATCTTTCCCAGTTCTCGTCTCGCAAACACAATTGCCAACACAAATGCCGCCGCATCTGCAATCGGTCCTGCATACATCACTCCATCAATTCCCATAAACAATGGGAAGATAATAATCAATGGCAGAAGAAAAATCACCTGTCGTGTCAGAGACATTACAATACCCAGCTTCGCCATACCGATAGAGGTAAAGAAACCGGAAGACACCGGCTGAATCCCATTTGCAAAAGTCATAAACATAAATATTTTCAGATAGCGTTCTGCAAACTGGAAATACAGATTACTTCCTGTTCCGAAGATACCCACAATCTGGTGTGGAAATATCTGGAAACAGAAAAAGAATATCGTCGCAATTACTGTACAGGCAGTTACAGAATAACGGTATGCCTGTCTTACTCTGTCATATTTCTTTGCTCCGTAGTTAAATCCCCAGATTGGCTGACTGCCCTGAGAAATACCAATACAGATTGCCATAAACACCATATTGACTTTGGAGATAACACCTACACAGGCAATGGGAATATCACTTCCATATACGGAATTTGCTCCATAATAACGCAGAATATTATTTAATACAATCTGCACGATCGCCATGGCAATCTGATTAATGCAGGATGCAAGTCCCAGAGAAATAATTGCTTTAAGATATGACAGCTTTGGTTTCAGCATCCCACCGGACAGATACATTTTGCGGAACTTACAGAAGTACACAATTACCAGAACTCCGGAAGCAACCTGTCCGATCACTGTTGCCCATGCAGCACCCTTAATTCCCCATCCGAATCCAAAAATAAACAGCGGATCCAGAATAGTATTGATGATCGCACCTATCATAATACAGACCATAGAATAAGTCGGACTTCTGTCTGCTCTGACCACATGATTCCCGCCGACAGACAAAATATAAAATGGAAGTCCAAATGCAGTAATACCTGTATAATCAACAGCATAAGGCATAACATCTGCAGTTGCCCCGAACAATGTCAGAAGTGGTTTCAGGAACATCAGTACAATCACAGCAAGTATCAGACCACTGATTGCCAGTGACGACAACGCAGTACCTGCAATCCCGCTGGCTTTCTTCTCCTGTCCTGCCCCCATTTCCAGATTATAATTTGATGCACCGCCAATTCCCAAAAGCAATGCCAGCGCAGTTGCGACCGTTGTAACAGGAAACGCCACATTTGTAGCTGCATTTCCCAGCATCCCCACACCCTGTCCAATAAAAATCTGATCCACGATATTGTACATCGCACTGACCAGCATACTGATGATCGCAGGAATCGCAAACTTCGCGATCAATCCACCTACCGGTGCTATACCAAGCGGATTCTGTGCCTGCGAATTTATCTCCTGCGTACTTTGATTATCTTTTTCCAAGTAAACTCCATCCTCTCTCTACATATTCGATATAATTTCTGTCACTGCTATTTTGTAATAAAACACTTTTCAGGATAATCTCTATTATTTCCCTGCCCCACTATACCGTATCATTTACTTTAACATTTATTCTCTTTCCCTGCAACGTAAAAAGCATACCGACTCTTTCTGAATTTTTCAAAAGTTTACATACTTTTTGTCCTTTTTCTATCCGGTATCTCCTTAGAATCATTCCATATCGCTTCTTAAACTGCCGGAAAAAATAACTCTGATTTTCATAACCGACACCTAGAGAAATTTCTTCAATAGACAAATCTGTCTGCCTCAACTGTCGCTTTTCATGGCTTTAGAATAACAAAAATAAGGACAGTTTTTCAGATTCTTATTAAACTGAAAAACTGTCCTTATTTTCTATTTATATCTCTACACCGAACAACTGCTCTGCAGTTTCGGTTAAAACCGCGTAGGTTTATTCACATACTTTGCCTTATACTTAGAATACACAATCGTCTGGTCCTTATACAGTCCATAGTATCCTGAAGCCGCATAACTGATAGAAACAGCAATCAGATAAAAAGGAACTCCCTTAAATCCAAACATTTCAAATGCGATCAGAATTGATGTGATCGGGCAGTTTGTCACTCCACAGAATACCGCCGTCATTCCACATGCAGCACAGATAGATGGCGAAAATCCCAGCCAGTTTCCCATCACACATCCTAATGTAGCTCCTATACAGAACGAAGGAACAATTTCCCCGCCTCGGAATCCTGCACGCATTGTCAATGCAGTCAGTACCAGTTTCCAGAAGAAGTCCAGAGGTCTTGCCTGTCCTTCCTCCACTGCCTTCTCAATCAGCTCTGCACCTGCGCCCATATAATCTGAAGTTCCCAGAAGTAATGTAATTCCAATCACCAGACAGGATCCCACAACTACACGCACATATGGATTCTTAAACCACCTTCCATATACTCCGGCAACTCCATTCAGCACCATACAGAATACAATACTAATCACTGCACATCCAACAGCGATAGCACCCATTTTCAAACCCGTTTCAATAGTCAGCTTCGGAATATCCACTACATGAAAAGTCTCCGGTGTAACTCCCATTCCTGCCGCAAATCCGGATGCAACCAGGGAAGCAATCATACAAGGCATCAAAGCTGTATAATACATCACTCCTACACTGACTACCTCCAGTGCAAAAACAGCCGCAGCCATCGGAGTACCGAAAACAGCGGAGAAAGCCGCACTCATTCCACACATGACCATGACGTGACGGTCTTCTTCGTCGAGACGGAACCAGCTTCCGAGCTGATTACCGATGCTTCCGCCAAGCTGCAAAGCAGCACCCTCACGGCCTGCAGATCCGCCAAACAAATGGGTGATCAGTGTGGAAATAAAGATCAGTGGTGCCATTTTTAGCGGCAGATTATCGTCGGAATGGATCGCAGAAATCACGAGATTGGTACCGGTGTCATGCTCGTCGTGAAGCAGACGGTAACAGCCGACGATCACAAGACCGCCAAAAGGAAGCAGAAAGATCAGCCATGGATGTTTGGTGCGGATCAGTGTGACTAACGTCATGCCAAAATAAAATAATGTTCCGGCGCCTCCGGCAACAACACCGGAGATAATTGCAAACAGAACCCATTTAATAGAAGTTTCAATGCGTTTTAAATTGTGTTTTATTTTATGTCTGATGATTTCTTTCATATCTGTAAACTCCATTTTCATAAACTTATAAGTTTAAATTTCTAACAAAATCTTAGCATTTTCCAGCTTTTTTTACAATATAAATCAGTAACAAGTGCAATGTGCACAAAAAACGGATGCAATATTTGGATAAAACATTGAAAATGTCAAAAGAGTCTTGCGCTTTTGCAAAGAGAGTCTTATAATTTA
>ENA-ORUM01002464-ORUM01002464.1-human-gut-metagenome-genome-assembly--contig:-NODE-2464-length-10423-cov-2.739198_pt1 | contig 10423 bp, 9 predicted proteins | sample MGYA00242083_ERZ509217 | MGnify/ENA primary metagenome ERZ509217 (study PRJEB26280, sample SAMEA2338831) | human gut metagenome | biome: human gut; feature: human-associated habitat; material: faeces... | reverse complement strand
GATATCGGTAAGAACGTTGTAGTTATCGGTGGTGGTAACACAGCAATGGATACAGCAAGAGCAGCAAAATGTACAACAGGCGTTGAACATGTATATCTTGTATACAGAAGAACAAAACGCTATATGCCGGCAGACGAAGAAGAGTTGGTAATGGCAGTAGAGGACGGCGTAGAATTCATGGAACTCCTTTCTCCTGTTAAACTTGAGAATGGAAAACTGATCTGCGAAGTTATGGTTCTTGGCGATATGGATGCTTCTGGAAGAAGAGGCGTTGTTAAGACAGGAGAACTCAAAGAGATCCCGGCTGATACAGTGATCGCAGCTGTTGGTGAAAAAGTTCCGACTGCTCTTTACGAGGCAAATGGAATCAACGTAAATGACAGAGGACGTGCTCTTGTAAATGAAGAGACATTAGAGACAAACGTAGAGAACGTTTACGTTGTTGGTGACGGACTTGGCGGATCGGCTACAGTAGTAGAAGGTATCCGTGATGGTCTCAAAGCTGCTCAGGCAGTGATCGGAGAGACTCTTGTAAGAGATTTCGATGCAGAGACAGATGAAGCTGTTGTATACGAGAGAAAGGGTAACCTCGAAGACGTACGCGAAGACAGCACAGAGGCTAAGAGATGTCTTAACTGTGCAGGAATCTGTGAGAACTGTAAGGAAGTTTGCCCGAACAGAGCAAATGTAGCAATCAAGGTTCCGGGACTGGAAAAACATCAGATCATCCATGTGGATTACATGTGTAATGAATGTGGTAACTGTAAGAGCTTCTGTCCGTACGACAGTGCTCCGTACCTGGATAAATTCACATTATTCATGGACGAGAACGATATGGCAGACAGCAAGAATCAGGGATTCACAGTACTGGATAAAGATGCGGTACACTGCAAGGTTCGTTTCTGTGGAGAGATCCTCGACTGGACACTTGGAGAAGAGACAAAGATTCCGGAAGCACTTCAGAAAGTAATGGAGACTGTTTGCAAGGACTACACATATCTGTTAAGATAATAGCAGAAGGTTTATGTGAGGTTGCTCCGGTGGAAATTGAGTGAGACCAGAGTGATAATATGTGAGATAGATAGCTCACAGGCATCTGCCTGTGGGCTATCTTCTTTTCAAAAGACGCAGAAATATAGAAGGGATCTGTAAAATGATAAGCTATTTCAGAGATGACAGACTTTGTGAAGCAGACTCTTTCTTATCGGTAGTAAAGCCTGACTATACAGAATGTCCGATGATAGCTGCTGTCGGTGCGGGAGGAAAGACCTCTACATTGAGAAGGCTTGCAGAAGAGTATGCGCTGATGGGGAAAAAGGCAATTGTTCTTACAACAACTCATATGAGAGAAGAGACGACTCCATGGAGTTGTGTGGCTGAAGAGGAAGAGTGGATTAGTAAAGGGAACGAGCTGCTTGAACGAGTGAAGGAATGCCTTGAACAATATGGACAGGCCTGGATTGGGGCAAGAGCGAAAAAAGGGAAAATGAGCTGTGTTCCGGAGTTGATTCTGGCAGAGATAGAAAGCTGGAATGTGCCATTACTTGTTGAAGCGGACGGAGCAAGGATGCTGCCGTTAAAAGTACCGGGAGAACAAGAACCTGTGCTCCTGCCACAGACAACACATGTATTTTCTGTTTATGGAATGGACGCTTTGGATCAAAAGTTGGAAGAAATCTGCTTTCGAAGTGAAAAGGCGGCAGAGCTTCTTGGAAAACAGCCGGAAGATCAGGTGACAGAAGAGGACATAATAAAGCTTGCCTGTCATGAACAGGGCGGGCGAAAAGGCTGTCCAAAGCAGGCAGAGTATATTGTTGTACTGAATAAGGCAGACACAAAGGAGCGGCGAGACAGAGCGTGTAAGATTGCAAAGTGCTTGTATGAGAATGGAATCAAGAATATATTTGTGACATCTTATATGCTGTAATAAATATTGTAGAAAAAGCGCAGAGATTATTCTTGAACGTAAATAAATTAGAAAATAACGGAGAATCATAGAAGATTCTCAGGAAAATAGATGGGAAGTATTGAGATGAAGATATTGATTAAAGGTGCGGGAGACCTGGCAACAGGAATCGCATCCAGATTATATGGCGCAGGGCATCAGATCATGATGACAGATATTGCTGTGCCATTGACGGTCCGCAGACTGGTTGCATTTTCCAGAGCGGTTTATGAAGGTGAGGCAGTTGTAGAAGATATGACGGCGTGCCTGGCAAAGAATCAGGAAGAAGCAGAGGAGATTATGGAACAGGGAGATATCCCTGTGATCGTTGATCCAAAGGCAGAATGTATACAGTGGTTTGAGCCGGATGTAATCGTGGATGCCATCCTTGCAAAGAGAAATCTCGGAACAAAGATCACAGATGCACCATTTGTGATCGGAGTCGGACCTGGATTTACTGCCGGGGAAGACTGCAACTGTGTTGTAGAGACAAAGAGAGGACATACACTGGGGAATGTAATCTGGGACGGAAGTGCGATCCCGAATACCGGAGTTCCGGGAAATGTTGGGGGATATTCTATTGAGCGTCTGATCAAAGCATCCGCAGATGGGGTGATCGAACCGAAGGCTGTGATCGGCGATCTGGTACGAAAAGGACAGATCGTTGCAATTACAGGCGGAGAGCCGGTTTATGCGCTGATGGACGGTATCGTTCGCGGAATGCTTCAGCCAGGTGTTCAGGTGACGAAGGGGCTAAAGATCGGAGATATTGATGCTCGTGCAAAGCAGGAGCATTGCCGGACAATCTCAGACAAAGCAAGGGCGATCGGCGGAGGTGTGCTCGATGCAGTCTGCAGTTATGAAAAGAGCAGAGGAAAATACGCATTGATCTTGCTGGCGGCAGGTCAGAGTGTTCGGTTCGGTTCAGATAAACTGAAAGCAGTTGTAGAAGGTGAAGCAATGTATGAAAGTGCGATCAGCCGATTTGAAGCATTTCAGGGATTCAAGTCTTATGTAGTGACAGGAAAAGAAGAGATTACACTTTCAGCAGAGTCAGCAGGCTGCACGGTGGTATGCAATAAAGAACCGGAGAAGGGAATCTCTCTTTCTGTAAAGCTCGGTCTGACAAAGGCAATCGAGGATGCGGATGAAAATGGAACACCGCTTCGAGGAGTCCTGTTCAGTGTCTGCGATCAGCCAAGATTAAAAAAATCCACGATTCAGAGAATCATAAATACAGCATTTCATAATCCGGGAAAGATCGTTTGTGCAGGAGAAGGAACAAGAAATGGCAATCCGGTCTTGTGGGATAAGAGATTCTTTGATAAACTTTTGGAGTTAGATGGAGATATCGGTGGAAAGAAGATATTGAAAGAAAACTTAGATTCGCTGAAAATTGTGCCGGTACAGGCGGGAGAACTTCAGGATATTGATCGCAAAGAAGATCTCGGAACGGCATAATGATAGAATTGCTGGTTGCATATAGTGTGAACAGTAATAAACATAGCAGCGGTGAGCTGAAAGGAGAATGCAAATGCGGGTAGGAGCAGTGATTGCGGCAGCAGGAAAATCTGGTGGATATAAGAGTTATGATAAGATGAAGTCGGTGGATGGAATCCAGGTTCTGCGTCAGATGATTTTAAATTTCAAGAGAGCAGGCGTGGATGAGATTGTGCTGATCACAGGATACCAGGCGGAGCAGGTGGAGAAGAAACTGGCGAAGCTTGGTGCAGTATTCCTTCGCAGTGAAGATTATGAGAAGGAAGAGATGATCACGTCAGCAGTTCGAGGGATGAACTACCTGAAACCGCGCTGTGAGAAATTCTTCTTCTGTCCGGCAGGAGTTTCTCTTTTCACAGAAGATACCGTACGTGTGTTGATGCAAAAAGCGAAAGAAAATGAAAACGATCAGGAGAAAGTCTATGTACCTGTCTGGGAAGAACGAAAAGGACATCCGATCCTGATGGATCGCAGTATGATCGATCAGTTTGCTTCTTATGAAGGTGAAGGTGGACTTAAAGGCGCCATGGATGCGCTGAATGTAGAACGCATTTTCGTTCCGGTGGAAGACAACGGTGTAGCGATTTACTCCGGACAGGGAGAATCTTTCCGTGAGATTTTCAAAGAGAAGGAAAAGGAGAGAAGAATCCGTCCGAGAGTGAAGCTTCAGTTGGAGAAGAATGAGAACTTCTTCGGTCCGGGAATTGTATTCCTTCTGCGTCAGATCGATACACTTGGTTCGGTAAGAGACGCCTGTGCAAAGACAGGAATGTCTTACAGCAAGGGCTGGAGCCTGATCAGGAGTGCAGAGAAAGAACTCGGATATACCGTCGTAGAGCGGAGTCCGGGAGGCAAGCATGGCGGTGTGGCCAGTGTAAGCGAAGCAGGGAAAGACATACTCAGAAAATATGAACTGCTGGAAAAAGATGTGGTGAAATATGCAGAGAAGAGATATAAGGATATCTTTGAATCATAATTCAGTCAATGAAAAAAGTTGCGTAAATCGCAACTTTTTCAAGAAAAGCGATTGTTAAAATAAAACAAATCGGTTATAATAAGACCATCATTTATAAAGAAAAGACAGGAATAATTACAACATTTTTATGAACAAGGCGCCTGTCAGGAGGAGATAGGATGAAAAAGAGAATTTTAGCAGCAATGATGGCAGCCGTAATGGTGTTTTCTATGGCTGGATGTGGATCCAAAGCCGACGAAAAGACAGACGACACAGCAAAAACAGAAGCAACTGACAACAAAGTCAGTGATGAAGAAGAAACAGAGATCCAGGTATTTATTGCAGCCAGCTTGAAGAATGTAATGGACGAACTCGCAGCACAGTACAACGAAGAACATCCGAATGTAAAGATCACATACAATGCAGACAGTTCAGGTACACTTCTGACACAGATTGAAGAAGGATATGAGTGTGATATCTTCTTCTCAGCAGCACAGAAGCAGATGGACCAGCTTGAGTCCGATGGTCTTGTGGTAGACGGAACAAGAGCGAATGTTGTAAACAACCAGGTAGTAGTTGTGACAAGAAAAGACAGCGGAACAAAGGTAACAGGACTTGATAACTTAAGCGAAGCAGAAAGCTTTGCACTTGCCGGCGGAAGCGTACCGGTAGGTAAGTATACAAGAACCGCACTTATGAATATGGGTGTTCTTCCGAAGGTGGATGATCCTTCAGCAATCACAACAGAAGAAGTATCAGAAGCACTTGGCGGACTTGAGATCAGCGAGCAGGACAACGTAAGCAAGGTTCTTTCCGCAGTAGTGGAAGGATCTTGTGAAGTTGGAACAACTTACTACTCTGATACATATGGATTCGAGGACGAACTCGATATTCTTCAGACAGTAGGGTATGATCTGACAGGAAATGTAATCTATCCGATCGCACGTGTAGTAAATGATGAGGCTGATGATGCACAGAACGCAGCAGCAGATGATTTCATCAAGTTTGTTCTGTCAGACAATGCAAAGAAAGTATTTGAGTCTTATTACTTCGATACAAATGTAGAATAAAGATAGTGTGATAGTAACGGATGTGTTACTATAGAAGCAGAGGGTTACTGTTCACTCACGTGTCAATCACTTTGCTGATTGACACGGAGGATGCGTGTTTTGACTTGAATGCATCTCGCCCCATCGCCAAAGGCGATTTAAAATGGCGAGATGCGTTGCTGGTCGCACATCGTGTGAACAGTAACAGCAGAGGCTGCCAGAAATGAAAAGTTTCGAACAGCCTTTTTCTTATAGTTGTAAAGGAGAGTGAATGATAGAATGGATGAAATGATGGAAATCCTGAAGAATCTGGATTGGAGCCCATTATTTATTTCAATAAAAACAGGAATCGTAGCTACGATATTTTCCTTTTTTCTGGGAATCTATGCGGCACGCAAGGTTGTGAAGACAACTCCGGGGAAAAAGGCTATTATAGATGGAATACTGACCTTGCCAATGGTACTTCCGCCGACAGTGGCCGGCTTCTTTCTGTTACTGATCTTCAGCAGGAGAAGACCGTTTGGAATCTTTTTATTTGAAAATTTTGGAATCAAAGTAGTACAGACATGGCTTGGATGTATCATTGCTGCCACAGTAATTTCATTTCCACTGATGTACAGAAATGCCCGTGCAGCGATGGAACAGATCGATGTGAATCTGATCTATGCAGGAAGGACACTCGGCATGTCAGATACAGAAATCTTCTGGAAAGTAGTGATCCCGACCGCAGGACCTGGAATCGCATCCGGAACGATTCTTACATTTGCCAGAGCACTCGGAGAATATGGAGCGACATCTATGCTTGCCGGAAATATTCCGGGAAAGACAGGAACAATCTCGCAGAAGATTGCAATGGTCATTCAGGACGGAGACTATATGACAGCGGGCGTGTGGGTTGCGATTGTCATGGTGATTGCATTCCTGGTGATCTTCCTGATGAATCTGATCTCGGGCAAGAAAATGAAGAATGTCAAGAGGTGGTAAGAGATGGCGATAGAAGTAAAGATTCAGAGAAAACGGAATACATTTGAGCTGAACATAGATTTTAAAAGTGATTCTAAACGAATCGGAATCCTCGGCGCATCCGGATGTGGAAAGAGCATGACACTAAAGAGTATTGCAGGAATCGAGCCGCCGGAGAGCGGATTGATCAAAATTGAAGGAAAGACAGTTTATGACAGCGAAAATAAAGTGAATTTAAAACCGCAGAAGCGTAACATTGGCTATCTGTTTCAGAATTATGCACTTTTCCCTACAATGACGGTGGAAAAGAATATCGCCGCCGGATTAAAAGGGAAAAAGCAGGAGAATGCAAAGCGTGTGCGTGAGATGATTGAGAAATTTCAGCTAACAGGACTGGAAAAACGATTCCCGGCAGAGCTTTCCGGAGGTCAGCAGCAGAGGGTAGCCCTTGCGAGAATCATGGCTTATAAACCAGATGTGATTCTCTTAGATGAACCATTTTCAGCACTTGATATGTATCTGAAGGACCGTCTGCAGCAGGAATTACAGGAACTTCTCGAAGATTATGAGGGTACTGTGATCATGGTGTCTCACAGCAGAGATGAAGTGTACCGGTTCAGTGAAGAACTGCTGATCATCGACCAGGGGCAGATTGTGGCAGCAGGGAAGACGAAAGAATTGTTCCAGAATCCGCAGAGAAAAGAAGCGGCACGGCTGACTGGATGCAAGAATTTCACAAGAGCAGTTTATGTGGATGAGCATACCGCAGAACTGACAGACTGGGGGATTACGTTGTGTACAGAGCAAAGAAATATCCCAGAAAATATCAACTATATCGGTTATCGTGCGCATGATTTTGTTCCGGTCTGGGGAGAAGGTGGAAAGAATCAGATTCCATTTCTATTAGAGAGTAAGGCAGCACTCCCTTTCGAAGATAATTATTATCTGAAACCTGCAAATGAAACGGCAGATCCGTCTGTGATCTCCTGGTTTGTACAGAGAGAGAATCAGGAGAAGATCCGGGAAAAAGGAATGCCGGATGCGCTGGAGATTGTGGAAGAAGATGTGCTGTTCCTGGAATAGCATCTTCCCATATAGATGATTTTTGAGTGAATCGTTATGTATGTAGTCACTGATAAATACGGAAAAGGAGGAGCAAAATGAAATCAGTACAGAATGATATGACTGTTGGAAGCCCAATGAAGATGATCTTAAGTTTTACATTTCCAATCTTTCTGGGAAATGTTTTCCAGCAGTTTTATAATATGGCGGATGCTGTGATCGTAGGTAAGTTCGTTGGAACGAAAGCGCTTGCAGCAGTTGGAAGCACAGGAACAATCATGTTTCTGATCTATGGATTTGTAGTTGGAATGACAGCCGGATTTACTGTTCTCACAGCGCAGAAGTTTGGCGCAGGAGACATGCAGGGGATGCGGCGCACCGTTGCGGGGGCAGGAATCCTCTCATTCTTGATCGGACTGTTTCTTACGGTTACCTTTATGTTATTTATGAAACCGCTGTTACATCTGATGCACACGCCGTCTGATATCTTTGCAGATGCATATAAGTATATTATGATCGTCAGCGGAGGAATCCTGGCGCAGATGCTTTATAACTTGTTATCCAGTATTTTAAGAGCACTGGGAAACAGTAAGATTCCATTGTATTTCCTGATCATCAGTGCGTTGCTGAATATCGTGTTGGATCTGGTTTTAATCATTGTATTTCAGATGGGCGCACCGGGTGCGGCAATCGCGACGGTAGTAGCACAGGGCATATCAGGTGTACTCTGTCTTATTTATATTATGTGGAAGATTCCGCTTCTTCATCTGAAAAAGGAAGACTGGCATGTTGGCGGGCAGATTTGCGCGATTCAGTTAAAGATCGGACTTCCGATGGCATTGCAATATTCTATCACGGCAATTGGAACTATGATGGTTCAGTCTGCCCTGAATATTTTGGGATCTACGCTTGTGGCGGCATTTACTGCGGCAAGTAAGATTGAGCAGGTTGTGACACAGGCATATGTAGCGATGGGAACAACAATGGCAACTTACGGAGCCCAGAATATCGGAGCCGGAAATGTACCAAGAATCCGTCAAGGTTTCAAGGCGTGTACGATTCTTGGTATCGGTTACTCTCTTGTAGCAGCAACATTTATCATGACAGTAGGAAAATACATGACCTATCTGTTTGTCTCAGAGGATGTAGATATTATCATGAGTTCTGTGGATATCTATCTGAAATGTATCGGACTTTTCTTCATTCCGCTTGCAATTGTGAATATCTACAGAAATGGAATCCAGGGACTCGGATACGGACTGCTGCCGATGATGGCCGGTGTTGCTGAGCTGATCGGAAGAGGTGTGGTAGCACGGATCGCAGCAAGAGAGAGAAGTTATCTTGGAGTATGTCTGGCCAGCCCGGCTGCATGGGTGCTGGCAGGAGGCCTCTTGATCGCGATGTATTATTATATTATGAATGTTCATATGAAGAAGATGTTTGGGGATTATAATCAGAAGGTCTGATTATTCACAATGTGCATTGCATCGCGGCTCGCATTCAACCATTTGGATTTCTCAGTTTCAAAGCGTTCGAAAAGCCAGGCAATGGCTTCATCCATTCCCTCATCGGAGAGCGGAAATGTCTTTTGTTCTTTCTCTTCTTCCGGTGTATCTTCAAAGCACCACGGTTCTGGATAAATGAATACGGTGAAGGTTGTGCTGCTTTTTCCGTCATCTCCGCGAAAGAAATAGCGCATTCCGTGATGTGTACCTGAAAATGGTTCTTTCTTAAGTCCCCCGTAAGGAATCAGTTTTTTATCAATCATAGTAATACAATGTCCTTTCGAAAAAAGTAATTTGTTTTGTTATTGCGTTTTTGAAAAAAGGAAGCCAGAAGTCTGGCTTCCTTTTTATTATAGTGGAATGCGTTTTCTTCTGCAAGAAATGATTTATTCCATAGCTTTTTTGGCAAATTCAGTTGTGACAAGTTTTTCATAAGGAGCGCGTGAATCCAGTTCTCCGGCACTTTCCAGAATATCCTGAAGCAGCTCGAAACTCTCTTTTTCAAATATAAGATCTGCTTTCCAGGTGTCCTGTGTATAATAACGGTTTACAATCGCTGTGATGGTTTTAAGATCTGTTTCAGGAAATTGAGGGGCAATCACGGAAGCAATCTCCTCTGGCGTGTGAAGCTGAACAAAATCCATACCTTTTTGAAGCGCATTTGTAAAGGATTGGATAATCTCAGGATGTTTGTCGAGATAGCTCTTCTTTGCGCTGTAGGCAGTGTAAGGAACATAGCCGCTGTCAGTACCAAGTGAGGCTACAACATATCCTTTTCCTTCCATTTCCAAAGCGGTTGCACTTGGCTCAAACTCAACAGTAAAGTCTCCGCTTCCCTCTGAAAATGCGGCAGCAGTGGAACCAAAATCAATTCCCTGATTGATGTTGAGGTCTGTTTGTGGATCAATTCCATTTTTCTTTAAAATATATTCAAATACCATTTCCGGCATACCACCTTTTCGTCCGCCCAGAATATCTTTCCCCTTTAAATCTTCCCATTGAAATTCCGGCATCTTCTCCCTGGAAACCAGAAAGTTTCCTGCCCTTTGGGTAAGCTGAGCAAAATTCACTACTTTGTCATTTGCCCCCTGCTGATAAGCATAAATGCTGGATTCCGAACCCATAAATCCAATATCAGCATCTCCTGACAAGACTGCTGCCATAACCTTATCCGCGCCAAATCCGGTACCCAGTTCCAGCTTAATTCCCTCTTCCACAAAGTATCCTTCCTCAATCGCCACATACTGAGGTGCATAGAAAATGGAATGTGCAACCTCATTTAAGGTCACTTTTGTAAGCTCTTCCCTTGTTTCATTTTTGCTATCTTCCCCTCCATTGTCACATGCTGAAAGTCCAAAGCTACACAGCAAAGCACACACCAAAAACAGAGCAAATTTCTTTTTCATTACTTCCTCCAAAAACTTCTAATTATCATACCATATGT
>ENA-ORUM01002461-ORUM01002461.1-human-gut-metagenome-genome-assembly--contig:-NODE-2461-length-10427-cov-47.300231_pt1 | contig 10427 bp, 8 predicted proteins | sample MGYA00242083_ERZ509217 | MGnify/ENA primary metagenome ERZ509217 (study PRJEB26280, sample SAMEA2338831) | human gut metagenome | biome: human gut; feature: human-associated habitat; material: faeces... | reverse complement strand
TATTACGCCAGGCTTATCCGGATTTAATGCTTTGTGGACACTTACATCGTTTTGTACGTCATGATGCCACTGACAAAACGTCTTTCCCCGTAGTAGTTAATGCTAACACATCTTTGCTACGTATTTATGCCACGACCACACAGATGAAGATAGAGGTAATAGATCGAAACGGAAAAATGCTGGATGAATTTATCATAAAAAAATGATATATTTATATAAGTTATTTTTCGTTTAAAATCCCAATTATTCTTTTGACTGTTAGGAGGGAAATTCTGATAAAAGTATTAAATTCATAGTGTCCAATTATAAGATTAAAATGATTACCACTATGTTCTCAGAGGTTAAAATTACAGAGACTTATTGTATGGCGAATGATTTCTATAAGGATTTATATTGCAACAGGAAAAATATATGGTCAAAGTTGGTCTATTTTATTAATGGCAGCGGCGGGGCACGGAACTGGTTGCGAAACGACCGGGAGATGTTTTCCGTAGCCCCGTATTTTTCAAGCAGCCTCGTCATTAGCAGTTGGAATTTTGGGGGCTCCTGTGTTCGGGTATAGCTGACGTATGATTTCAGGAATAGTTTCCAAAGGAAATTTTCTTTCTATCGTGTCACGTCATGCTGTTTCTGTTGCTGTGTGAAATTGTCAGTTCGCTTCCTGCTTCACCCTTCAGGAAAAAGAGGTGAATTTGCCGGTAGTAATTGGTAAGTCGGCACTGCCGACTGTGACAGCCAAAACCAGAATGGAGGGCGAAGCCCAGCAGGACAAGTTTGACTGCCAAGGTGTTTGTCACGTTGTCCTAATGTCGATCCAGCGGGACTCCATGCCATGGTGTCGTTAGAACCAACAGACTAGTCCTAGATAGATAGGAATGAACCATACCTTGCTTGCCGTTCCATTGAGTATGCGTCCGAGCTTTGTCTTCTGCCTAGGGCAAAACCCAGCTCCCTGGGTGGGAGGCAAGAGAAGACTGCTTCCGGTACTGATCCAGTCACTGCCGGAGAATATCAGGGAAATGGAAACCTATGTGAAACCCTTTTTCGGGGGCGGCGCCCCGTTCTTCTGACTGAGACAGACCTATCCGCATATCCGTTGCGTGATCAATGACTCGAACGAGAGCCTGGTGAATGTCTACCGCATCATACGCGACACGCCGGAAGAACTGGTCGGACTGCTTGCCGGCATCCAGGGCGAATACCACGCCCTGGAGGAACGTACGGAAAGAAGGGACTATTTCATGAAAAAGCGAAGGGTATTCAACGAGGAGCACCCGGATGACATCACCCGTGCCGCCCTTTTCATTTTCTTCATGCGCACCTGCTATAACGGCATCTATTCGGTCAACCGCAAGGGCAGGCTCTCGGTAACCTTCGGTACGGGCAGCCGCGCCAGGATACTGGAGGAGGAACTGATCCGCTTCAACCACAAGCTGCTGCAGGGCGTCATCATCCTGGACGGGGACTACCGCCAGACGGAAAAATACGCGGGAGAGAAATCGTTCTTCTACTTCGACCCGCCCTACAAACCCGTCAACGAGGCCGGTGCCTGTACCTCCTACATGCCGGACGACTTCGATGACGACTGCCAGATAGAGCTGGCCGGATTCTGCAAGGACTTGGGAGAGAAGGGAAGCAAATGAATGCTCTCCAACTCCGACCCCCGTCAGAAGAATCCTGGGAAACCTTCTTCGACAACCTGTACGCCGGCTTCCATATCCAACGACTGAGCATCTTCCGCTCGGTATGTTCCATAGCCGAAAAGAGGGAGACGGTAAATGAACTACTGATTAGAAGTTATTAATAAATATAATGCAAACTATAAAACTTATAAAAGATTGTATGCCTCGTAAAGTGATATCATCAATAGGCTGGACATTTAAAGTCATTTCTATTTTATATATTCAGGGAACACTCTTCTAAAAAAGAATGCCGAAGAAAAGAGGTATCCATCTTTTTCTTCGGCATAAGTTCAAAGGGTAAGAGGAGCTTTTCTTTATTCAAGGTCCCTTACGCAACGCACGTATCCCTTTTTGTCATTGACAAGCCTGCCCCTGTCGCCTCCCCAACTGGTATCGACAGTGGTGACAAACCGCAGATAACCGTTGAAAAACATCTGATATCCGGCACTGAATGACTTGGCACCATTCATGTCCCGTTTGGAAAATCCAGTCCGGGAATGGATGACCTGGCCGTCTGTCATATTCAAGGAATAGAACTTATCCCCCTGAAAGAAATCATAGACATCTTTCTTCTCCCTGTCATCCCAGTCGAACAGGCTTCCGCTCATTATCATCAGTTCAGCCTCATTGGGCAGACGCCATGTACCCAGGTCACTTTTATCCGGATTCTGGTAATAATAGGCACAGGGAGAGTTGCCTTTTTCCACATCGTCCATCAGCGTACTCCACGTTTCGAAATAATACTCACTTTCCCTGTTTGGATTGTTCAAATCCTTCGGCTTGTCTATTCTATTTGCAATATATTTTGCAACCTCAAATCCTTTCTGATAGATCGTATTATTCTGGGAGGTCTCGTCATGCGCCGGAAGTTCATAAATGGCCCTTGAAGCTCTGGTAGTACTGGCAGGCAGGTTGTCAGCCTTGAAAATCAGGTACTCATCCTCCGTCCGGTTGTTGATCAGCGTCTTGGCAAGTTCATCTTCCATCTCATCAATATGGTAACTGTGGTCCTCAGAAGTCTCCAGGATCCCAAGATCCCTGACCAGTCTCACGTCCGAATAGGGGGGTCTTTCTCCCGGACTCGCAGTTCTTTGGTAATCGAATTCATATATGGGGGTCATACTATGGGACTCCTCAATAAGTATAATAGGATTACAGCTGTTCAGTGTCAGGTTGGTACTTCCCATGAAAGCCCTTGAGGTGAATAACGCTGTAGCATTATCCGACGGAGCATGCCCGACAAGCCTGCTCTTCAAAGGCAATGAACGTTCCGCCACATACAGCATGTTGATCTCGCTGACGGAGGGGATATACCACTGCATCTCACCGGCCTGCATCTGGCCGTCACGGTTATTGTCCCGATTTCTCAGGAACGGGGTAAAGCAGGCATATGTCGCATGATAGTTACTAAGAGCAGGATTATAATGATCCTTGCTGAGCGTCAGTTTCGCATTGTCCACTTTTGTCATGACCTTCCAGATCTGGTCCTCTTTCCCCCGATTCATCGGATCGCGCATGATTTCCCCGCTGAACCCTCCCGCAAGTCCCGAACGTGCCATCGCTTTCCAGGTATTCGTCCAGCCATTCGCATAGTACTTGTTATAGAAGGCGTCCGCCTCACTGGGGGCTTTTACTGACCAGTCCAGGTCTTCGGTCTCGTTCACGTTCTCCACCCCCCCCCACACGCGCATGCCGTCGGGACAGCTGACAAACACCGTCTTTATGGACATCTGGCGAATCGAGACAATGGCCTGGTGATACCGTGACTGTCCGTCGGGGGAGATTTCATGTGAGGTGTTCACCAGCAGGTCGAAGGTCCGGTCTTCGACATTGGCAAAGGTCTTCCACAGATCCTTGTCCTGGGGGGCGTTCTCCTGCATGGGATCTCGCTCATAGAAATACTCGTTGGCGTAAACCGTCACCTTGCAAAGTCCCGTAGTGGCGTTGAACACATAGTCGGGTTCGGTCATCAACCTGTAAAGGAACTCCTCCAGTGAGAGCAGGTACGCCCCCGTATCGGAATAATACTTCATCGTCTCGTCCCCGTTGTCAGAGAGCGTGCTCGGATGGATATAGAATGCAAGCCAGCCCGTATCGGCCTTCTTATCTCCGGAGGGAACGTAGCCGTTGTTCTTCAGCTGTTCCAGTTCCGCTTTCAACATCTTCACTTCATTCGCAGTCGGTTCGGGAAGGATAATATCATATCGTGAGTTACGACCGATATTCACCTGCTGTGGCGAACATATACCGACCAGTTCCACCAGTTCTGCCAGGTCAAATTGCATCAGGGGCTCACAGGTTACATAGGTGGGGATTCCATGACTAGCAATCTCTCGCATAGCAATTGCACGTTCCCGGGGCAGGGGAGCATTCCTCATTATATCCGGATAAAAACGGTTCGTCTCAATGGTGGTGCAAAGGACGGACTTTCTCATGACCGGATGATCCAGATATTCCAAAAAACGAGCGGGATTCTTGGATTGGAAGAGATACCTGTTATCAAAACCGTCACAATAGTCCAGTACCTGCTCAATCCACTCTGCCGGGACATTAGCCGCCCATTCATCCGTACTGCTGCCTACAAAGATAAAGTTGCCTTCACCCAGATTCACTTTCAGTTCCTTCAGCTCCAGACGCAAGGGAGGCAGGAGAAGTTTACATCTCATAAAACAATACGCACAGGAGTGTTCACATTCGCCTTTCATCGGGTTATATGTATGTGAAACGAAAGCATACATGTTCCCGATACTTTTATTCAGTGCCATAATTCTTTTTTTTAAGTTAGTTATTTTTTTTTCATTTTCTATTTCTGTACCGCATACGTTCACACCCGAATATATTATTGGCGTAAGCGTATTCGATTATTTCCGTTATATCAAAACCGGGAATAAGTTCCTCTATGAATGCCTTTGCCTTACCCGGCTCAACGCCAGCCTTACATAAGATACCCGCATAGGACATCGCCGTATTATTCCTGCCATTGCTCAAAGATTTCCCGTTCCATGCTTTTCTCAGTATCCGGATAATGCTGTCATCAGAAATGACTTGTTTGTTCAACTGGTTCAGAAAACCTTCGACCCAGGATTCGTCCTGTACCAGAACAGGTTCTCCTTGCACATCCCTGATAACTGTTTCTGTCATCGTATTGGGTATGACAGGTTCCGGTGTTCCCGGTACAAAGTGAAAGGGAACAGGAGATGGATTTTTCCATAAGTCCGGATCATAGGAGAGATAATTCCCTCTGGCCAGGTCGGTGGTGCTCTTGTCTATCCAGGGACAATCAAACAGCTTTACTAATTGTCCGTACAGGTCATAGTGATAAAGCGGTTCACAGTTATCATGCAGGATGATCGCTTTATACCCCGTTCCGCCTGGAGTGACAAAACAGGCATAGACACATGGAAATCCCTGCAGCCACCTGACAAAATCCGGCATATCATCCACCCCGATATGGTCAAAATCGAGAGCCGTATAGGAGGAGTAGACTGTGCATTCATTCTTATGTCTGGACCTGAAGGTTCCGTTCCAGGTGGCTACGGGGAGAAGGGCTTTCTTCCTGTTTTTCTCATCTTGGGTTCCAGCACTCCTGACGGCTTCTACTTTAGGTTTCAGATGATAGTAGGTGTCATCCCGGATAATTTCTAGCAGCTTGTCCACGTCATATTCCTGTGCTTGGGTTACATCGGTGATTCTAGGAAACAGGGAGACTTTTTCCCGTGCATGTGAGATAATTCTGAATATTGCTGTTTTTTTACCGTTTATCCTAATAGTCTTCTCTTCACAAGTCAGGTAACCAGTAATATCGGATGCGCTCGGTTTACCCTGTATTCCCAGGTCATGATAGATTCCCCGAAGGATTTCCTTTACTTCCGGTCTTGTAGATTCACCGCCTACTTTCAGTACATTCATCAGTCGACCGGCGATTTCATTCCTGGGTAATAACTTCATGGGAACCGGGGCAAGGGCTTGTTTTATATAGTCCTCCCGCCAGTATGAGCTCTCAAAGCCCTCCCTTCCCAGGGCATCGTAGTAATCTTTGTATTTCCTTTCGATAAAGTTGCATTCCTCCAGGAGCAGTGGGGCATTTTCATGCAGGTCACAATACATCCTGGCCTTTCTGTCGAACCGGTTGTCCATGTTCCATTTGGTGAAGATTCTTTGTATCTCCGGATTATTGCTGTCGGTAGCCTTTGTCACATTCACCCCGGCTTTCAATGCACGGTACATGGAGAAGTCGTTGTTATAGATTCGGTCGGATACTTCCCAGGCCCTCCTGTCTGCTATCTCCAGAATTTCATTCTTAACGACATGCACATGATTATCCGCATCTCTGACTATACAGCAATAATGCTTCTTGTGACCTTCCGTTCTTATGTTATCCTCCATCAGCCGCAATTGTTCGTCTTTGTTGGGTACGGCATTGTAGTTCTCTATCTGACGCAGAGTTCCCTCATTCTTCTCCCTGATGGAATTCTCCAGTTCATCCCTTGTCGCTTTGGCTTCTTTGGTATTGAAATAAAGAGTGGCTGAATTCCGGAAAGGGTTTTCCTCAAGTCTCTGGCGGCCTACTATTTGCTGGAGGTCCACCGAAACATCCACTGCCATGCAACTGACTTGCGGATTGGCAAAAATGTATGAATAGGCGTTGGTCGAATAGAAATCGGCACCTATATATACAGTTGAGGTACAGAAAGTGAACATTTTATGTGGCTCTCCTCTTTGTGGGATATCTCCGATCCTGAATTTCATGCCCGTTTCTCTGGAAAGATTATCCAGTTTCCGAAGATTATCAGTCTTGGCTGAACAGATAATGGCCGTTTCTTCCGGTGTGAGCCCGTTCTTTTTGATAATCTTCTTGATTTCAGAAACGCTGTTGATATAAAACACGGCCTCCCTGGCGGTAAAACCTTCTCCATTCACAACGGTTGACTTGCCGTTGCCTTCCCGGTATTTCCCGATCAGGTCAGAACACAGTTCCAGGACGGGTTTCTTAGATTTCACAACTTCGACATTGGGAGTCTGTGTCATATCCTCCGGCCAGAGAAGCTCATAAATGGTCATATTCCTGAACTGTTCCGTCATGTCCAGATAGGAGTCCAGATAGGGCGTAGCCGACAAATAGATGACAGTGGAGAATTTCCGGAGTACCTGGCATAGCTCATATTCCGTAGTGGCCTTGTACTGGCAATCGTAAAATATAGCCTGGAACTCGTCTATCACTACCACCCATTCGGATATATCCTCCCCCGAACTAATCAGGACTTCCATGATTTTCCTGAGTGAATCATACGTTGTCAGTATCTTGTTCCCTCCGGATCTGATATATCCGGTTAGGTTTTCATTGAAAGCAAGCGTGTCGGTCGGGGAAATAAGTCTGCTTTCAAAATACCTCTTCTTATCCCCCTGGTAACGGTACAGGTGCAGGTTGTCGGAGAGATGCTGGGAATACTTGTTATAGAGCAGATGCTTTCTGGGACTGGCTAATATGACTTTCCTGCCTGATCTTAGATAGGCTTCAGTAGCTCCGCATCCGCATATACGTTTGTTTAGAATGTAATGTTGTCCTTCCGGCAGCAGGGTATTCCATAAGTCATGCCAGTCTGAAAGGTATCTGATCCCCTCAGGGACATTTAATGTAATTTTATGCATTGTTTCACTTTTAAGATTAATGGGGTAAGTCGGAGACAGAGGGTATACGATAGTAGAGAGTATGTAATACATAACCGAAGGGTGGAATATTTTATTCTTCAAAACACACTCTTCTTTATACATTTTACCTCTTTTTGCAAACTTTTTTATTCCACCTTTATCTCCCTTCAGGGAGTTATGTATGTCACTTCACTACGTTCCTTTACTCTTTGCCTCCAGCCAACCCCGGTTATACAAAATTTATGGTTCATCTGTATTTTTATCGAAATCCCCCTTAGTCTTTTGTGAATGTATATTCAGGGTTACTCCGAAAGTGCGTAACAGGTATTTCTTTAATCCCAGGTAGGCTTCGATCTTTGGATAATCCCTTTCACATATGCCCCTGAATTCTTTGAGGGACACATTAATGACCAGCCCTTCATGCAGATCGTATTTTTCTTGTAATCTCTTGATATCCTCTTTGTATCTTCTGGGTATTCTCTGTGGAACTGTTTTTTCGCTGACATCAGGACAATCCCTTACCTGACGGTCTAGTATAGAGCTATCGTTCTTACTTGACAATATTATATATGTTTTCATACATATATCAAGCTTTCGAGGGATTTGAACGGCAAAACAGATATTTTTTTGAAGGAAAAGAAATGGTCGGGCTAACCCTGAATCTCTTTTTATCCGTCTGTCCCGGGAAGGTGTCCCAGAAAATATGTACATTTTGGAACTTTACCCATGTGATGTAAATAATACGAAATAGATGTTTGTGTGTAATCTATTGATAATGTTTGTAACTATACAAATACTTACTATATCATGTCTGTAATTACGCTTATTCGCAAATGATAAAAAACATAATTTTGGAGGGTATTTTATATAAATTTCATGCCTAAAATACTGAAAAATGTGATATCCGGGACAGTGGGATTGTTAGTTCTGGGACAAAGGGACAGTGAATAACTCAAGGAAAACTTAGGAATCTTCAGATAAATAAAATCTCTAGCTTGAAGTTGCCGATTATTTATTTTCTGCATAACTTTGGGAAGTTTTTCATTCTATAATTAGAGTTGCGAAATTCCGAAATAGTAACATGTCAAATTTTGTTTTGTTAAGAAAGGACTTCTATCTTAGCGGAGTATGGAGGTCCTTTTTATATTTATGGGGTGGTAGAATAATAAGAATTTGCCGGTATAATCCCTCAATAATTCAAATAGTCAATTGTGTAATGAAGCTGTTGTCCCGTCCCACCAGAGTTATTTTGATGGAGAATACAAAAAAATATTTTTTTGTTTTTATCAGGTGACATAGATGAGATTTTTTCTTTGTCCCACTTAATGCTGTCCCACTTCGTATTGTCCCACATATATTTCAATCATACGAACAAAAATTTCTCAAAAATCTTGGCTATGAATTTGCCACTTAATGATTTTCTGTTTAATTTTGTATAGTTTGATTTTTTAGGAGCTGTGAAGCTCTCTCCAAATGAATAGAATAGTTTAGAAAACTTGAAGGGCTTCTGCCTCAGAGGAGGGTTATGAAGTCCTTTTTTCGTCCCACTTTAATTTTTCGTTTTTGTATTCTCTTAATCCAAAGAGTTTCGTATTTTTGCAATACTATTGTACCATTATTTATTTGTTTAAACATATGTCGTATTCAAGTCTTTGTGAAAAGGCAATTATAATTATTAGACTAGTACTTTAAATGTCAAAGCGGTGTGAGTTTTCCCTGAAGAACTTTCATCGCTTTATTTATTATGCAAAGGTGAGTGATTAAAGATTACACCCCGAAATTACACAATCTCCTGATAATATGCAAATGATTACTTGTCATATTTCAAAGTGTTGCTGATGATTGATGTGAACCGATGTTTTTGTTCTCCGTATTTCTTGTTTACTAAAAATATGTTTTTTACATTTGTATGTCGTTCTGTGGCATATGGGGGCATAGTCTTTCTCTTTCCTGTATGACCGGAAACGTACTTTTATATCTTATACGAGGGTTTTGATAAGACCGATTTCTTTGTGAAAAGGAGAAGTCTGTGTTGTTGTGAAGCGATGGGAGTCGGCGGATTCTTGTCGCTTTTATTTTTGGTCAGTAAGAATTTTATGCTTAATTTTGAACCGGGCGTGAATGGGATTGTGAAATTCTGTGACGTTGCTGAATTAATATAGTGAAATTAATTTTTAGTTTGTGTTGGAAAGGAATTCTGTCTCATTAGGGATATGGAGTTCCTTTCTTATTTTGGGGAGTAAGCCGGAGGCAGATAGCCGGTAAACAAAGTGAGCGTAATATACATAACTCCGGCAGGGAGATGAGAGTGGAATGTTTTTTCAAATCGTATACATTTTATAATAGAAGTAGAACAAATTTAGAGTAAGGTTACTATATCCCCCAATCTAAGTTTGTTCTACCCTCAAATTCTGCTGAAGAATAATACCAGTCTCTGTAAACAAACAAGTTAACCTATCCGATAAATAGAGTAACAAGTAGGCTTGTCGCTATTAATAGCATAAATAAAGCCAAGGCATTATTGTTATTATCAGTAGCATCAAAAACAAGATATAAAGCAATACTTGTAATATATGGTTGGGGCATTTCTTTTTAACAAAAGCCGATACCATGTTTATGTGTGACAAAATATGAATGGCAAGCAGAGCGAGCAATACAACTCCTGCCCACAAATGAATATTACCCCAATCGTGCCCTCCCAAACCAAACAAGTGCGAATCCCATGGAGTAACGCTTTGAAATCTGACAGCATGCCGGGAAGGAATAACTATTTCTAATATAACCCCACTTATACTTACCAATGCCATTGCTATCAACATAACAAAGTCTATGATAATATTAAGTGGCATCTTGTTCTTTCCAAACATCATTCTTTATGATTGTGCCCATGGCATTCATGGTGATGTGCATGGGATGAGCAGCCCACTCCCGAATCTGTAAGTTTTCCGTTTAAATAGTCGATAGCGATATCAAGGATATTACCCGAGCAACCTCTTATAACTTTGATGTTGTGGGCTGTAAGTACATTCAAAGCACCTTGCCCCATATTCCCTGCCAACATGACACTGACTCCCATGTTTTCCAATTCTCCTGCTA
>ENA-ORUM01002455-ORUM01002455.1-human-gut-metagenome-genome-assembly--contig:-NODE-2455-length-10449-cov-3.852319_pt1 | contig 10449 bp, 9 predicted proteins | sample MGYA00242083_ERZ509217 | MGnify/ENA primary metagenome ERZ509217 (study PRJEB26280, sample SAMEA2338831) | human gut metagenome | biome: human gut; feature: human-associated habitat; material: faeces... | reverse complement strand
CTCTTGCAACACCAATTCTCTGTCTTTGTCCTCCTGAGAACTCATGCGGATACCGACTCAGATGGTCTTTTGTCAGCCCGACCAGCTCAATCATCTCTTCGCAACGTTTTCTCAATTCGGTATCATTTTTTACAAGTTTATTAATCAGCAGTCCTTCTCCGATAATCTCCTGAATTGTCATACGTGGGTTCAAGGAGGAGATCGGATCCTGGAAAATCATCTGGATTCCCTGATGAACGGCGATTTTCTCCTCATGGCTTAGTTTACCGGAAATCAGCTTGCCTTTATAATAGACTTCACCTCCGGTCGGTTTATACAGCCGGATAATCGTCCTTCCTGTTGTCGTCTTACCACATCCGGACTCTCCTACAAGTCCGAATGTCTCTCCTTTCGGAATCTGGAAACTGACATCATCTACCGCTTTTACCACAACCTTGTTCTTTCCAATTCCATTGGAAAAATACTGCTGTAGATGACGCACATCCAATACGATCTCCTTATCAGCCATTTACTTTTCCCTCCCTCCGCTTGATGCTGTTTGCGATTCTTCTCTCCAGCACCTCCGGACGGTTTACCTTCGGTGCGTTTGGATGAAGCAACCATGTAGCCGCATAATGCGTGTCGCTTACCTTGAACATTGGAGGCTCTTTCTCAAAATCGATGGCGACAGCCCACGGATTTCTCTCCGCAAAGGCATCGCCTTTCGGCGGAAATAACATGTTCGGCGGAGTTCCGTGAAGGGCGCTCAACTCTTCTCCGGCTTTTAAGTTGGTATCCGGCATGGACGCCAGGAGGCTCCATGTATAAGGATGAAGCGGATCATAGAAGATGTCTTCCGCAGTACCATATTCTACAATTTTACCTGCATACATAACATTCACAAAGTCAGCAACTTTTGCAACTACACCCAAATCATGGGTAATATAAATAACAGATAAATCTTTTTTCTTTTGAATTTCTTGAATCAACTCCAAAATCTTCGCTTGAATCGTCGCATCCAATGCTGTTGTTGGTTCATCGCAAATCAATACATAAGGATCACATGATAACGCTATAGCAATGACAATTCTCTGACGCATCCCACCAGATAATTGATGAGGATAGTTTTTCATTCTTTTTTCAGCATCTGCAATTCCAACTTCTTTAAGGAGGTCTACCGATTTTTGATAAGCTTCTTCTTTTGATTTTCCATAATGAAACATCATTGGTTCCATGATTTGTTTTCCAATCGTCATTGTAAGATATTTAATCATCTGCGTACCTCCATCTGCTATTTCTATATATATTCTGTAAAAAAATGATATATCGTTCTGGACTTAAATACTTTATATGCTGGCAATATACAACTTGGAAATTGCGAAGTATTACATGAATTAGGATAGAATTGAGTTTCAAAACATACACCGCTTCGTTTCTTATAAACTGCACCGTCTTTTCCTATCTGACCATTTAAAAAATTTCCTGTATAAAACTGCAATCCACATAAATCAGAATAAACATCCATTCCAATTCCACTATCTGCCCCGTACAATTTTGCAACTTTCCTCAACTTTCTGTCATTTTGAAATATATAATTATGATCATAACCTCCAGCAATTTTCATCTGTGGATTGTCTGCATCTATATCTTTTCCTATCTGCTTTCTTTTACGGAAATCAAATGGTGTATCAGAAATATCAATAATCCTGCCTGTCGGAATCATATCGTTACCTATCTCAAGTATCTGTCCCGAATATATTTCCGTATAATGTTTAAGAATTGTACCTGAATTGTGCCCATCCAAATTGAAATAACTATGGTTTGTAGGGTTAACAACAGTAGTCATATCACTAAGCATTTCATAATCAATTATAAATTCATTTTTATCTGTGAGGCTATATCTGATTGTCTGTTTTAAATTCCCCGGAAATCCCTGTTCCATATGGGGACTGTATCGTTCCATTTGCACAAACTCACAGACGTCATCCTTTCCATTTTTTACGCTGTAAAGTTTATGGTGCGATCTGTTAAAACCACTGTGAAGGTTATTTTGATTATCATTTTTATCTAACAGGTATTTTGTACCTTCTATTGTTACTTCTGCTCCTGCAATACGATTAGCATTTCTGCCGATATATGCACCAAATCCTGTATCCTGTTCATAATAATCCGTCAAATTATCATAACCAAGTACCACATCGCGATTTCTTCCATGCCTGTCAAGTACATAAACTGATAATACCAATGCCCCAAAATCGGATAATTCTACACACATTCCTCTGTTATTTGTCAATAGAAATCTGTGTGCTTTTTCTCCCTCTTTTGTTATTCCAAAATCTGTATGCCACATTGCACTCACCTATTCATCCATTATATCATCCACTACTACGCTTTTATTATTGTGTTCCATTCTTTTTCTGTACTCTCTTGGTGTAATCTTGTATCTATCCTTAAAAACACGGTTAAAAGTTCTTTGACTTTCAAACCCACAATCAAGACATATATTTGTAATGGAATCCATTGTATTTTCTAGTGCCGCAACTGCATAATTTAATCGGACTCCATTCACATATTTACTAAAATTACAGTGAAATGTTTTTGCAAACATTCTTGATAACACATATTTACTTACACACAAATCGTATGCCATTTTTTCAAGACTGATTTTCTCTCTAAAATTTTTGGCTACATATTCTACCGCATTATAAATCAAGTCATCACTCCCTACTGTGCTTTTATCAATCATTTGCATTTCTGTGAAAACATGGGCAAGAATTATCTGCACATATGCCAGTATCAGCATGGAATTTCCCTCTGTTATTTCTGCCAGATATTTTATGGCATTTACTACATCAGGATGCACTCGCTCTTTTTTTACAACTGGATTCTTCGGGCTGTATATCTGCAACGCTTTATAATAGGAAGGAAACAAAGTTGGATCAAGATACAGGTATATTACCTTATTTTCTTTTTCCCCAAACACCTGATAATGATGTATTACATTTGGGAACACGATTGCAAAATCACCCTCGTCCATGTGATACAATTCTTGTCCAACTCCAAGCTCAATATTCCCATCAGTTACATACACTACCTCTATTGCTTCGTGTAAATGTGGTGGAAAATGCACTGTTTTCTTCCACTCTACCGCTATTCCATCAGTTTTGTTCTCATATACCAATAACACTCGCAAGCAACTCCTTTTAATTTATAATGTCAGTTGTCTAATCCGGCATTAACTTGTTACATTTCCAGTTTTTATAATACTGACAATTTATTTCCTCTATATCATGAATATTTTCCCCTTCAATAATAGCTTTTGCAAGTATATCCATTTCTTTTTTCAGCCTGGAAGGAAGTACTGCAAGCCCCATCAATCAGCTCATATACTGTATGTGAACCAATATAGCCAGCCCCGCCTAAAACCAAAATCCTCATAATAAAACCTTCTTTCTATTTCATAACACTTTTATGCCGCCATATTTTCTTATTCTCAAATCTTTACAGGAACCGTTACCGAATACATTATCCATTCCGGATTTATAAGACTCTACATATTCATTCTTAACAAATGCCTGTATTGTTCCAGCAAAACCACCGCCATGCACCCTGCATACACCGTTTTCTCCCAAAAGCATTTCACTTACAATCAGTGCAACGGAAACATTCTGATTTTTTATATCCTGATTTGAATAAACATTCTGCAAATATTTAAAAGAAGAATTACCAGAAGCTTTCACATTCTCCAAAAATGCTCCTATATTTCCTGACTTCAATGCTCTTACTTCTTTCTGTACTCTTTCATTCTCACAAATAAAGTGTATCGCACGAAGGACACACCTATCCCCAAGTTTTTCTCTTAAATTATGAATGTTTTCCAGTACATCATTTGCAGATACATCACGCAGCACTTTTTTTCCAAAATATTTTGCAACAAGTTTCATTTCCTTCGGAACTGCCGCATATTCATCTGTCAAATCAGCATGAGAGCCTTTTGTATCCGTAATACATAGTCTATAACCATACTTTTCCATATCAAAATCAATTTTTTCAACCTGTGGATTTTCCGGATTGGCAAAATCAATATGAACAAGATTTCCCGTAGAACTTGCCATCTGATCCATCAGACCACAAGGCTTTCCGAAATAAACATTTTCAGCATACTGTCCAATAATGGCTATCTCTGTCGCTGAAACTTTTCCACAATTATAAAGTCCAGACAAAATCGTTCCTATCAGTGTTTCAAATGCTGCCGAAGATGAAAGTCCCGCACCAATCAGCACATCACTTGTTATATATGCCTGAAAACCTCCAACTGCATATTTTCTCTCAAGGAATCCAGAAACCACACCTTTTATCAAAGCCTTTGTTGTTTCCTTTTCTTTTTCATTTACAGATACATCATCAAGCCGTATAATGATTTCATCGTAGTTATCAGAAACTAATCTGATTACATTATCATCCGTCTTTTTTACGATCCCAATAGTATCAAGATTAACTGAGGCTGCCAAAACCTCTCCGTTCTGATGATCCGTATGGTTGCCGCCAATCTCACTTCTTCCCGGAGCACTGAACAATTCCACATCTCCCGGCTTATAGCACTGCTCAAATTTCTTTATTGCATTGATATAGCGTTCCCTCTGGTAAGAAATCTTTGCCTCATCAGCATAAATGTCTAAGAGTCTTTCATCATATGCACCATCCAGAAAACTACGAATCAATATCTCTATCTGCATCTCAAACACCTCACTTCAAACAAAACTTAGCGGATAATGAAAGAATAGTGAATATCTTTTTCTGCATTAATCCGATAATCATCTTCCACATCACTTCCCCAGCTATCAATTCCACCAACTCCTCTTACTGCACCATAGACACAAAGGACTGTTCTTCTTGCTGGTGGCAGTTCCTCATGGTGTGTTGCGTTTTCAATCTCTGATGCTGTATAAGGTAGGCATGAAAAAGCAAATGCCTTGTCGTTTTTCTCTATTCTTAATGTCTGTGCTGAACTATCCGTTCTGCTATTATCAAGACTTGTATGTCTTGTAATCTCCAGCCACTCTGTATCCATTCTCATACCACATTCCTGTGGAACCAGATATGGTGTCAGTCTCAAATCTGATACCTCATAAACTCCTTTTTCTGCCCCTGCCTTTCTGTCCGGATAGGTTTCCCCCGATAATCCCTTGTACATATATTTATCTGCAAGTGTCGGCATAATAAACCTCATTCCGAATACCGGAAGTTCTGGCAGTCCCTTTACTCCTGTGTAATCCACATCCACCTTGATATTTCCAATTGCATCAATTGTATAAGATACAATGACTGTTGTTACTGGATTGCTGACAGTCTCATAGGTATATTTCACAATTATTTCCCCGGCAGCCACATCACCGCCATAGATATTATTGTCCGGAGCATACTGCTTTTGCCGTTCACCGTCCATAATAACTTCCGTTTTTTTACAGTCAATGAACATATCCGATGCGAGCCAGCTTCCACTTTTAATATGAAACCTGCTGCCTCTGTCATTATCTGTTAATGCTCTCCAAAAAGTAGGCTTTGGACAACGATACAGCCATTCATAACCTTTTTTTACTATAGACTCTATACCGCCCTGTGAATAAGAGAATATATAGTCAAACCCTTCTCCATGTACGCCAAGTGTATAATCTCCATATACAACTCTCAATTTATTCTTATCTGTATAAGCCATAGTAATACCTCACTTCCTGCATAGCTGGTTTTTCCTTACGGTCTGCAAATACGATTCCATTTCCTGAAAACTCATAATCAGAAGGCTTATCATCAAAGTCTCCGCCATAACGCAAAACTTCTTTTCCTGTCACTTCATCTTTCACGAAAAGTGCCTGATCAATGAAATCCCAGATAAATCCACCGTGGTACATCTCATACTTATCTATTAACTTCATATAAGTACCAAGTCCTCCCATCGAATTACCCATATCATGCATATACTCACACAAAAGATAAGGTTTCTTTGGATTATTATTTAAATATTCCTCCACTTCATAAGGCTTTGCATACATTCTGCTCTCTACATCTGATATGGTTTCCTCATAATTACGGTCATAGAAAGAGCTTTCATAATGAACAAATCTGCCATCCTGCTTTTCCTTGAAGTAAGTATTCATTGCTTCTATGTCATCACCCGCATAAGATTCATTTCCTAAAGACCAGAAAAGAATTGCTGTATGGTTTTTAAAAGTTTCAAAATTACTCCTAGCCCTGTCAACAACAGCCTCCCGCCATTGCTGAATAGAACAAGGTACGCTGCACGATGGTTCAATCGCACCAAGTTTCTGGAATGTTCCATGACTTTCCATATTCGTTTCTGCCATTACATAGATACCAGCTTTATCACACAGGTAATACCACGGTATCTGATCCGGATAATGGCAGGTGCGTACCGCATTGATATTATTTCTAATCATACAATCAATGTCTGCTGTCATTTCATCCATACCGATGCTTCTTCCTGTCTTTGCACTCCACTCATGACGGTTTACGCCGGTAATGACAAGACGTTTACCATTTAAATAGATTACATTGTCAATCATTTCAAGTCTTCTGAAACCTATGTCATATGGAATTATCTCTAATATTTCTCCATCTTCGCTTCTAAGCTCTACATATGCGTGATACAGATATGGGAAGTGATTATCCCATGCCTTAACACTTCCAACCTCAGTATCTATCACTCCTACAAGACTTCCAGCTTTTTCCTCTAAGGTGATATTGTCCTCTGCCACCTGATTATTCTCTCGGTCTTTTAAAACAAAATGGGCAGCTATTTTCTTTCCTTCTGGAGCAGTTACTTTCATCTTTACCGATACCCTGCCGCTTACATTATCCTTGTTTAGTGTCGGCTGAAACCATACATCTTCCAAATGCACCTCTGGCACTGCTTTTAAAGTTACATTTCTGAAAATTCCAAAAAAGCGGAAAAAGTCCTGATCTTCCAAAAATGCTGCTGTACTCATTTTATGGACCTGAACTGCCAGCACATTTCCTTTTTCTCTGATAAATGGTGTCAGATCAAATTCTGACGGTGTAAAACTATCCTCCGCATATCCTACAAATTGACCATTCAGCCACAGATACATTGCTTCTTCCACACCTTCAAAACAGATACAGATTTTCTTTTCACGCATTTGCCCGCTCAAATCAAATCGTTTGATATAAGATCCGACAGGATTATACTCTGCCTCAGAAAACATTCCTGCCTCGTCCCCGGTACTCTCCATACTATACGCACCCCTGTGATATTCTTTTCCCTCCCACGGATACATTGTATTGATATAGCGTATTTTGTCATAGCCTGCCAGTTCGATATGCCCCGGAACCATAATCTTAGCAAATGAAGATGCATCAAAATTTTCCTCATAAAAATTTTTCGGTCTATCCATTACATTTTTGCTAAAAGCAAACTCCCATTGTCCATTTAATGACTGCATCAATGGATTCTTCGATTTTTCCATATCTGCATAATCTATATAGTAGCAATGGTCACTGTGTGCGTCCAACTGGTTTACACGGAACACTTCCGGATCGTCTAACCATTTCATATCAGCATTCATAATAATTCTCCTTTTTTCTTATTTTCTATATAACCCCTAAAGACAAACTTCAGGGGCTATTTTCATTACTGATTCTGCATATTTTCTTTTAATTTCATATTTGCACTCTCTACATTAAGGAATGAAAGAATGACTGTAATAATTATGTCAAATATGAACGGAAGCCACAAATACATAAAATACATCATATTAATACAGCTATCTGGCTGAACCGCGTTGTCAAGGTTAATATATCCACTTATATCCAGCATCCAGCCTGAAAGTGCAATACCAATACCTCCACCGAGTTTTACGCCTAATGAAGTACAAGAGAACATGGAACCGTCAATTCGCTTTCCACTCTTTAAATAAGTATGTTCTGAACATTGTGCAATTACTGCGCTCATGTCTCCCTGCCAAGGTCCTTCTCCAAGGGATGTAAGAACTGTAAATAAGAGCATCAACGGAACACTTCCCAGATAACCTGCCACTGCAACCATCAGACGACATACTGTAGCAAGCATATAACTATACTTGTTTAACTTATACATTCCTTTCATTTTTGAAACAAGTGCAGGTGTAATGGCAAGTGCAATGATCAATGGAATATTATTCGCCCATGAAAATACACCGAACAAATTCTCATTCAGTAATACATATGTCATAAAAAAGATTCCTACATTCACCATAGAAGCACGAAGCTGCTGAAGAATGTAAATCACGCAAATCATTGAAAAATATTTATTACTAAAGAGAAGTTTTATTATCTGCTTAAAAGAAAGTTTGTCATCTTCCTCTCCTGCCACACTATTATCTTTTAATTCTTCATCTGACAGCTCTTTTACTGAAAATACAGCAAGTGTATTGGTAATAATACCTATAATACAGTAAATAAATGCGATAGTTCTCCATGCAACTGCACCGCCACCAAACATTTCTACTGCACCAACAGTAACAGACTGGATGACTAGATTTGTACCAAATGAGAACATGAAACGGAAAGAACCCATCTGAACACGCTCTTTACTGTTTTTTGTTACCAGTGATGTCAACGCTGCATACGCAATATTATTAGCAGTATAAAATACAGCATTAAGCAATGTATATGCTATAAAAAACCATGCATACTGAGCTGTTTTTCCAAGACTTGTCGGAATTGCAAATACACCAAACAGTGTGACGGCACAACCAAAGAATCCATAGAACATCCACGGTCTTGCCTTCCCCATCTTACTCTTTGTATGGTCTATCATTGTACCGAAAAATATATCCGTAACTCCATCAAATAATTTTGATACTGCTATCAATGTACCTACTATGCCTGAATTTAACCCAACTGTATTTGTCAGGTAAATCATGACAAATGATGATAGAAAAGCATATACTACATTTCCTGCAATATCTCCCGTTCCGTAACCTACTTTGTTATACCATTTCAGGTATGTTTTTTCTTCCATGAGAATTTCTCCTTTCACAAATACCTATTCTTTTGCCTCGTTTTGTTCCACAACTTTATTATGATTAGTATATAAAAAATAAGCCAAAAATGACATATCATAAATTGGACAAAATATGCACAAAATGATAAAATTAATGAACACAAGTATTATATTGGATAAATTTTTAGTTATTTTTAACATATGTTTTTTATATTTCAATACAAGGAGGCACACATGTACACAAATAATGCATATCTCAATCACTCAACGATTGATAGAAAAGATAAATCCAAGCCGCTTGTTGTAACTATGTGTGGAACATATAAGCTCTACACACGCCCTAAACTACCTACCTGGAGACCTCGAGGCAGACTTGATTTCCAGTTGATTTATATTGCTGCCGGAAAAGCCCATTTTTATTTTGGTCGTAATAGTGAAGAAGAAACTATTGTTCATGCCGGACATATGGTTTTATATCGTCCAAAGGAGGCTCAAAAATATGAATATTACGCCGAAGATCAGACAGAAGTCTACTGGGTTCATTTTACAGGTAGCGATGTAACAAATATATTACGCTCTTATGGATTGACCGATAGCAAAAAGGTATTTTACTGTGGTTCTGGTCCCTCCTATCAGAATCTTTTTCGTGCAATGATAAATGAATTACAGATGTGTAATGATCGTTATCAGGAAATGCTTGAAATGTATTTAAGACAAATTTTTATAAAACTGCAGCGATACTTTAATAACAGCATAAGGATAGATAATTCCCGTGCTACAGAAGCTATTGACATGGCTATTGCCTATTTCAATGAACATTACAGTGAATCAATCAGCATTGAAGAATACGCTAAAAAAACACATGTAAGTACAAGCTGGTTTATACGCAATTTCAAACTTTATGTTGGTTCTACACCAATGCAATTCATTTTACAAAAACGCATTTGCAATGCAGAAGCCCTGCTCTTGAATACGGAATATAACATAAACGAAATTGCACAAATTGTTGGCTATGATAATTCTTTATATTTCAGCCGCATGTTCAAAAAGATAAAAGGCATATCTCCCTCAGAATACCGCAAAAATATATAATAAACTGCAACGGACAGAGAATATTTACATACTCTCTGCCCGTTGCAATTTTTGTCTATTTATTTTTTTATTTTGGCAAGTAATATCCCCCTTTGTGTTTTATAATGACAGCGTAAACAGAAAGGAGATGAACTTCCATGAGAAATAAACTTCACAACTTTATCGAAAATATACTTAGCTTTTATGCAACTTTCTTCACAAGAGGATTTTATCGTTTTTAAATACCATTCCATACTTTCCTCGATTCGCCCATCCTGTTTGTTGTAAAATAAAAATGTAGGTGATTGCAAAGCTGATTAATCTATGCAACGGAATATAAAAAAGCAACAGAAAATATGCAGCGTAGTTACTCAAAGAAA
>ENA-ORUM01002453-ORUM01002453.1-human-gut-metagenome-genome-assembly--contig:-NODE-2453-length-10453-cov-4.559819_pt1 | contig 10453 bp, 7 predicted proteins | sample MGYA00242083_ERZ509217 | MGnify/ENA primary metagenome ERZ509217 (study PRJEB26280, sample SAMEA2338831) | human gut metagenome | biome: human gut; feature: human-associated habitat; material: faeces... | reverse complement strand
GTTTGTCTTCGTACAGATGATGTACACAATATGCATTATCCCAGAAGATACGGAAATCCTCTGCTGCCGGCTTTAAGTTTGCAAAACGATACACTGTCTCGTCAGAATATGTGATTCCCTGTGGATTGGAATACTTCGGTACACACCAGATACCTTTGATCGCCGGATCTTCACTGACCAGTTTTTCCACCAGATCCATATCCGGACCTGTTGCTGTCATCGGAACATTGATCATCTCAATTCCAAAATGTTCTGTGATTGCAAAATGTCTGTCATATCCCGGAACCGGACATAAAAATTTCACTTTATCCAGCTTGCACCATGGAGTACTTCCCATGATTCCGTGTGTCATCGCACGGGCTACTGTATCATACATCACATTCAGACTGGAATTTCCGAATACGATCACGTTGTCTTTTGGTACTTCCATCATATCTGCCAGAAGCTGTTTTGCCTCTGCGATTCCATCCAAGCCACCATAATTTCTGCAGTCCACACCGTCTTCACAGACAAGATCTGTTCCACTGTTTAAAATGTTCATCATCTCCATAGACAGATTCAGCTGTGCTGCTGCCGGTTTTCCTCTGGACATATCCAGTTTCAGCCCTCTGGCTTTTACCTCTTCAAACTGAGCCTGAAGCCCGCTTTTTAATTCCAATAATTCTTCCTTCGTCAAATCCTTATACGCCGCCATTGCAAGATTCCTCCAATTCTTTTATCACTGGTTGTTATTCTATCGACTTTTTGATGTTTCGTCAATCCTTTCTTGCAATTTTCTGCATTTTCCCGCATATTTTCATTGGAACGCGCCTATTTTTGAAGCAATTTATATGTATTCATTCATTTTTCTCCCTGATATTGTCTGATCAGTCCGCTGGACCACACGATCAGCTTTTCAGAAAGCTCATCAAAACTGCCTTTCACTTTTCCGCTTTTCTGCTTCATCTCGATCGCAATATACAAAATCTCCCGATCCAGTCCGTTCAGCTTCGGAAACAGCTCGGCTTTTCTTCTCAGATAATTCCCGGTCTTTAAAAAATATTCCGCCTGGATTGTAAATACCGATGTCTTATATAATTCCATCAGAACTTCCCGACTCTGCTCATGGAGCATATTGTGACAGGCGGCATGATACAGATTGCAGGCTCCCGTATGAACCGCCCGTCTCACGTCTGCCATATCCAGCTTTGCCACGATCTCATCCAGACTTCCTTTCAGCGGCATCGTGTCCTGACAAAACTGAAAAAGATCTGCTTTAGACCAGTTCTCCAGCTCTTCTCGGCCGGAAATAAATCCGCAGATCTTTTCCCGGTACGGAAGACGATTGAGCATCCCTCTGTAGATCCTCAGATCTGCCGGAAGAAGCGTATCCAGGATCAGAACTACATCAATATCACTCTCTTCTGTGGCTTCCCCTCTGGCATAACTGCCCTGTACCCCGATAAACCAGATGCGGTATCCAAATGTACTTACCACTTCATGCACATATTTTTCCAGCCAATTGTAAATTTGAAAACTCATATCTGATTCCTCCATGTCTCTTTTTCTGCCATCGAACGCCTCTTTTTATCAATTACTTCTATTATATGTAATTTTTATTCCCGCCGCAAGAAGGTTTTGGTTTATCTTTATGCCCCGGTACTCTGATACGCTTTCATCCCTTTCTTCCACACCAGAACGTCAATGACCCCCAATATGACACAGGCACCTGCTATATACAGCAAAATCCCGCTGCTGCCCTCTCCCAGCATGCAGACTGTCGGATAATAATTCGCCAGAGCGATCGGAATCAGCGCACTGACGGCTACCCGGATCACGGCATGGTAAATGTCGATCGTTTAACAGTTCCCCAATCTGCAAAAACTGTTCCAGTTCTTCTATAATTTCCTCATACCGTTCGTCCGATACCCGGTATATTTTCTTGTTTAACTCCAGAGAGTAAATAAAGGGAAGATCCCATACAAGAGAACTTTTCTGTCCAAAATTTGCCCCGATATATTCTGCATTTTTCTTGCGGAACTGAAAACTGTCCCTTCCGAACATTTTCGCTTCCCCGCTGTCCGGAGAAAGAATTCCCAGCATGGATTTGATCAATGTGGATTTTCCTGCACCGTTTAGTCCTACAATTCCGACCATCTCTCCTTCTTTGATCTGAAACGAAATATCTTTGATTGCTTCTTTTGTCTCGAATTTACTGCTTTTGAAGATTCCTTTCCCGCTTTTGATTTTTCTGCGGTATGTTTTGGTCACATGGTCCATTTCTACGATTGTGTTCATATTTTCCCTCATTCCTTCTTGATTTCAAACCGTAATCTGCAATTTCTCCTATTATATTATACCCCTCCCCGCAAAAACTGCGCAATAAAAAATCTCTGCTCTTTGGCTTTCATCTCTATTATCATTCGTGCTTTTTCATGATTCAAATGGGTATATAAGTTGTCAGAGATATCGAAACATGATAAAATATCACAGACATTCACACGAAAGGAGTCCCCTATGTCCTCTTATTCACAATCCGATATTTATCACAGTATCTTCTCAGACATTTACACTGTCTTTTGCGGAATGCAGGACTGCCCCCCTTCCTATTCCTTCGGGCCGGCAGTCCGGAACTGCTACCTGCTTCATCTCTGTCTGGAGGGAGAAGGTGTATTTTACTCCGGTGAAGAACGCTATCCGATCAAACAGGGACAGGGATTTCTCATTCATCCCGGTAAGCTGACTTTTTATCAGGCGGATTCAGTGAATCCCTGGAGCTATCTCTGGGTCGGTATCGGCGGTCATGATGCAGAAAAATATCTGCGGCTTGCCGGTCTTTCTGCCAGAAATCCGATTTTTTCCTGTACCCAGATCGATACCGCAAAATCCTATATCCTGGACATGATGAAGCATCACGCCTTAAGTGCCGCAAATGAGATTTACATCCAGGGAATTCTGATGCAGTTTCTCGCCCTTCTGGTGGAGGACGCCGGATGTACGGTTTCTCCTCAGCAGAATACATCCAGCGTATATATTAATCAGGCGATCTCCTACATCCATAAAAATTATCAGAATCCACTCACTGTACAGGAAATCGCGGACTATTTGTCTTTGAACCGGAGTTATCTGACGGAACTGTTTCTAAAAACCGTACAACTTTCCCCGCAGCAGTTTCTCACCCGGTACCGGATCACAAAATCCGAAGAGCTGCTCCAGTCAAGCAGCCTGTCCATCCAGAATATTGCCTATTCCTGCGGATATTCCAGCAGCTTTTCTTTTTCCAAGGCATTCCGTAAAGTGAACGGTCTAAGTCCTTCTGAGTATCGGAAGCAAAAAAGAGGGAGATGAAAAAATCAATTCTTTTGCATCCCCACCCCTTCATTTTTTATTCTTCCTTTGCTTTCAGCAGATAAAGACGAGACTGGAAATCTCCGTTCTCTCCATTATACTGCTCCGGATTTTGTCCGGACGCCACGTCTGATACGATCAGTCCGGCCTGCATCAGCTCATCTCCGTACAATGCCATTTCCATATCCGAAATCTGATACGGAAGCTTCGGATCCAGTCCCTGCAGTCTGACGCTCCGATATCCGATATTGATCGGCTCCAGGAAGCGATACCAGCCCACAATCGCTTCTTTTTTGTCCTCAGACACAACCATCCATGCCATTTCATTTCCTGCAAACGGGCTCTGAAGTCGATAGAATGTTCCATACTGGATCAGGCTTCTGTGTTCTTTCATAAATGCCGTCTGCTTTTTGATTGCCTCCCGCTCTGCCTCTGTCAGACTGTTCGGGTTCAGCTCATATCCGAATGTTCCGAAATACGCTACATCCGCACGCATTTTCAAAGATGTGTTGCGAAGCACCTGATGATTCGGCACTGCTGATACGTGAGATCCCATACTGCTCACTGGATAGACAAGGGACGTTCCATACTGGATCTTACAACGTTCCACTGCATCCGTATCATCCGATGTCCATGCCTGCGGCGCATAATACAGCAATCCCGGATCAAAACGGGAACCGCCGCTTGCACAGGATTCAAATAAAATTTCAGGAAATCTGCCCGTCAGCTTCTCATATAACCGATAAACACCTAGAATATACTGATGCATGACCTTACCCTGATCTGCGGCACTGGCTGTATGAGAGTATACTTCTGACATACAGCGGTTCATATCCCATTTGATATAAGAAATCGGCGCATCCTCCAGGATTTTTTCCATTTGTCCATAAATGGCATCCACCACTTCGGCTCTGGAAAAATCCAGAATATACTGATTTCTTCCATGGGAAATATGACGTCCCGGAGTAGACAAAATCCAGTCCGGATGCTCTCTATAGAGATTACTGTCCTTGTTGACCATTTCCGGCTCAAACCAGAGACCGAATTTCATGCCTTCCGCCGCTACCTTCTTCGCGATTCCTGCAATGCCATCCGGCAGCTTTTCCAGATTCGGATACCAGTCTCCCAGAGAAGAATGATCATCCTCCCGTTTTCCGAACCATCCGTCATCCAGTACAAACAATTCGATTCCAAGCTGTTTTGCCGTGCGCACGATCTCCAGAATCTTTTCCTCATTGAAATCAAAATAAGTCGCTTCCCAGTTATTGATGAGAATCGGTCTCGGTCGGTCTCTCCAGTATCCTCTTGCCAGGCGTGCACGATACAGACTGTGGAATGCCTGACTCATCCCGTTCAGTCCGCGATTGGAATAGACCATCACCGCCTCCGGTGTCTGAAACTCATCTCCGTTTTTCATTTCCCAGGAAAACCGGTCCGGATGAATTCCCAGCGTCACTCTTGTGACATCGTATGTATCCACCTCTGCCTGCGCCAGAAAATTCCCGCTGTAAACAAGACTGAAGCCATACACTTCCCCGCACGCTTCCGTGGTATTCTCCCGACGCAGTGCCAGAAACGGATTAAAGTTACTGCTGCTGCATCCGCGCATACTATAAATTCCCTGAATTCCATACTGCAGCTTTCGCTCAGTCACCGCACGCTCTCTTCCCCAGGCTCCCGTCAGCTCGATCATTTGATAGTCGTGATCCGGCAGATCCACACTGCAGCTCATTGCACGTTCCAGCACGATCTTCTCTGTTCCGTGGTAAATCACCTTTGCACTTCTTGTAATCGCCGGAAGCTCTTCAAAAATCGTATAGTACAAGATCAGTGTGGTGTGAATCAGCTCATCTTTCAGTTCGATTTCCAGTGTCTGTGCCTCTTTGGAATCTTCGGTATAGGTAGCCGGCAGTCCTGCAAGCGCGGGCTTCCCGTCATAAATCCGATGTGTCTGATACACAAAATCCGTGATCCGGCTTCCGTTTTCCTGCAGAATCTCCACCGCCGGATACCGCATATCCCCTGCTCCATAGGACGGATATTCCTGCTTGATATGTTCCATCGAGAATGTGGAATCTCCTTCGTAAGTACATACAGCCATTGGGCGGTGACGCAGCTCCAGCAGATGGGCAAAACTCTCCCTGTCATGCAGTTTTTTCCCAAAATACAGCTGTCCTAACTGTCCGTTTTTTAAGACTGTGATAATATAACTGATATCCCTGTTGGAAAGATGAAATTCCCGGGATCCTTCGTGATAACAAATGCTCATATTTCTGGTTCTCCTCTCCTGTTTCTATTTCTTATTATAAAGATTTCGAGGGAGACTGCCAGACTGTAATGTTGGAAAAACATATCCAATTGTTGGGTCAGGATCCTACTTTTCGAAGCAATATCCGGAAGGTCTGATAAGCTCCGTTTTTGATCGGAAGTAAAATTCCGGTTTCCATCAATGCCGCTCCATAATACAGTTCTCCACTTTCTGCATCCTGATAACAGGCTTCTTCCTCAAGTCCCTTCCATTTCACTGCATTTCCTGTCATATTTCCATGAATCTGTGTCATCACTGCCTGCATCATCGCCTGTGTTCCATCCTCGGATACAAACTCCCATGCTGCAACTTCATCCGTCACAGGATTGCTCAGCCGGTAATACAATCCGGTCTGGATCAACGGTGCCAGCTGCTTATATTCCTTGATCTGTTGTCTGATCTCTTCTTTTTCTTCTTCGGTCACGTTTCCCAAGTCCAGTTCATATCCAAATGTACCTGCCATTGCCACTGCGCCTCTCGTTGAGAGTGGTGTTTTTCTTCCTGTCTGGTGGTTTGGCACCGCAGACACATGAGATCCGACTGCACTGATCGGAAATCCAAAAGACGTCCCGTACTGAATCTGCAGCCGGTCCAATGCATCGGTGTTGTCACTGCACCAGATCTGAGGTGTGTAATACAACATTCCTGCGTCAAACCTTCCGCCCCCTCCGCTGCATCCTTCAATCAAAAGATTCGGATACCGCTTCAGTAGACGGTCCAGGAAATCATAAACACCCAGTACGTAATCATACAGTACTTTCCCCTGATATCCAGCTGCTGCGGAATAAACGTCGCACAGACTGCGATTCATATCCCACTTCAGATATTCAACCTCTGCATAATCCAACACTTCTGTAATCGAATCAAAAATAAAGTCCACCGCATCTTTTCTGGAAAAGTCCAAAACCAGCTGATTCCTGCTTCGCACCGGATTTTTCCCCGGAATCTGAAGCGCCCAGTCCGGATGTGCTCTGTACAGATCACTGTCTTCTGAAACCATTTCGGGTTCCACCCAGAGTCCGAATTTTAATCCCATAGCGTGTATCTTCGCGGAAAGTTCTCCCAGACTGCATTTTAATTTTTCTTCATTGACCTGCCAGTCTCCCAGTGCCCGGTTGTCATCCCTCCGTTTACCAAACCAGCCGTCATCTAACACCAACATCTCGATTCCCAGCTCTTTTGCCTCTTCTGCCAGTTTTAAAATACTCTCCCCATCAAAGTCAAAATAGGATGCCTCCCAGCTGTTGATCAGAATCGGACGAACCTTTTCTTTATGAGGGCCCCTGCACAGATTGTTCCGAAAACACCGGTGCAGATTCTGGGAAAGCTCTGCCAGCCCGTTTCTGCTGTAGGTCATCACGGTTTCCGGTATGACAAAGACTTCTCCGGTATTCAGAGGATACGAAAACTGCTCCGGCTGCAACCCCATCAGCATTCTGTTCTGCCCGAACTGGTCTTTTTCCACTTCCGCCTGAAATCCTCCGCTGTATACAAAGGACATGGCATAACATGCCCCTGCATCTTCTGTTGTTCCCTCTTCTGTCAGAATCAGAAATGGACTGTATTGATGACTGGAGGTCCCTCTTCTGCTTCCGATCACATAATTTCCATGAGATACCGGAATTCTCTGATAATTCCGCTCCATCGCATGACGTCCGTAAAAACTGATCACATCATATTTTCCTGTCACAAAATCAAGACACGCAGAAGCCGCTTTTTCAAGATAAATGATGTTCTCTTTTGTATTGATGATCTGCGCACTTCGGGTGATCACATCGTATTTTGGCAGTACCCCATAGAGAAGTGTCACCTGAATTCCTGTCCGCCCATCTTCCAGCACCACTTCCAGTGTCTGTGCTTCTTTCTCAGCTCCATACACTGCCGGAAGTCCCGATAGTTCGTATTTTCCCGACAAGATCCGATATCCCCGGTAACGCAGGTCACAGGCAGTAGTCCCATCCTGTCCCCTTACGATCAGCGCTGTGCTTCTGTAATCTCCTGTTCCCCATGTTGGAAATTCCTGCGGGAGCACATCCAGAGAATAGGTTCTGTCATTTCCCGCATCATACAGGTTTCCGGAAAATCCTCTGTCCTGTTTTTGCAGAAGATAGTCCATGCAGCCTTTGGTCTTTCTTCCATAGTATAAATGTAAGAGAACACCATAAGGATCGATCTGCATCTGATAAGTGGAGTGCTCAGTATGTATTGTAAATGTCTTGTTCTGCTCATCAAAAATAATTGCCATATTACTCGTTCCTTTTCTTTTTATTTTACTGCTCCATTCACAACTCCGTTTAAAATCTGTTTCTGACAGATCAGATAAAAGATCAAGATCGGAAGTAATGCCAGCAGATAGGAGGCGAATGCCAGATTGTAATTTGTTCCAAACTGGGTCTGGAATGTCAGCTGTGCCAACGGAAGCGTATTCTGTTCTCCTCCTGACATGATCACAAGAGGTGTCATCACATCATTCCATGTTCCAAGCGCTGTCAGAACTGCTACTGTCGCATGCATCGGACGCATGATCGGAAATACGATCTTCCAGTAAGTTGTCCACGTACTTGCTCCATCCACGCAGGCAGCCTCCTCCAGTGCAATTGGAATATTCTTCAGATATCCGGTATACAAAAGTACATTCATCGGCATATAAAACACAACATAGAGAAGAATGACTCCAAAACGGTTATTCAGTCCCATTTGTGCTGTCTGTTTCACCAGAGGCATCATAAGAATCGCAAACGGAACAAACATCCCGCTGACAATGTATAAGTACACCAGATTATACCCTTTACTGTGCGCTTTATTTCTTCCAATGGCATATCCGATCATGGAATGGATCACAATACTGAGAGCAACTGTGACCAATGTGATGAAAAGACTGTTGCCAAGAGAATTCCAGAAATCCGTCACCCGCATAGCTTCCCGGAAATTTTCCAGACTCCAGGAGCTTGGCAGTGACAAGATTCCGGAAATACTGTTGGTCATCTCTGACGGCTGTTTAAATGCAATGACTACCGTCAGATACAACGGAAATGCAATGGTGATCAGCCCTAATACCAAGAAAATCATGGCCGGTTTGTTTGTTTTTGTATTTGCCCCTATCATAACTGCTCCTCCTTTTTCCCTAATACTGTCATCTGCGTCACTGAAATTGCAACGATCACAAGGAAGAAAATAACCGCATTGGCACTCTGAAATCCGAACTGTCCTCCTGCCATACCATTCTGATAGATCAGATAGGAAATGGATTCTGTGCTCTGTGCAGGTCCGCCTTTTGTCAGTGCCATGATCTGATCAAAGACCATCAGAAAGTTTTTCACACAAAGCACCATATTGATCGTAAAAAACGGAAGAATCAGAGGAAATGTCAGGTTTTTGAACTTATTCCATCCGGTAGCTCCATCTATTGCGCCTGCTTCATACACATCCTCCGGTACGGTCTGCAGGCCGGAAATATAGATGATTGTATTCATCGCGATCGCCTGCCATGCACAAACGATCACAATAGCGATCCATGCCAGGTTCTTACTGGAAAGCAGACTCGAAGAAAGCGTTTCCCATCCGATCATCTCTCCCACTGCCGGAAGGATGTATGTAAAGAAATAGTTGAAAATATAACCGACTACCAGCGCTCCCAATACATTCGGAAGGAAGTAAGCCGCTCTGAAAAAACTCTTACCTTTAATCTTGCTATTGAGCCCAAGTGCAAGAATCAGACTGATGACATTGGTAATGATCGTAGCACAAATGGCAAGACGAAATGTAAACCAGTAGGATTTGCCGACTCTTGCGTCGGTGAAAAGATCCGTGTAATTCCGAAGACCTACCATATCGTAGTCTCCAAATCCTTTAAAGTTCGTAAAACTGTAGTACACACCTCTGATGAGCGGAACCGTGTTAAAGCAGATAAACAGTGCCAGAATCGGTATCGTGATCAACAGAAAGGTACGATTTCTATCGTTCATTTTTCTCATGTTTTTGCTCTCCTTTCCTTAAACTTAGGCGTCCCCGTTTTCTTCCTCATACTCCTGCACTTCCCGTATAATATCACGGTTGTATCTTGTCCAGTCACTGTCGAATTTCTTCAGAAACGCATCCACATCTTTATTGATCAGGAAAGTCTGGATCTGTGCATCCACCGCCATCTCAGACGGATAATAGTGATCCTGATAATCTGTCATATTACCCGCTTCGATATACTCCGTCATACCGTCCAGTTGGGAAGCCAGATCAAAATCTCCTTCTTTACAAGGGATCGCATTTTGGTCATCAATGTATGCCTGGATATTCTCATCTTCATAGAGAAATTCAAGTACCTCATATGCTGCCTCTTTATTTTCACAATCCGCCGTCACAGCAAACATCAGGTCGACACCGGAGTTCAATGTATTCCCTTCCTTCGTATCACTGGCCGGTGTAACGAAAGAATCAATATTCATATCCGGATTCACAGATAAGATCTGAGGTACAGCGTAGCTTCCGATTGGATACATTGCAGATTCCCCGTTGGCAAATGCGGTGCAGGCGTCATTATATCCGTAGGCAAACGGATCTTCCGGTCCATAGTTTAAAAGTTCCAAATATTTTTCCGCGACTTCACGGTACGAATCCGTAAAGTTTGCATCGCCTTTATTCACCTGCTTACACAGATCCGGCGGTGCCAATGCAACTGCCATAGAGTTCCACGGCGCCAGACATGTCCAAGTATCCTTGAACCCGAAATAGAATGGAAGAATCCCTTCGGACTGAATATCATTGCACAATGTCATCAACTCATCCCACGTATTCGGGATCTCCCATCCATGTTCTTCAAACATA
>ENA-ORUM01002451-ORUM01002451.1-human-gut-metagenome-genome-assembly--contig:-NODE-2451-length-10460-cov-2.180106_pt1 | contig 10460 bp, 9 predicted proteins | sample MGYA00242083_ERZ509217 | MGnify/ENA primary metagenome ERZ509217 (study PRJEB26280, sample SAMEA2338831) | human gut metagenome | biome: human gut; feature: human-associated habitat; material: faeces... | reverse complement strand
TCCCAACCTTCAAACCCCAGTACTACCGGAATCCTCCTGCGATAAATTTCACTGTGAAGAAGTTCTATGCGGCTCTGCAGTTTTTTCAATTTTTGTTTGTATTCCTTTTCTGTATAAGAAAGAGATAAATCCACCTTACTCAAAACCGAAGACACCAACGAACATTCCGGCAGCACACTTGGCGCTCCATCGTCTGTCTTTGTATTTTTTTCTTCTTCCTTTTTCTTAGCCCGCACCGCCTCTTCCAGACGGCGGATAACCTCTGTGTAAATCTTTACAGTAGCAAATCTCCGGTTCTCTGCCTCCACAATAACCCAGGGCGCACAGGCTGTTTCTGTCTTTTCCAGCATTTCTTCATTTATACTTTTATATCTGCGGTAATTCCTGTTTCTCTTTTCGTCCTGCCTGCTGACCTTCCAGGCGGTTTCTTTTGAACCCAGCATTTTATCAAACCGTTTTCTCTGCTCTTTCTGGCTGATATAGAGAAAAAACTTGATAAGCACATTGCCGTCGTCTGTCAGAGTTCGCTCAAAACTATTAATTTCCTCGCAGGTATGCAAAAACTCTTTTTCCGGAAAGTTTTTTTCAAACCGTTCTGTGGAAAGCCGCCTATACCAGCTGGTATCAAAAATAGCAATTCTTCCCTTCTCCGGAATCTTTGTCCAGAATCGCCAGAGAAAGGGGTGCAGTCTTTCCTCTTCGTTTGCCTCCTTAATGGCAAAAACCTGAAACCCTCTGGGGTCTAACGGGTGAATCAGATGATTAATCTGTACCCCTTTTCCAGAGGCATCCAGTCCTTCAAAAACAAGTATGACCGGAATCCCCAGGCTTCTGCACTCTCTCTGCAGGCCGGCCAGCCGCTCTTTTAGACTATCTATGCCTTCCTGATAAGCTTCCTTTGTCATTTTCTTTGTAAGGTCAATCTGTTCCAGCATATTTCTTCCTCCTTTTGCACCTTTGCCAAAAAGGCTGCCGCACGAAGCATGCACTCCCGAATGTGCCGCTCATGGGACAGCCCTGATTAGAAATACTTTCGATTGCCCCAAAGATTTGCTTTTTTCAAATCCAGGTATTCACTATAAGCCTTTTCCAATATCTGCTTTTCATTTGAAAAACGTAAAAGATGGTAAGCTTCATGGAATTTGTAAAAACCGGAGTCCACAAAATACTCTTCCCTCTGAGGCCTGCTGTAATAGCTTCCGGCAGACATCAGATACCAGTAGACATCCTTTTCTACAGTATCCTCCGGTATGCAAAAACTATACTGACTTTTTCCTACATATTTAATAATATTGGCATTTACTCCGGCTTCTTCCCTGACTTCCCTCAGCGCCGTATCCTTATAGTCTTCGCCTTCCTCTACGGTTCCCTTGGGCAGTACCCAGCCTTCGTATTTATGCTTGTAGGACTTGTACAAGGTCAGTATTTTTCCTCGATATATTACCACCCCGCCACAGCTTGTTGCTTCAATCATTTTGCACAATCCTCCTGCTTAAAGCACCTACGGTGCCTGCGTTGTGTTTCTTTATTGGTAGTATACCTCTTTTTTCGGACAAGTGCAACAAATTTAACAAACTATAGCGGTAAAATTTGTGGACTTTGTTAAGTTTTCCCTGTTTTTAGCCATAATAGAAGGCATTAAAAATTTCATGAGCCACCGGAACTGCTACCGAGCTTCCGGTTCCTGCGCCTTCTGCAATGACAGCCACCACCAAATCCGGGTCTTCCACATTGGAAAATCCAATAAACCAGGAGTGAGTCTTAATGCTTCCGTCTGCACCGTAGTATTCCGCAGAACCTGTCTTTCCTGCCGCAGAATAACTCTCCCCGGAAAGCTGAGTTCCGGTTCCCCGGTTCACCACCTCTGCCATAAGGTTTTTCAGAGTAGCTGCTTCGCTTGCTGTCATCAGTTCCTTATAAACCGTTGGCTTTGTACTTTTTACCTTTGTGCCGTTAATTGTTTCCACCCGGTCAATGTAATACGGCTGCATCAGTTTTCCATCATTAGCTATTGCACTGGTAATCAGCGCCATATGCATAGGAGATACCAGGGTATTCCCCTGTCCGATGGAAGTCTGCATCAAAAGCGGATTGCCCGGTGTACTGCCCAGGTCGAATTTGCTCTTGGTATAATCAATGGGAATGGGCAATTTCTTATTAAACAGCAAATCTTCCGCCGTCTTCTGCAGATTGCTGCCTCCCAAATCCAATCCTATCTGGGTAAAAGCCGTATTGCAGGATTCTGCAAAAGCAGTTGTGAAGTCTTCACTGCCATGCACTTCCCCGCCAAAGCAGGGAATGGTATGGTTATCCACTGTAATACTGCCTGTGCAGTTATAGGAGAAATTGTCAATGGTTCCGTTTTTCCGCATATATGCCAATGCATCTACTACCTTAAAAATGGAGCCCGGCGGATATGCACCCTGCGTAGCCCGGTTCAAAAGACTGCTGTTGCTGGAATCGCTGACCAGATAGTCCCAGTCTGCGCTTAAAGTGTTGGGATTAAAGTCCGGTTTGCTCACAGAGGCCAGCACCGCCCCTGTTTTAGGATCCATAACCACAACTGCACCATTATATCCGCCCAGGGCATTGTAAGCCCTTTCCTGCAGCTTGGTATTCAGTGTAGTCACCACATTGTCCCCCGGATTCTTGTTTTCCAGAATCTCATTTTTCACCTGATCAATATAGTCACTGTGTGAAGTCATAAGAGAATAGTTAGCCAAAGCCTCCACACCATTCTTCCCATGACTGTCATATCCCACCACATGGGCAAACATATTTCCATACGGATAAACTCTCGTCTCGTTTCCCGCTTCATCTGTCTCTGTTCTGGCCAGTACCTGTCCGTCTGCGGAAAGAATACTTCCTCTTAAAATCCGCTCTTCCATCTGATTCTGGCGGGTATTATAAGGGCTGCTGATAACCGCCTCCCGCTTTGCCACATTAAAATAGACCATATAGCCAATCAGGGAGAGAAAAATCACTACAAAAAAATAACTGATAATGGTATACTCCCTGTTCCGGGCCCGTTTTGCTTTTTTTCTTTTTTTATTTTTATTTTTGCTTTTCAAGTTCCTCGTCCTCGTCTTCTCTTAAAATATACAAGCCCTGAATAATGGCCAGCATAATAATGGTACTCAGTGCAGAACTTCCTCCGTAGCTGACCAGGGGAAGGGTAATTCCCGTCATGGGAATAAACTTGCTGACACCTCCAATGGTAAGAAAAACCTGAAAGGCGTATTCTGTCCCAAGCCCCAGGGCAATGAGTTTATAGAAACGTTTTTTAATGCGCAGAGAAATGTTCACTACCAAAAGGAACATACTCATGCAAATGAGAATCATACATATGGCAAACAGGCCGCCCAGCACCGGCATCCATAAAGGAACACCTGCCGGCAGGTTCAGTGCAAGCAGGAGTCCGGTCACAGCCGCGCTCAGATCACTTACCGATACTTTTTGTTTCATTAACTTCTGATATATATACTCAGCAGCCACACAGGTGACAATGGAGACCGCAATGGTCACAGCCGCAGATGCACCGAAGATATAGATACCAAAAACTGTGGCCGGGAGTAATGCGAGGATTACATCCAGCATAATGCTTTGTGTTGAGCTTTTGTCCCTTACGTGCGGGTTTGCTGAAACACGATATAATGTTTCGTTCATATGTACCTCTCCTTTACTTCTTTCTACGATTTGCCAAGACCTGTTTGCGTCCTGTCTTCATTGACTGTGCCAGGTTTCTCTTCGCCGGACAGATAAAAGAACAGCATCCGCATTCCACACACTCATCGCCATGGAGAGCTTCAAATGCTTCAAAGTTATTGTTATCTGCCAGTACGGACAGTCTCGCCGGCATTAACTTCTGAGGACAGACGCTGACACAGCGCCCGCAGTTGATACAGTTGCTCGGCTCTACGGCAGACACCGGGTCCTTTGTAAATGCCAGCAGAGAAGAAAATGTTTTGACTGCCGGAACATCAGTAGTAAACATAGCCATTCCCATCATCGGACCTCCGGAAATCACCTTTTCAGGCTGCCCCTTAAATCCGCCGGCTGCTTCGATCAGCTCGCTGACATTCGTTCCGGTGCGCACTAAAAGATTCTTCGGACTTTCTATGGCGTCTCCTGTCACTGTCACAACACGCTGAAATAAAGGTTTACCTTCTTTTACTGCGTCCTTCACAGCAACAATTGTTGCCACGTTGTCCACAATACATCCTGCATCTGCCGGAAGCATGCTGGAATTGATGGCTCTTCCCGTTGTCGCATAGATCAGGGAACGCTCTGCTCCCTGCGGATATTTTGTCTTCAGCTCCGCAACCGAAATCCTTGCATCCCCTTTGACACAATCGCTGACTTTTGCAATGGCATCTTTTTTATTATCTTCCACTGCGATGATCCCTTTTGCTTTCGGGAATAAGTCCAGAACAATGTTCAGCCCTTCCACGAGGACTTCCGGAGTCTCCATCATGATCCTGTAATCTCCGGTTATGTAAGGCTCACACTCCGCACCATTGACAATGATGTACTCGATGGCATCCGGATCTTTCGGAGCCAGCTTCACATGAGTAGGGAAACCTGCTCCTCCGAGTCCGACGATTCCTGCGTCTTTGATCGCAGCGAGAACCTCGTCTCTGGTCATATCCTGATACGGCTTTGCCTGAAACTCCGCTTCTTTGAATTCTCCGTCGTTTTCTATTACAATCGCATTTACTTTCGCTCCGGCGGGAGTCACTCTCGGCTCAATCGCTTTCACCGTACCCGAAACAGAGCTGTAAATATTGGCTGACACAAAACCGCCTGCCTCTGCAACCTTCTGTCCCGCCAGTACCTGATCACCTTTTTGTACGATCGGTTTCGCAGGTGCCCCGATGTGCTGGCCGACAGGTAAAACAACATCTCCTTTCGGCAGATATTCGGTGATCGGGGAATTTTTTGCGTATTCTTTCCCGTCATCCGGATGAACTCCGCCGCTAAATGTAAACAATGCCATTTTTAAGCCTTCCTTTCTCTTTTCTTAAATTTCCATATCTTTAATGATAAATTGTTTAGCATGCAAAATCAACTTTCGACATTTTTTTCACAAACGAAATCCCACAAAATAACATACATCTCACTAAAATCTTTTCATTCTTTCACTTTATTCAACTTTTTGCACAGAAAAAGAAACAATGCCGGGTTCTATATGTGAATTAATTGTCAATCTAAAAGGAGTCCCCGATTCTGAGAACTCCCTCTTTGAAGTTTTATCTAATGCCTGATCTGTCCATTGCCATAAATAATAAATTTGGTAGTCGTCAGTGCATCGAGTCCCATAGGTCCCCTTGCGTGAATCTTTTGAGTGCTGATTCCGATCTCTGCACCAAAGCCGAACTCGAATCCGTCTGTGAACCTCGTGGAAGCATTCACATAGACCGCAGCCGCGTCGATCTTCTCCAGAAACTCCTGGGCATGAGAATAGGAATCTGTGACGATCGCCTCGGAATGTTTTGTGTTGTAGCGGTTGATATGTTCTACCGCCTCATCAAAGCTGTCCACAACCTTTATCGAGATAACAGCATCCAGATATTCCGTGCCCCAGTCTTCTTCCGCCGCTTTCATCACCCGGTCACTGACTGCCATGACTCTCTCGTCTCCTCTGACCTGCACTCCCTTTTGGAGCAGAGCCTCTACGATAGCCGGAAGATGGGTCTGTACAACATCTTTATGTATGACCAGAGACTCACATGTATTGCAGGTTCCGAGCCTTTGAGTCTTTGCGTTGACCACGATGTCGACAGCCATTTTCGGATCTGCATACTGATCGATGTAAGTGTGGCAGTTTCCGGTTCCCGTCTCAATCACGGGAACTGTGCTGTTTTTCACGACGCTCCGGATCAGTCCGGCTCCTCCTCTTGGAATAAGGACATCAATATATTCCGTCATCTGCATCATCTTTGTGGCAGTTTCACGGCTGGTATCTTCCAGGAGCTGGATGCTGAATACCGGCATCTTTTTCTTGTCTAAAGATTCCTGGAGAACTTTCGCAATCGCGAGATTGGAGTGAATGGCATCGCTTCCGCCGCGGAGCAGACAGGCGTTTCCTGTTTTAAAGCAGAGGGCAAACGCATCCGCAGTAACATTGGGCCGGGATTCATAGATGATTCCTACAACACCCAGAGGAACGACTTTCTTTCCGATCAGCAGTCCGCTTTTATTGGGCTTCATCTCAGTGACTGCCCCAATGGGATCTTCCAGATCCGCCACCTGTCTGAGTCCTTCTGCCATGCCTTCGATCCTGTCTACCGTCAAAGTCAGCCGGTCCACCAGTGCCTCTGACATCCCGCGCTCCATGGCAGCTTTCACGTCTTTCACATTCTCCGAAAGAATATAATTCTGATTTGTCACAAGCTGGTCTGCCGCTTCCCTGAGCAGCTCGTTTTTGTCATTCATGGATACCTGCGCCAGAACGACCGACGCTTCTTTTGCCTGTCTTCCTAATTGTTCTAACATAACAACCTCCCTGCTATTTTATCTCAATGCTTTCCCTTTGGCTTCAGCGGAGTCACGCTTCCGTCCTCATTCTTTATGCTGATATGATTCAGCTGGCCGCGCAGATTTGCCCGGACAGACTGTATATATTCTTCTCGAAGCTTCTTCTGCTCCTTCTTTTCCTTCTCTGAAAGCCCGACGGACTTTTCCAGATGATATAATTCATTGATTCTTCTAATCTTGTCTTCGTTCATACTATTCCTTTCCAGTCTGAATTATGAGTTTAAATACGGACATTCCGTAAGATATTTCCGAAAATTAAAATGTTCTCTTTTATGGGCCAAGAAAAGCGTTCCGATCTCCCTGCCCCCTATAATCCTGTTTAAATCATTTAAATCTCTGCTGTTTGCTATGACCATATCGGCCCCGCAGTCTGTTACGATGTTTGCAGCCGCGATCTTTGTGGCCATGCCTCCGGTTCCTACCTTCGTCACAGCTCCTTTTGCCATATTTTCGATCTCTTCCGTGATCACGGGTACTTCTGAAATAAGTTTTGCTCTTTTATTTCTATGCGGGTCGTCTGTATATAATCCGTCGATATCTGTAAGAAGGATCAAAAGATCCCCTTCTACTACCGCAGTGACCACCGCAGATAAAGTGTCATTGTCTCCGAACTCAATCTCTTCCGTGGAGACGGTGTCGTTTTCGTTCACGATAGGAATAATGCCCAGACTCAGCAGCTGGTTAAATGTATTTCTCGCATTAAACCTGCGCATATCGTTCAGCATCGTCTCTTTTGTGATAAGGATCTGGGCTGAACCCTGATTGTACTCTGCAAACAGCTTTTGATAGATCATCATCAGCTGTCCCTGCCCCACGGCAGAGCAGGCCTGCTTCATCGGCAGGGATTCCGGGCGTTCCTTGAGTCCCAGTGCTTTAAACCCGACCCCGATGGCTCCGGACGATACTAAGATCACATCTTTTCCGCTGTTGTGAATGTCTGTCAGGACACGAACCAGCTTTTCAAGCCGGAATAAGTTTAGCTGTCCTGTCTTCGGATGGATCAGGGAAGAAGTCCCTACTTTTACTACGATCCGCTTCTTATCTTTTAGTTTTTCTCTGTTTTCCATAATGCTGAAGTCCTGTCCTATTCCCGCTGATCCCCGGTCAGCGCAGTTTATGATTATTGTAGCCTCTTTCTCAAAAAAAATCAATGCATTATCACCGAAAAATCGACATCGTTAAAAACCCAGAAGAATCTGATGAAATCAGAATTCTTCTGGGTTTATCCTTAAACCTCAAGAAGGATTACCGTTTTGCTTTCCAATGATGCTTTCACGTCGATGACTCTTTGATTACTGCTTCCCCGGAATCTTAAATTTAAATCCTTTTTTTCTTCCACAAAAGGTCCGTCCACTAAAACATCCAGATATTGAAGTACCTTAGGATCAAACTCCATGATCTCTTCAAACAGATAAGAAGAATACATCCAGATATTTTTTTCCGGACAGCGCTCTTTGAGCTTCCTCAACAGTTCTCTGACCGGACGCCGGTTTTCAGGTTCCATGGGCTCTCCTCCGAGAATCGTTGCCCCGGCTATATGCTCTCCTGCGGTCAGTGTTAAGAATTCTTCTTCCGCCTGTTCATTCCATTCATGGCCGCCTTCAAAATTCCATGTCTCCGGATTAAAACAGCCCTTACACTTCCTCGTGCACCCCTGGACAAACAGGGAGGTCCTGATGCCGGTCCCGTTTGAAATGTCGGTCTTTCTGATCTGTGCGTACCGCATTTAGTTCACCTCTTGCACCTGATTATCCAAGTGGACAAACCGTTCTCCGATCTCCTGGGTACGCCCCTTGTTCCAGAAATTATCTCCCAGATATCCGCAGGTCCTGCGGCATACGTTTAAAGTCTTGTGGCTTCTGTTGCCGCAGTTTGGGCAGTACCACTCGTAGTTCTCATCCAGAAGAATTTCCCCGTCAAATCCGCATTCCTGACAGTAGTCTGACTTTGTATTGATCTCGGCGTACTGAATCGTATCGTACATATAGTCGATCAGAGCAGACAGCGCTTCCGGATTCTGATTCAGGTTCGTCACCTCCACGTAACTGATGGCCCCGCCGGAAGAAATGCTCTGGAATTTCGCTTCAAATCCAAGTTTTTCAAAAGCATCGATCGGTTCTGTCACGTTTACATGGTAAGAATTTGTAATGTAATCTTTATCCGTGATTCCTTCCACAACACCAAACCGTCTCTTTAAGCTTCTCGCAAATGTATAAGTCGTAGACTCTGCAGGAGTTCCGTACACGCTGAATCCGAGTCCGGACTCTGCTTTCCACTGGTCACATGCTCCCCGGAGGCGCTCCATGATCCTGACAGCCAGTTCGTCCCCATCCTCTGTCGTATGGCTTTTTCCGAGAAGGGAAAGAACGCACTCGTACAAACCGATGTATCCGAGGGAAAGTGTAGAATAGCCGCCTTCCAATAGCTTGTCAATGGTCTCGCCCGGCCTCAGCCTTGCGATAGCTCCGAACTGCCAGTGAATGGGACTCACATCTGACAAAGTGCCTTTCAGGCTCTCGTGCCGCAGCATCAGCGCTTCCCGGCACAGACTCAGGCGTTCGTCGAGGATATTCCAGAATTTCTCCATATCCTGCTCCGCGGACAATCCCACATCGGCCAGGTTAATCGTCACGACTCCCTGGTTAAATCTGCCGTACCATTTATAATTGCCTTCTTCATCTTTCCATGGGGCCAGAAAGCTTCGGCATCCCATGCAAGGGAACACTTCCCCTTTGTAGTTCTTCTTCATAATCTTTGCCGAAATAAAATCGGGCATCATACGTTTTGCCACACATTTGACCGCCAGATCCGTCAGATAGCGGTACCTGCTGTCTTTCGGCACGTTGTTTTCATCCAAAACATACAAAAGCTTTGGAAATGCGGGTGTCACATAGGCTCCCACCGGATTTTTCATTCCCTCATACCGCTGCCTTAACATTTCTTCGATCAGCATCGCCGTTTCTTTTTCATATTCCGGTTCTTCGCTGATGTACATGAAGACAGACAAAAACGGAGCCTGTCCGTTGGTTGTTGAAAAGGTATTGATCTGATACTGGATCGTCTGGATGCCGGAAACGATCTCATCGTGAAGACGGTCTTCGGCGATCAATTCTACTTCCCGTTCCGTATACGCTTTTCCGATCATCTCCCCTTCCTTTTTCACCTTTTCTTTATGTTTATTTAAACTCACTCTTACAAAGGGCGCCAAATGGGAAAGCGAAATGGTCTGGCCTCCATACTGACCGTTTGCCACCTGCTGCACGATCTGGGTCGCAACCGTACAAGCCGTCTGGAGGGACTTGGGAGTCTCGATCAGTTTGCCGTTTATCACCGTTCCGTTTTTAAACATATCCTTTAAGTCTACAAGGTCACAGTTGTGCATCTGCTGTATGTAATAGTCCATATCGTGAAAATGAATGACACCTTCCTCGTGCGCTTTTACAATCTTCTCTGGCAGAAGCACTCTCTTTGTCAGGTCTTTAGACACTTCCCCTGCAATATAGTCACGCTGTGTGGAAGCAAGGGTGGAATTCTTATTAGAATTCTCTGTTTTTAATTCGGAATTCTCGCCCCGGATCAGACGCAGAATGGAATCGTCCGTGGTGTTGGATTTCCGCACCATCGCTCTCGTATAGCGGTAGATAATGTATTTCTTGGCAAGATGATATTTGCCCTCCTCCATCAGCTTCTGCTCGATGATATCCTGGATATCCTCCACAGCCATACTGGCAAGCTTCCGGTTCTCAATGGAAGCTACGATATCATAAATCTTCTCCTCGGAGATCTTGTCCTCCTTTTCGACTTCATTATTCGCTTTCTGTATTGCATGGACGATCTTATTTCTGTCGTACTCAGCCTCCCGTCCGTCTCTCTTTATTACTTTCATATATCATACCTCACTGTTTTCCCTGAATTTGCCCGGG
>ENA-ORUM01002444-ORUM01002444.1-human-gut-metagenome-genome-assembly--contig:-NODE-2444-length-10502-cov-2.170097_pt1 | contig 10502 bp, 8 predicted proteins | sample MGYA00242083_ERZ509217 | MGnify/ENA primary metagenome ERZ509217 (study PRJEB26280, sample SAMEA2338831) | human gut metagenome | biome: human gut; feature: human-associated habitat; material: faeces... | reverse complement strand
GTAAGTGTTATAGTTTTCTTACGAATTAGTTTGATTTGTGTGAACATTTTTTGTTGCAGTTGACATGAGGCGGCAATTATCATTATAATGATACCGAGTGTTCAAAGGTGAAATGTCTGGGATAGGATTGTTTGAAAGAGGACTTTTAAACTTTTTAAGTGGGAACACATATCATTGAATCAGAGAATTCAGGAGATAATACAGCAGATGAAGGGAAAAATATACAAAAAAGGCCTTGCAGTTCTGTTAGGCCTGACATTGGCTGCAAATGTTCCATTAAGCAGACCATTGCCATTTCACATGTTAGATTCCTATGCTTATACGGGGACGGCTACTGTAAAGGCGTCCTCTTTAAACGTAAGAAGTGATGCAGGAACCGGCTACAGTGCAGTTGCCCGTCTGGCAGCAGGTGCCAGCGTACGCATTACAGGAGAGAAGACAGGAACAGACGGAAAGACCTGGTACCAGATCCAGTACACGGGAAGCAGCGGACAAACCGGCACAGGCTATGTTTCTTCTTCCTACATACGCATCCCGGTTTCGTATTCCGCAGATGCAAATTTTGAAGCTTATCTGACTTCCCAGGGATTTCCGGAAAGCTATAAAGATGGTTTAAGGCAGCTTCATGCCCAGTATCCAAACTGGGTATTCAGGGCAAAGAATACAGGGATTGACTGGAATACAGCTGTTGAAAATGAGTCAGTTCTTGGCCGTAATCTGGTGGCAACAGGAAGTATTTCTTCCTGGAAATCTGTAGAAAGCGGCGCTTATAACTGGGATAACAGCAGCTGGACCGGTTTTGACGGAAGCAACTGGGTGGCAGCATCCCGGGATATCATCCGTTATTATATGGATCCGCGAAACTTTTTAGATGATACCTATGTGTTCCAGTTCCTGTCCCATGAATACGATGGAAACAGCCAGACAAAAGAGGGACTTACAGGAATGGTTGCCGGTTCCTTCCTTTCAGGGACCACAGATTCCACAGGAACCGGAGGCAGTTCTTCTTCCGGCAGTTCTTCCGGTCGGGGAGGCAGTTCATCAGGTAATTCATCAGGCAGTTCATCCGGAAGTGTTTCAAAAGAAGGCCCTGGGGGAAGAAAAAACATGACAGATGATTCCAACCATGGTCCGGGTGTATCAGGCGGCGCAGCTGTAAGCACGCAGGCACCGGGAAGCAGCAGTACCACAGAGAGCAGCAGTACAGGAAACGGAAATGTTAGTCTGGAATCGCCACATGCTTCTATTACACCAAAGGAGCATAATCTGGTAACTTCCAATGTGAGCCTGGTAGCTCCGGGACAGTCCGATGGAAGCAGTACAGATAACAGTACCAGTATCTCCCAGCCTGGAAATGTGTCTTCCCAGCCGGGAACGGCTGCAGATACCACAACAGGTACTTCGGATCAGACCGGATCTTCTGTATCTGTTTCCACAAGTAAATCCTATGTGGATATTTTAATGGATGCAGCTACGAAATCTAGTGTGAGCCCTTATGTTTTAGCTGCCATGATCCTTCAGGAGCAGGGCGTAAACGGTGGAACACCTCTGATCTCAGGAAATTATTCCGGATATTCCGGTTATTACAACTTCTTTAACGTAGAAGCATATCAGTCCGGTTCTATGTCAGCTACCCAGATGGGACTCCGGTATGCAAGCCAGTCCGGTAGTTATGGAAGACCATGGAATACGGTGGAAAAATCCATTTTAGGCGGCGCCCAGAATTATGGCGATAATTATGTAAAAGCAGGACAGAATACATTCTATTTAAAGAAGTTTAATGTACAAGGCTCGAATCCATATAAACACCAGTATATGAGCAATGTGCAGGGCGCAGCTTCTGAGGCAGAGCGTCTTTCTAAGGCATACAGTTCCTTAAAGAACTCTGCATTGGAATTTTATATACCGGTATTTAACAATATGCCGGAGCAGGCATGTGCTGCACCTACAGGAAACGGAAGCCCGAATAATAAGCTTTCTGGCTTAAATGCAGATGGATTCAGCCTGACACCTTCCTTTGGAAAGGATACATTAAGCTACAATCTGATCGTAGATACCTCAGTTACAAGTATCCAGATCAGTGCATCTACTGCAGATGGCAATGCTTCTGTTGCAGGTACTGGAAATATAGAACTTACCGGCAATTCAAGTGATATTGCAGTAACCGTTACAGCGCAGAATGGCAGTACAAGGACTTACACCATACATGTAGTGCGTCAGGCTGGCGGAGCAACCCCTTCCGGCCAGAATACCACTGCATCACCGGCAGGTTCTGGCAGCTCTTCCAGTTCACCTGGAAATACAGGAGGACATGGAGAAACGGGAAATGGCAATACTCCCGGCGGAAGCAATGTTACCATTGTAAACGTGCAGTAATGAGACCGAAATAGTTTAGGAAAGCAGGAATGAACATGACATTAAAACAGATCAGACAGTGGGCAGCGGCAGTTGCTGCCATCTGTCTTATAAACGTATTTTTGCCATTTTATGGGATAACTGCCTATGCAGCGACAGCAAGGATCGCATTTTCAGATCCAACCGCTTCTGTAGGCAGTGAGATCAATGTAAAAATGAAGATCACCAGCAGTGATAATCTTTCTACAGCAGATATCATGCTGGCATATGATGCAAACAGTCTTGAATTTATAGAAGGTACTAATGCAGAAGGCGGAAACGGGGCAGTCCGTGTCCATGGTGACGGCGGTGCCGGAAATACAACGACCCTTGCTTATGACCTGAAATTTAAGGCATCAGCAGCAGGTACCAGCAAGATTACGGTTACAAGCCAGGAGATCTATGATTCTTCTTCCAAGATCGTAACAGTTGAGAAGCAGGGAGAATCCCAGGTAACGGTCAGCGCACTGGCAAGTGCTTCCAAGGATGCAACCTTAAAGTCCCTGCAGGTATCACCGGGAAGCCTGACACCGGAGTTTTCTTCTGATGTAGATTCCTATGCAGTGACAGTAGGAACAGACGTAGATAAACTGATCATCAGCGCGGATACTACAGACGAAGGTGCTTCTAAGGTAGTAAGCGGCAATGAAAACCTGCAGATGGGTGAAAACAGGGTGACTTTAAAGGTTACTGCCCAGGATGGGGAAACTACCAGGGAATATGTGATCGTTGTTACCAAACAGGAAGGCGGTCCAAATGAGGGTACACAGAATGTGGATGGAGAAGGAAGCTTTGAACAGTTCCAGATGACTGTATCCAGGCGCAGCTTTACTGTAATGGAACCAGATGCTTTTGTACAGATACCGGAAGGACTGACAGAAACAAAGATCACCATTGATGGACATGCTGTTAAAGGCTGGGTATGGGGCAATGAGACAGAGCATCAGTATTGTGTCATTTATGCTATGAATGAAGCCGGTGAGAAGAACTTCTACCGCTATGACTTAAATAACAATGAGCGTACCATCCAGCGTTACTTTGAAGATCCAAATGCACAGGGAGCAGTAAGTGAAGATGTTTATACACAGCTGGCAGACCAATATGATTCCCTGAGAAAGGATTACAGCCTGTTCAGGACGCTGCTGATCGCGGCTATTGTTGTAGCTCTTATCTTTATGGTGCTTCTGGTGGTATCTGTTGCAGGCAAGAAGCAGAAAACAGAAAAAAGAAATACATCCCGTTCTGGAAAGAAGTCTGTAAAAGAGAATGATGAAGCGAAAGAAGAGCTTTATGAAGACGAAGCAGAAGAGCAGGAAGATGACCTGATAGATGAGGATGATGACGATATAGAAGAATATGAGGATCTTGATCTTGAAGATTTAGACGAGTCTGAGGACGGATCTGAAGCTGCAGACGAGGAAGAACCAGAAGCTGTACAGGAAGAGCCGGAAACTGCAGAACCAGAAGAGACAGAAGCTGTATCAGATGAAGAAGCAAAGGATGACATCGAAGAAATAGAGTTTGAAGATCTGGATGAGGAAGCAGATGTGGATGAAAATGGCGAAATGGACGATAATGTAGTATATGAGGAGCCGGCAGTACCAGAAGAGACCTCAGAGGACAAAGACAAAGACGATGACTTTGAGATATTTGACCTTTAAAATAACCTGAAAATGAGACTTACAATGTGCAGAAAGGAAGAAGAGCTATGTATTGTGTAAAGAAAGTGAAAGAAGATTTATTCTGGGTAGGAGGTACAGACAGACGTCTGGCCCTGTTTGAGAATGCTTATCCGATTCCAAGAGGTGTTTCCTATAATGCCTATGTGCTGTTAGACGAAAAGACCGTTCTTTTTGATACTGTAGACTGGGCAGTAGCAGGACAGCTGTATGAGAATCTGGCAAAGGTATTAGGAGACCGCTCTCTGGACTATATCGTAGTAGACCATATGGAACCAGACCATACAGCAACTTTAGGCCAGGTTGCAGAAAAGTATCCAGAAGCAAAGATAGTATGCAATGCAAAGACTGTGGGCATCATCAAACAGTTCTTTGATTTTGATATTGATTCCAGGGCAGTGATCGTAAAAGAAGGAGATACATTAAGTACAGGAAAGCATAACCTTACTTTTGTAATGGCGCCTATGGTCCACTGGCCAGAGGTTATGGTTACTTATGATACCACAGATAAGACATTATTTTCCGCAGATGCTTTTGGCACCTTTGGCGCTATGAACGGCAACCTGTTTGCAGACGAAGTGAATTTTGAACGTGACTGGTTAGATGATGCGAGAAGATATTATACTAATATCGTAGGCAAGTACGGCGCTTCTGTACAGACTCTCCTGAAGAAAGCAGCAGGTCTGGAAATTGCAACCATCTGCCCGCTTCACGGACCAGTATGGCGTGAGAACATCAGCTGGTACGTAAATAAATATCTTACCTGGAGCAGCTACGTACCAGAAGAAAAGTCAGTTATGATCGCATATGGTTCTATTTATGGAAATACAGAAAATGCAGCCAATATCCTGGCATGCAAGCTGGCTGACAAGGGAGTAAAAAACATTGCTGTTTATGATGTATCAGCAACTCATCCATCCCAGATCGTAAGTGAATCCTTCCGCTGCAGCCATCTGGTATTTGCAGCAGCTACCTATAACGGCGGGATCTTTACTAATATGGAACATGTTTTAAATGATTTAAAGGCACATGGACTGCAGAACCGTACCGTAGCAGTAATTGAAAATGGTACCTGGGGTGTTGTAGCAGGAAAGCAGATGAAAGAGGTACTTTCCGGAATGAAGAACATGAATATTTTAGAGCAGACTGTCACTGTAAAATCTGCTTTAAAGGATGAACAGGATCCACAGTTAGAAGCACTGGCAGATGCCATCGCAGCTTCTTTATGCTCCTGAATGATCATATGATCCGCAAAAAAGAGCCGTTCATGGCTCTTTTTGCGTTGCAGTGCATCAGAAAGGGGCTATAGGGAGAAAGTGTTGGATATGAAGAAATTTGGCTGTGTCCTGCTTAAAGGGGGCAGATCCAGCCGCATGGGCGGCAATGACAAAGCGGAGCTTCTTTACAGGGGAATAAGTTTTAAAGAGAGGATCAGAAAAGAACTGGAGCAGTCAGATCTGCCCCTTTTTTTGTCAGAGGCCAAAAAAAGCGGGGATCCCCAGGTAATACCAGATCTGATCCCTGATGCAGGGCCATTAGGGGGGATTTATTCCTGTCTGAAACAGACGGGGATGGCAGGTCTGTTTTTTGTTTCCTGTGATATGCCATTATTTCATTTTTATCTTGGGAAACGGGCATTGGAAGAAGCAGAAAAGAATATAGATGTGGATGCGGTGATCTGGAAAACAAGGGACGGCAGGATCCATCCTGTGTGCGGCTGGTATTCATCGGGGTGTATACCTGTCCTTGAAAAGCAGCTTCTGGAAAAAAATGGAAGAGTAAGGGATCTGTTAGGAAAACTGCGGGTAAAGATCCTGGAAACAGAAAAGGAACATGTACCCGATACATGGTTTACCAATGTAAACACACCTATGGCTTTAAGTGAACTTGCAGATAAAAGACCACCTGTATTTGCAGTCAGCGGAAAGAAAAATACAGGAAAAACTACATTGACCCAAACACTGGTAAGGGAATTGTCCCACCGGGGGCTGGCGGTGGCAGTGATCAAACACGATGGCCATGATTTTATCCCGGATGTGCCGGGAACGGACAGTTACCGTCACAAAGCGGCTGGGGCTTATGGAACAGTGGTGTATTCAGAAAAACGGTTCTGCCTTGTAAAAGAGGAAACAGGGCATCAGGCAGCAGATTTTTTTGGGTATTTTAATGATGCAGACCTTATCCTTCTTGAAGGGATGAAAGATTCTGCTTATCCTAAAATTGAAGTCATGCGCCGGGAGGTATCTAAAAGAAGTGTGTGCAAAAAAGAGACTGTAAAGGCCTATGTAACAGACTTTTTACCGGGAGAAATACCGGGATTTGAAAAAGAAAGTCTTGCAGACTGCCCGGTATATGATTTTAATGATCTGGACGAGATTCTGGAGACTGTTCTGGCCCTTCCAAAAAATAGCTTTTTACTTATGTTTTGACGGACGATATGGGGATATGGTACAATAAAGACAGAAAATAGGGTATTACAGAAAGAATCTGAGAGAACATAAAAAAAGAAAGGGGTATTTTATGCCAGTTGCATATAGTACAGGAAATGAAGAATATCATTTAAAGATACGTCCGGGAGATGTAGGCCGCTATGTGATCCTGCCGGGAGATCCGGGAAGATGTGAAAAGATCGCAAAATATCTGGATCATCCCCGTTTTGTTGTTTCCAACCGGGAATATACCATTTATACAGGGGAACTGGAAGGAGAAATGGTAAGTGTGTGCAGTACCGGCATTGGCGGCCCTTCAGCAGCTATTGCCATGGAAGAGCTGATCCACTGTGGTGCAGAGTGTTTTGTGCGTACAGGAACCTGCGGAGGCATGGAAAAGGACGTATTAGGCGGTGATCTGGTCATTGCAAACGGGGCTATCCGCATGGAAGGAACAGGACTCCAGTATGCTCCTATTGAGTTTCCGGCAGTAGCAGACACAGGTGTGATAAATGCCCTCTGTGAAGCAGCAAGGGCAGATGGCTGTAAGTACCATGTAGGTGTAGTCCATTGCAAAGACTCATTTTATGGACAGCTGGATCCGGACAGTATGCCTGTAAAAGATGAACTGAAAAGCAAATGGGATGCCTGGTGTGCCTGCGGCGCTCTTGCCAGTGAAATGGAATCGGCTACATTGTATATTGTGGCAGCAGTGCGCAAAGTCCGTATTGGAACTGTGCTTTTAGTTCTGGGAAATCAGACCAGACGGGCTTTAGGACTGGAAGATATTCAGTGCCATGATACAGAGCAGTCTGTGAAAGTAGCTGTAGATGCCATTGCAAGGCTGATAAAGAAGGATAAGGAAGAGGAAAAATAATATGGCAAAGTATATAATGGCACTGGACGCGGGGACGACCAGCAACCGCTGTATCCTCTTTAATGAAAAAGGTGAAATGTGCAGTGCGGCACAAAGGGAATTTACCCAGTATTTTCCAAAACCAGGCTGGGTGGAACATGACGCAGATGAGATCTGGGCCAGCATGCTGGGAGTTGCAGTAGAGGCAATGAACAAGATCAGTGCTGTGGCGGCAGATATTACAGCTATCGGGATCACAAATCAGCGGGAAACTACCATTGTCTGGGATAAGAATACGGGAGAACCTGTTTATCACGCTATTGTATGGCAGTGCCGCAGAACATCAGAGTATTGTGACACTTTAAAAGAAAAAGGTCTGACAGATATATTCAGGAAAAAGACAGGTCTTGTGATAGATGCTTATTTTTCCGGAACAAAGGTAAAATGGATCCTTGATAATGTGCCGGGAGCAAGAGAAAAAGCTGAAAACGGGGAATTATTATTTGGTACAGTGGAAACGTGGCTGATCTGGAAACTTACCAGAGGCAGAGTCCATGTAACAGATTACTCCAATGCATCCCGGACCATGCTTTTTAATATTAACACGCTGCAGTGGGATGATGAGATCCTGGCAGAACTGGATATTCCAAAATGTATCCTTCCGAAGCCGAAGCCATCCAGCTGTGTGTACGGTGAAACAGATCCTTCTTATCTTGGTGGGCCCATTCCCATTGCAGGTGCTGCAGGTGATCAGCAGTCAGCATTATTCGGACAGACCTGTTTTAAACCGGGGGAGGCGAAAAATACATATGGAACCGGCTGCTTTCTGCTGATGAATACAGGAGAGAAGCCTATTTTTTCAGAAAACGGCCTTGTGACTACGATTGCCTGGGGAATGGATGGAAAGGTCAATTATGCGCTGGAAGGCTCTATTTTCGTTGCAGGGGCTGCCATCCAGTGGCTCAGGGATGAGCTAAAGCTGATCGATTCAGCCCCGGATTCGGAATATATGGCTAAAAAGGTAGAAAATACCAATGGATGCTATGTTGTACCTGCGTTTACAGGATTGGGGGCGCCTCACTGGGATCAGTACGCAAGGGGGACTATTGTTGGAATCACCCGTGGTGTTAATAAATACCATATCATCCGCGCCACGTTGGAATCCATTGCATATCAGGTAAACGATGTCCTGGAAGCAATGAAAGCAGATTCGGGGATCAAACTTGCAGCTTTAAAGGTAGATGGCGGCGCAAGCGCCAATGATTTTCTGATGCAGACACAGGCAGATATTATCAATGCTCCGGTGAACCGCCCGGAATGTGTGGAGACAACCGCTATGGGTGCAGCTTATCTTGCAGGTCTGGCAGTTGGTTACTGGGGCAGCAGGGAAGAAGTGATCCAAAACTGGGCAATCGATAAGATATTTAAGCCTCAGATTGGGGATGAAGAAAGAGAAAAGCGGATCCGTGGCTGGAATAAGGCTGTGAAATATGCTTATGGCTGGGCAAAAGAAGAGGAAATATAAAAACTCTTGACGGAGAGAAGAAATACTGTTATATTATCAGTAGAACAGATGTAACTTAAAAGATAAAAAGAACATGGGGCTGCCGCAAACAAGGTTTTATTGTAGCGGCAGCCCCTGAAAGTTGGGGTGTTTATGGTACTAAAAATTGATTTTAACAGTGATGAAGCCATTTATATCCAGCTTCGAAACCAGATCATTATGGGAATAGCAACGGATATGATACGGGAAGGAGATACACTTCCCTCTGTACGGCAGATGGCAGACCATATCGGCATCAACATGCATACAGTAAATAAGGCATATTCCGTTCTCCGCCAGGAAGGTTTTGTAAAACTGGACCGGAGAAGAGGTGCAGTAGTTTCTCTGGATATAGATAAGATCCAGGCTATTGAGGAGATGCGCCAGAATCTGGATGTAGTGCTGGCCTGTGGTATCTGCCGCGATGTTTCAAGAGACGAGGCGCATCAGCTGGTTGACGAGATCTACGACAGATATACCAAGCGTGATATAGAAACCCGGGAGGATTAATATGTTATGTGAAAAATGTAAGGTTCGGGAAGCAAATATTAAATATACTGAGATCATCAATGGAGTGAAAACAGAGCATAATCTCTGTTCCCACTGTGCAAAAGAAATGGATTTTGGACAGTATACAGCTTTGCTGGACGGGGAATTTCCTTTAGGAAAGCTTTTGTCCGGACTTCTGGGATTGGAGGAAGATGAAGAGGAAACCGATGAACGTTTCCGGGTGGTTTGTCCTACCTGCGGTACCAGTTTTGATGATTTTGTCCAGAACAGCCGTTTCGGTTGTCCGGACTGCTATGGTGTGTTTGATCTGTTTATCAGCGATAAGATCAAACAGCTTCAGGGAAGCGAGAGCCATCGTGGCAAGATACCTAAGATCATGGCAGGAAAAGAAAAAAGTGCTGCTGGAAACAGGAAAGAAGTGCCTCAGGATGTTTTTCTGGAAGCAGGAGAAAAAACGGTAAATGATATGGATACAGCCAGACCGGACTGGTGGAAAGAGGCTGCGGACCTTGAAAAACAGCTGAAAGAAGCCCTGAAAACAGAAGATTATGAAATGGCAGCTGTATGCAGAGATAAGATCAGGGCATTAAAAGCAGGAAAGGACGGGCAGGTACATGAGTAAATGGTATGAAGCTATATCAGAAGAGCCGTCCAATATCATATACAGCAGGATCCGTCTTGCCAGAAACTGGAATGAATATGTATTTCCCTCCCGTCTGGATGAGGCTGGAAGCAGGGAACTGGTAGATGGCCTGCGGGACGGTTTAAAGGATATAGGAGAAAAGACAGGAACGCCTCTTTTTTACCGGCCTTTAGAGACTATGGCACAGGCAGAAAAGAAGGCTTTGCGGGAACGCCGGATCTTAAACCGCTGCGCAGTGGAAAAGACCTGTGCCCAGGGCCTGTATCTGTCAGAAGATGAGTCGGAAAGCATATTATTGGGGGCAGATGACCATATCCGCCTGCAGTTTCTGTCTTCCGGGCTCTGTCTGGAAAAGCTGTGGCAGAAGGCAGATGAGATAGATGATGCCATCAATGAGCATTTTCCTTATGCTTATGATGAAAAATATGGTTATCTGACCTCGTTTCCC
>ENA-ORUM01002440-ORUM01002440.1-human-gut-metagenome-genome-assembly--contig:-NODE-2440-length-10520-cov-3.382418_pt1 | contig 10520 bp, 8 predicted proteins | sample MGYA00242083_ERZ509217 | MGnify/ENA primary metagenome ERZ509217 (study PRJEB26280, sample SAMEA2338831) | human gut metagenome | biome: human gut; feature: human-associated habitat; material: faeces... | reverse complement strand
GCCAGAAGGGACTCGAACCCCTGGCCTACTGCTTAGAAGGCAGTTGCTCTATCCAACTGAGCTACTGGCGCAAATAAAGTCAGTGGAGCGGGTGACGGGAATCGAACCCGCATCCCCAGCTTGGAAGGCTGGTGCCCTGGCCATTGTGCTACACCCGCATGGGTCCTCCGCAAAATCGTCAGCTTTGATATGTTACCATGTTTCACGCCCTTTGTCAACGGGATAATCGGATTTTTTTGAAGTTTTTTCCGGCGGGAGGCGGCGGCAGAGAGGCTCTTGTGAAGAAAATAACGCTTGTAAAGGCTGGGGCGGTATGCTATCATTATCACGATATACTCCCCATGGTGTGGGGTCGGAAACAAAAAGATAAGGAGAATTTCATCATGAAAGTACTTGTCATCAATGCGGGGAGCTCTTCCCTGAAGTATCAGCTCATGGATCCGGAAACCGGCAAGGTCTTTGCCAAGGGCCTGTGCGAGCGCATCGGTCTGGACGGCAAATTCACCTACAAGCCCCAGGTGGAGGGCAAGGAGACCATCAAGGCCGCCGATGTGGCCATGCCCACCCACTCCGAGGCCATCCAGACCGTGCTGAACGCTCTGGTGGATCCCCAGAACGGCGTGATCTCCTCCATGAAGGAGATCGATGCGGTGGGTCACCGTGTGGTCCACGGCGGCGAGACCTTCGCCTCCTCCGTGCTCATCAACGATGAGGTGCTGAAGGCCGTGGAGGACTGCACGCCTCTGGCTCCCCTGCACAACCCCGCCAATATCATCGGCATCGAGGCCTGCCGCAAGGTGCTGGGCGACGACGTGCCGCAGGTGGCTGTGTTCGACACCGCTTTCCACCAGACCATGCCGGAGCATGCCTATCTGTACAGCATCCCCTACAAGTACTATGAGAACGACAAGCTGCGCCGCTACGGCTTCCACGGCACCTCCCACCGCTATGTGACCCTGCGGGCCGCCGAGTTGCTGGGCAAGGATCCCAAGGATCTGAAGATCGTGTCCTGCCATCTGGGCAACGGCTCCTCTCTGGCCGCTGTGGACGGCGGCAAGTGCGTGGACACCTCCATGGGTCTGACGCCGCTGGCCGGTCTGCCCATGGGTACCCGTGCCGGTGACATGGACGTGGGCGTTATCGAGTATGTGGCCAACAAGTACGACCGCTCCATCTCCTCTGTGATGGAAGGTCTGAACAAGCGCTCCGGCATGATGGGCCTGTCCGGTGTGTCCTCCGACTTCCGTGATCTGGAGGCCGCTGCCGCCAAGGGCCATCACCGCTCCGCCATCGCCCTGCGGATCTTTGAGTACCGTGTACACAAGATGATCGCTGAGTACGCCGCCGCCATGAACGGCGTGGACGTGGTGGTCTTTACCGCCGGTGTGGGTGAGAACGACGCCGCTACCCGCATGGCCGTGGCCTCCGGCCTGGAGTTCATGGGAGTAAAAATGGATGCCGAGGCCAACAACGTCCGTGGCAAGGAGACCGTCATCTCCTCCGCCGACTCCAAGGTGAAGGTGCTGCTCATCCCCACCGATGAGGAGCTCATGATCGCCATGGACACTGCCGAGATCGTTGGCAAGTAAGACCTGACAACAGCGCATCCCGGAGCTGGTACCAGCTCCGGGATGCGTTTTTTTATCTTCTCACGCCTGCGGCGTGTTGTTGTTTGTCTGCCCCCACAGCCGGGGAGCAGTATGCAGGGAAGCCGGTGATTCGAACGCGCCCCGGATAGCATTTCTCCTCCCGCGCATTCCCGGTCTATCGCCTTGCCTGTCTGGTACCTTGGCTGTAAAAATAAGATACCACCTTTTTCCCATTCAGAGTTGGATAAAGTATAACAGGCCTGTGAACGTTTTGTGAAATCTCCGCCCTCCGGCGCTCTTCCATTTATACCCTTATCCCACATGACAAATATTTAACAATAAGGTTGTGGAAACTGACGATATCAGTATTTTGACCTCTCTTCTTTATGGAACACTCCGCCAAAATTTCCCCACCTCTTTTTGCTATATTGCACAAATCTGCGCACTTACCACACTGTTTCTACTTACTTTTTGGTTATTTGCTTACCGAATTGTGGGGATTGAAAGATAGCCTGCAAACCGTTAAATTATAGTCCGCAAAGGATGCCGGGCTGTGTTCCGGCAAAATCTATCACAGAGAGAAGAGGGAAACGTATGGCAAAACCAACCAAGGATAACCGCAAGTCCGTAGTCGACTTCGGCGTGGGCTGGGTCGTCATCATCTACTGCCTGCTGATGTTCTTCCTGTACGTCGGCATGTGCAACGACGGCGCCAACATCACCGCCCCCAATGTGGCCTACCGCCTGGGACTGGAGCAGGGCGACATCATGAACATGAACTCCCTGGCCGGTCTGGTGGGTGTCGTGTTCTTCATCATTGCCGGCCAGGTCAACCGGAAGATCGGCGCGCGCATGACCTCCGGTATCTGCTGCATCATCTCCGGCATCGCTTACATCCTGGCCTGCAACGCCCCCAGCATCGTTATCTACACCGTCTGCATGTGCTTCGTGTACGGCGGCATCATGTCCGCCGGCTATGTGGCGGGCGGCACCCTGGTGGCCTCCTGGTTCCCCAAAAAGAAGGGCGTGGTCATGGGCTATACCACCATGGGCCACAACTTCGCCTCCGCTTTCTATGTGCAGCTGGTAGCCATTCTGATCGCCCCTACCGTGGCGGGCACCACCAATATCGGCGAGAACTTTTCCACCGGCATCGTCCCCATCGGCATCGCCGCCATTGTTCTGGGCATTCTGGGTATGATCTTCATCCGCAACGAGCCCTGGGAGCGTGGCATCAACCCCGACAACGTCTCCGACGAGATCTATCAGAAGGAGTATGACACCAAGGACGCCGTCGAGGGGGACGGCGGGTGGACCACCGGCAAACTGCTGGCCACCAAGGAGCTCTGGCTGGCGGCCATTACCACCGGCTTTTTCCAGATCTGCTCCGTGGGCGTCATGAGCCAGTTGGTTATCCGCAACACTCAGCTCGGCTTCTCTCAGCAGGCCGCTATGAACGTCATGACCATTCTGGCCCTGGGCGGCGTGGTTGGCTCCTGGCTGGTTGGCGTCATTGACGACGCTATCGGCACCAAGAAGACCATGGTCATGTTCGGTATCTGGTATGCTATCGCCCTGCTGCTCAACTTCACCGCTGTGGATTCCGTGACCCCGCTGGTCTACGTGTCCCTGTTCATGATTGCCATGGGCATCGGCGGCTCCGCCAACTTCACCACCTCCCTGCCCACCTCCATCTTTGGCCGCCAGGGTTTCGACAAGGTGAACAGTGTCATCTTCCCCATCCAGGGTGCAGTCACTGCCCTGTGCTTCCTGGTCAACGGCGTGGTGCAGAAGATTACCGGCGGCCAGATCCGCATGGCCTACCTGGTGTTCGCCGGCGTGGCCCTGGTGAACGTGCTCCTGGTGCTGATGGTCAACGAGCACAAGTACAACCGCGACTGGATGGCGGCCCACAAGAAGTAAGCTGCACCGCTTCTGAGCCTCTCCAAAAAAGCTGTCCCCGCAGCCGCGGGGACAGCTTTTTTCGTTGCGCCCCATGCCCCATTCTGCTATACTGATCTTATCTGAGCGAAATGAGGTGGCGGCATGGCGGAAGAAAATGGCCTGGTGCAGATCTATTATGGAGACGGCAAGGGTAAGACCACAGCGGCCTTCGGGCTGGCCTTCCGGTGTGCGGGCTGGGGGCGGCGGGTGGTGATCGCCCAGTTCCTCAAAAGCAGCCCCTGCGGGGAGCTGACTGCGGCGGAGCGGTTTCCCACCCTCACCGTCCTGCGCAGCAAGGGCATCCATAAATTTACCTTCCAGATGAACGACGAGGAGAAGGCCGTGGTGGCCCGGAACTGCCGGAAGCTGTTCCAGGAGGCCGTTGCCCTGGCCCGGGCGGAGGATGCCCGCCTGCTGGTGCTGGACGAAGTGATCGACGCCCTCCGGGGCTTCCTGCCCCAGGAGGAGCTCTGCGCCTTTCTGGACGAGCGGCCCGCGGGCCTGGAGGTGGTGCTCACCGGCCACAGCCTGCCGGAGGCGCTGGAGCGCCGGGCAGACTACATCACCCACATGGTCAAAGAGAAGCACCCCTACGACCGGGGCGTAACCGCCCGCAGGGAAATCGAATTTTAACCCGGCAGCCCCCGGAGTGAACTCCGGGGGCTGCTTTTTATTACGCGCAGAAGCGGTGCTTGCCGATGGTCTTGATGAGGGGGCGGCTCCAGATCCACGCGCTGGTGGCCGTGTCCGGGTTAAAATAGTAGATGGCTCCGCCGCTGGGATCGGCCCCGTTGAGCGCATCTTGGGCCGCCCGGTAGGCCGAGTCGGCCACCGGCTCGTTGAACTGCCCGTCCACCATGCAGGTAAAGGCCCCCGGCTGGTACACCACCCCTGCAATGGTGTTGGGGAAGGAGGGGTGCTCTACCCGGTTGAGGATCACCGCCCCCACCGCCACCTGGCCGCTGTAGGGCTCGCCCCGGGCCTCGGCAGAGATCACCCTGGCCAGCAGCGCCGCGCTGTTCTGCTGGCTGCTGCTCCCCCCGCCTCCAGAGGACATGCCCAGCGCCTTGAGGGTGGCCGGCCCGGCGATGCCATCGGCGGTCAGGCCGTTCTTCCGCTGAAAGTATTTGACCGCCTGGGCCGTCTGACTGCCGTAGATGCCATCCACCGCGCCGTCATAGTAGCCCCAATTTTTCAGCTTGGTCTGGATGATCCGCACCTGCTCACCGCTGGAGCCCTGCCGGTAGGTCGCCGCCTCGGCCTGCTGGGCCAGGGAGATCACCGCAATATTCACCACAAACAAAAGGGCCAGCGCCCACGCCAGCCGCCGCTTCTGCGTCATGCCTTCGCCTCCATTCCTGGCAATAGTGTACGGCGGCAAACGGGCGGATATGAGCGGCAATTCTTTCCGGCCGCCGGAATAGGTATTCTAAAAAGCGGCCATACTGGAAGAAAACAGGAAAGGATGTGTCCCGGTTGGTGAAAGGTGTGTCCAGGCAGGTCATCGTGGTCAAAGCGCCTGACCCCCGCTTTTTTGAGCAGGCGATTTTTATTTTGAAGGAGGACGCCTTCGGCAGAGGCGTGACGGCGGACGATGTGCTTCAGGAAGCCCGCCGGGTGGCTGACGGGTATATCCGCCGCAACTCCCGCTGGAGCCGCCTGTGGCGGCATATCCCCGCCCCCGCCTACGTGGCCGCCGGCGCCCTGGGGGCTACGGTATGCTGGTGCGTGGCCCTGGTGCTGTAGAAACAGGCCGCCCCGGAGCCATTTGCTCCGGGGCGGTTCCGTTTGATTTTTGTGCTGGTCAGCGGGCGATGATGACGCGGATGCGCCCGCCGGCGCTCTCGTCCTTGTCGTACCAGCCGGTGAGGGAGTAGTTCCCTCCGCTGATGCGGGCCAGGCTGGAGAGCTGATACTCCCCGCCCTCATAGACGTACACCGCCACATTGTCTGAGAGAGTGTACTTCTGGTTGTTGGTGCCCACGGCGGTGCTGCCGCTGACGCTGTCCAGCTTGCGCTCGGACAGGTTATACAGCCGCTCGACGGCGTTGGGGCCCTCCATTTTGATCTGGCAGGGACCTACCTTCAGATTGTAGATGGCGTTGGTAGAGCCAAAGGTGAGCTTCTGGCCGCCCACGTCGTAGGTATAGGAGGAGGAAATGCCCATCATGGTGCCCAGATCCAATTCCTCCACGCTGGTAATGACGCCGTACTGGTGAAGGTCGCCGGTCACGTCGTTGAGGATCAGATGGCTGATCTCCCCCTGGGCGTTGAGGGCATAGAAGCGGACCATATTGCCGTCAAACTTCACGCCCTTCAGGCGGTCGGGATAGATGCGGATGGGAGTACAGCTCTCGTAGGTGTCCAGAATCTGCACGTCGTCAGCCAGGGGGTAGGTGCCCAGCTTGGTGCCGTCGTTGCTCATCTTTCCGGTCAGGGTGGAGGTGGTCAGGCGCTTGACCTCGATGGTGTCGCCGTCGGTATTCACCCGCACCAGATCGCCCTCGTCCAGGCTCTTATTGTCGGTCTGATAGCGGTAGGAGCCGCCGTCGGTACCGGCCACGGTGACGGTGCGGGCGTTGTAGGTGCCGCCCTTTCCGTCGTCGTAAGAGGTGCTCTCCACCTTGGTGACGACGCCGTAGATGAGGTTGTCGGCCGCCACGGCCTCGCCCACTGCCGCCACGCCGCCGCTGCGGCCCAGCAACAGGGTCACGCTGTCGCCAATCTGGTAGCCGCCCAGGTCGGAGAGGGCATAGGCGGCGGAGGTGGTCTCAATGGTGTAGCTCTTGCCCGCCACGGTGACGGAGGTGGGGCTAGTGACCGAGGGAGAAGCCGCCTCATAGGTGCCGGTGATCTTGTCGGAGTAGGCCCACAGGGTATGCATGGACTCCGACCAGTACACCACGTCCTGATTCTGCACCGCGGCCAGGCTGCTCTTGGCGCCGTTGCGGTAGACCGTGGCGCTGCCGGCGTCGAAGGGCACGCTGGACTGCCAGCCAGCGGCGGCCACCACGGGGCCCTCCATAGCGGAGTTGATGAGAGCCACCCGGTCCAGCTCCCCGGCGGCATTCACCAGGCTGAGGGTGGGCTCCAGCACGTTCAGGTAGTAGGAGCCCTCCTTGTTTTTGGTGATCATCAGGTTGTAGAACAGGTACAGGGCGTCCCGGCGGGTCATGGCGCTGTCCTGTCCGGCGGTGACGCCCTCGTTGAGCTTGAGGGCCCGGTACTGGGCCATCTGGCCGGAGGGCCAGACGCCGGTGAAGTCACTGTCCTGGTAGCCCAGCAGGCGCAGGACGATGGTCACGCCCTCGGCCAGCGTAATGGAACGGCCGGGGTTGAAGTTGCCGTGCAGATCGCCCTGCACCAGCCCCAGATCCACCGCCGCCTTGATATAGGGAGCGGCCCAGTGGCTCTGAGGCACGTCGGGGTAGGGCTTGACGGACACCGTGTCGCCTACGGCGTCCCGGCTGGTGGAGGCGGCCACCGCCAGCTTGGTGAACTCGGCCCTGGTAACGGTGGCGCCCAGGTTCAGGTTACCACTCTCGTCGCCCACCATAATGTCCAGGGCGGCCAGCACCTGGGCGGCCTCCTCCTCGGCCGGCGCGGCGGCCAAGGCCGCCGGAGCCAGCCCCAGCACCAGCACCACGGCCAGCAGGCCGGCTAACAGTCGTTGTTTCATTGCTTTTCTCCTTCTCATGCTCGTGAAAATGGAAACGGCGGGCCGGCGGGAGCGCCGGCCCCTGCCTATTATCATATACCATCCGCGCCGGTTCGGCAAGGGCGGGCCGGCGTACCGTCAATCATAGCGCAGCGCGTCAATGGGGTTCAGCTTTGCGGCCTTGTTGGCGGGCAGGTAGCCGAAGAGAATACCGATGCCCACGCTGACGCCAAAGGACACCGCAATGCCTCCGGCGCTGGGTACGGCGGAGAAGCCCTCCGCACCGGCCATCACAACGCCCACCAGGGCGGTAAAGACGTTGGCCAGCACCACGCCCAGAATAATGCCGATGACGCCGCCGATGGCGGAGGTGGTACCCGCCTCGATGATAAACTGGCTGCGGATATCCCGGCCCTTGGCGCCCAGGGACTTGCGGATGCCGATCTCCCGGGTGCGCTCGGTAACCGACACCAGCATGATGTTCATAATGCCGATGCCGCCCACCACCAGGGAGATGGCGGCGATGACCACCAGAATGGTCATGAGCACCCCCAGCATGGAGTCCATCATGTCCATCATCTCCGCGGAGGTCATGACCATGTAGGCGTTCTCATCCTGGTAGATGCGGAACAGCAGGCTCTCCACCACGCCCTTGGCGGCGGAAGAGGTCTCCTTGGTGGTGCTGGTGACCAGGTACATCTTCATGCCCATACCCCCGCTGGCAGCGTTGAGCTGCTCCACCATACCATAGGGCAGGTAAATGAGGTCATCCCCGCTGCCCTCGGTGGAGTCGGCCTTCTGTGCCAGGGTGCCGATGATCTTGTAGGGAATGCCCCCCACGGTCAGGGTCTGGCCCAGGCCGTCCCCGCCGAACATATCCTCGTTGAGGTAGCTGCCGATGACGCACACCTTCTGGTCCCGCTCCACGTCCACATAACTGAGGAAGCGCCCCTCCTCAAGCTGGTCGCCGCTGGCCGTCTGGCCCTTTTCGGCGTTGTAAAAGGTCTCACTGACGCCGTACACGCTGGTGTGGTCGTATTCGTCGGCGCCGTGGCGCACGGTGGTGGAGGCGCTGAGGTAGGGGCTGACGGAGTCAATGTACTGGGGGTACTTCTCCGCCAGGGCGTACATGTCGTCCGGCTCCACCTCCCGGTTTCCGCCGTAAGAGTAGATGGCCACCTGAATGAGATTGACGCCGATCTGCTCAAACTGGGCGTTCATATACTGCTGCATGCCATTGCCCAGGGAGACGATGACGATGACGGCCGCCACGCCGATAATGATGCCCAGCATGGTCAGCAGGGCGCGGACCTTGCTGACCATCAGGCTCTTGAGGGCCAGGCGGAAGGATTGGCTCACATTCACAGCGCGCCCACCTCCTCGTCCAGCTCCGGCTGTACCACGGCCTTTGGGTCGTGGGCATCACCGTCATAGATGATCCTTCCGTCCTGTAGGCGCACAATGCGCTTGGCCTTGACGGCGATGGAGTTGTCGTGGGTGATGAGCACCACGGTATCCCCCTCGGCGTTGAGCTTCTGGAGGAAGCCCAGCACCTCCCGGCCGGTGCGGGAGTCCAGGGCGCCGGTGGGCTCGTCGGCCAGGATCACCGAGGGGTTGCCCGCCAGCGCCCGGGCGATGGACACCCGCTGCTGCTGGCCGCCGGAGAGCTGGCTGGGCAGGTTTTTGCACTTGTCCGCCAGCCCCACCCGCTCCAGAGAGCGGATGGCCCGCTCATGGCGTTCGGCAGCGGACACTCCGGCGTAGAGGAGGGGCAGCTCCACGTTCTCCAGCACGTTGAGCTTAGGAATCAGATTGTACTGCTGGAAGATGAAGCCCAGCATCTTGTTGCGGATTTCGGCCTGCTGGTCGTCGTCCATGGTGGACACGTCCACGCCGCCCAGATGGTAGGTGCCGGAGGTGGGCACGTCCAGGCAGCCGATAATGTTCATAGCTGTGGACTTGCCTGAACCGGAGGAGCCTACAATGGCCACGAATTCCCCCTGGTCGATGGTGATGTTCACCCCATCCAGGGCATGGACTGTCTCCTCCCCCATAGGATAGATCTTATATATGTCCTTCAGTTCGATGAGATGTTCCAAGCCGGTCAGCCTCCCATCGCAACGGCACCCATGGAGCCGGTGGCCTGGTCAGGAACCAGCACCACCTCGTCCTGAGACAGTCCGGAAGTGATCTCGATGTACTCCTCGTTGCTCCGTCCCAGCTCCACAGGGCGGCGCTCCGCCTTGGAAAGATCGGCTATGGTGAGGCCATCCTCAGAAAGTGTGCCCGGTCCGGCTACCAGCACAGTGCCGTCGCTGTTGACGGCGGACACCGGGACACAGAGGACGCCCGTGGTCCGCTCGACAACGATATCGGCGGACACGTTCATGCCTGGATTCAGGTCGCCGAACTCCCGCAGCAGAATGGTGACGGGATAGGTGGTAAAGCCGTTGGTGGTGGTGCCGTTGATGGACACCCGGTCCACTACGCCTTGAAAGACCTGTCCGGGCAGCGCCTCGGCGGTGATGTCTACCTCCTGACCCTCCTGGACCTGGTTCAGGTCCAACTCACTGATGTTCATGGTCAGCTTCAGACTGCTCATGTCATAGAGAATGGCCAGGGAGCCGGCGTCCATGCCGTCTACCTTGTCACCAACCTTATAGTTCTTCTCAATGATCGTGCCGGAGATAGGGGCGGTGATGGTGTAGCTCTCCAGGGCGTCCTGGGCCCTTTGGAGGGCCAGCTGGGCATTTTCCACGGAGATGGCGCTGTTTTCCAGGGCGCTCTGGGCCCCATCGCCCCCCAGGGTGACCAGGGCGGCACCGGCGGACACCCTGCTGCCAGCGGTGACGTGGACGGCAGTCACCTCGCCGGAGGTCTGGGCCACCACGGTCTGGCGCGTATTTTCCTCAAAGGAGCCGCTTCCGGCACAGGCGATGTCCCCCACAGTGGCGGTGGCCGAATTGGCGGAGGTCAGAGCGCCTGGGTTATCCACCCGTATCTTCACCTGCCGGACCAGAGCGCCGCCATTTCCCACCAGCTCGGCGGAGGAGATGGACTCCACTGTGCCGGACAGCACCTCCATGGTGCCGGCGATGGTCACCTGGGCCCCCTGCCCGGGGGACAGGCTGGAGGCATCCGCCGACTGGAAGGGGAGGGTCAAGGTCATGGTGGAGTTGTCCGCCACGTCGGCAATAGGGGTGCCGGGAGAGACCAAGTCCCCCTTTTGGACGTGGACCTGTTGGACCACCCCGGCGGCGGAGGCGCTTGGGCTCATGCCGGAGAGCAGCTCATCATAGTTGAGCTGGGCCTGACGCAGGGATAACTGG
>ENA-ORUM01002436-ORUM01002436.1-human-gut-metagenome-genome-assembly--contig:-NODE-2436-length-10537-cov-25.227915_pt1 | contig 10537 bp, 12 predicted proteins | sample MGYA00242083_ERZ509217 | MGnify/ENA primary metagenome ERZ509217 (study PRJEB26280, sample SAMEA2338831) | human gut metagenome | biome: human gut; feature: human-associated habitat; material: faeces... | reverse complement strand
AGCAACGGATGATCTCAAGAACTGGGATGATTTTGAACTTGCTTATAAAAGAAGTAATTATGACGGAGTACTTCGTTCTTTTAGCACTAAATTTGAGCTTGTAAACCGGTCTTATAGTTTGCTGAAGGAAGAATTTGAACAACATTATCTATCTGCAAAGGCTGCAATAGCATTCTATCTACGAAATAATAGTTGGAACTGGGATAAGGTATTTCAGTGTGCTTTGGATTTCTCTACTTATTCAGATGATGGTTATGTAATTTCAATCAATGCTATTGATAATACATTAGCCGCTATTATTAATGCAAAGAAGAGCATTCAATATGAGTATCTGGTAGCCGACCTTGAAACTCGCAATCTAAAGTATGATAGAATAGATATGATAAATTCTGTAAATTGGTATGTTACAGGAGAAAATGTAGAAGGAAGTGCAGATGTGAAAAATCAATTCGCAGGTGCAACTTATAATGCTATACCCTTATATTATTCAGAGGAAGAAATTTTTCGAAATACAAAGGTGAAATATAGTGATATTCCAGGTGGAGATGTTCAGGTAAGGTCTGGATTTATTCAAGCAATAGAGCCTGTTGAAGTAACTCTAAATATAAATATGTCTTTCATAACTGACACCCAGGAATCTGACAACACAAGAATTGTATTGTTTAAAAATGGGGTGATTTTCAATGATATGAAATGGTATAACAATGGTTCTGATTTAACAAATATAGATGAAAATATAAAAGTTAAATTATCTCTTATTGGTTCATCTAATATTGGTGATAATCTTTCACTTGGTATATATTCTAATAAAGATATTTACAATGTCACTTTTAAAGAATGTAAAATTAAATGTTCTTGGAGTGAAAAAGCATTACCTGTTGGTATTGACGTAATTTCTCCCCAAACAATCCTGTCCAAGCTATTGGACAGCATGACAGAAAACACAATAGAGCACGAAGGGGTTATCGATGTTACACTCCCATCATCTGGTGGGATCGATTCAATTAAGTTTAACCGATTATTAGAGAGAACGTATATCATGGCTGCTGAAAGTTGCCGAGGACTGCCTAAAGCTAAAATATACACCTCTTACAAAAAGTTTTGTGAATGGATGGAGGCTGATTTCGGCTATGTCCCCGTTATAAATGAAAATACTGTAACTCTCAGGCACCGTGATAAACTGTTTAGTTCAACGGTAGTCAAGGATTTGGGAACGGGAATAAACGACTATGAGTTTTCCGTAAATGATTCTCTAATCTATTCCTCTGTGAAGGTCGGATATGATAAGCAGGATTATGACAGTATCAATGGACGTGATGAGTTCCATTTTACTAACGAATTTAGCACAGGCTTAAAGATTGCAGACAATACACTTTCCTTGATAAGTCCGTATCGTGCCGATGCCTACGGAATAGAGTTTTTGGTTCAAAAGCGAGGAGAAGACACTACTGACAGCGATAGCGATAATGATGTATTCTTTGTAGATTGTGTAGAAGATACTTCTACCGGAACATTGGAATTAAACAGGCCATATTCTGAAAGTCAGCTTTCCGGCTTGTTAAGTCCGGACACTATATTTAATCTCAATTATTCTCCACGCTTTATGCTGGAAGCTAATAAGGCGTATATAGGCGCATGTACTAACATGCTTAAATTTACTTCTTCTGACGGGAATAGCGATGTTTCTATAGATGGAGTAAAGGAGACGGATGATTTTTCAATCCCTGAACGATTATTTACGGTATCAGAGGTTGAAGTAGAGACTGGCGATATTAGTGCTCCAGATGATTTGCTAGGGTTGGTGTCTTTAAATAATAAAGGGAGAATCATTACAGGGTATATCAAGCAAATAAAATCCTATATTGGTAAAGCTAAATCATCCTCTTATACACTGATCGTAAAGGATATAAAAAGTAATCAAGATGGAGGAACATTCGTATAAAGTTTGTACAATTTGTAATGTAGCGTAGTGCGACACTATACTTCGTTTTGACGAAAAGAAATTTGCCGTAGTAAAATTCCCTGTTGTCTCTCTTGAGAGCAGGGGATTTTTGTTATAGTATTGCCTACTATTGACAATTAATAATAGTGTGTTTATATTATGCGAAAACGTACAAAAAGCAGAAAACAAGTTATAAGCCTTGAAGATATTTCCCGATTATAAAAGTGATTCTCAATCACCTTATATGATGAAGCGAAAACTATTAATAAGGCAATAAAAATTGTAATACAGATGTTTTAAAATAAATCATTTGCTATTGTCGGGTATAATATTTAATTTTGAATAAATCTAAATAAAGAGCGTATGAAGCTATACGCAACCGTTGCCAGTCGTTCGGGGTTTCTATTTTGGGAACCCCTTTTTTATGCCTTCTATTAGCTTTTTCTGTTAAAATCACATCAAGAATAAGCTCAAAAACAAGGATAAGATTAGGATAAGGGTAATTAAGCAATAACGGCAAGATTACGGCAAGGGCCGTTTGATAAAGACTCAAAGGTTATCCAAAGGATAATCTACATACGCAAGATTCTACATATGTAAATTCCGGAAAGCTGATACGAATATTGTTTGTAGTAGGTTCAATGATGGCAATAACAGACCGTAATGATTAACAGGTGCCGATCTGTACTGGTTAAATATACCTTCTCGCTCCTCATTTCGAGGAACGACCAAACCAGAAGCGCATTCGTCCTGGTCCTGTTAGGGTCGCCAATTTTGACGTGTCTCCTTTGCCATTTCGGGCAAGCGAGTTACAGTAAGTTTATATTCATTTGCTGGCCTGTCGTTTTTAGGGTTTTCGCCAAAATTGTTGAAAACTCGATAATCATACTTTTTGCCATCCTGGGTAATAACTTGATTATTCATAGGGCTATAAAAATCAGAACCTTTGCAATTTCGCAAAGCTGCGCAGCAAGTTTCAAGGCAAAATCCTCAAAACCGATCCGTGTGCGGACTGGTTAAAGTGAAATAACCTATCCTTTAATATGGTTTGAGCACACATTTTAAATACCCGGAATTCCGGGTATTTACTTGCAACTTGTGAATATCATGCTCCATAATTTTGTGGAGCAAGAAATGTTTTGCGTTTGATAATTAGACATAGGGATCAGTAAATTGCCGATGCCCTACATCTGGCGGAGGGTACCTGAATCCAAATTTGGATTGACGTGCTTAACTACCCGCCTATCTGTTGAGCATAAATTTCGGCTGAAACAAACAGTTTCGCTCTGATAGGCTTTTGCACGTCGAATAATCAAATGCTCATTCAATGAAAGATCGTTGAAATTTGGGCAAATATGAAGGTACAACGGACATATTATCGTCGTAACATTGGAAGCCTCAATAAAGGTGCTGAAATCGAACTTTTAAGGGTAATTGTGAGTTACGTTTTAAATACGGTTATTCCCGTATTTGCATTGCCAAAAAGTAACCAGCTTACATTTCATCTCGTTAACTGGTAGGAGTTTTCCGTACCGTCTGATTATCAGGTTAAACGCAATTTACCGTTGAGTAGTTCCAATGAGAGCGGATTTTTTCGCCGACATAAAAAGGCAGTTGGACTTTCGGCATACCCCTTCAAATTGCGGATGATATTGTTGATGTCTCCACAAAATTGTGGACAGATACCAGAAAACATAGCTAAAACCTGTTCAGTAAATGCAAAAGGAAGCTTTCGGATACAGCCTCAACTTGACATCACAGGTTGTGATTTCAAGATAGCCCATTCGGAAGCGCATCTTTCTCATCCTATTTTGAAGCTGTAAAGGAGGAGTATAATTTTATATCATGATGTTAAATAAACAATGATGATATAAAAATTGTTGTATATTTAAATATAACAGCGTATATTTGCAACGCTCATCTATAAATAGAAGGAGTTTCGGGGCTCGGTTTATCTTGATATAAATCTGAGCCCTGCGTTTTTACTCAATGTTCGGTAATCGTTTCTTCATTTTCTTCTTTATACTCTTTTCCGCATATTCTTTATTTAGATAATAGGCTGTTAACAAGTAGTAAGAACTTTTTCTTTGGCATTCAAGAACTATCACATATTTCTCTTTTTTATCATAAATATATGTTTTTGTAACATCGCAACGCTTCTTCTGATCACGTTCTGTTACACTAAAAACTTCTACGTTATCAGGAGACATTTCTTTAATATGATGATTAATCCAATGTAGTCGTTGAGAACGGTCTTTTTCAAAAACTCGTTTAGATGGTAATAGATTTCCATTCTCATCTATTTCTTGTATTTCTTCACAAGTAAGGTGAGTAAATTGTCGCCCCATATCGGCTTCTCCATCCGATTTTATAGGATAAATTTGCTTCTCTCTAAACTTGAAATTAGGATTGTCTTCTATATCTCTTTTATAGACTCCCATAAGAGATTTTTTACGTTGATGCTCATTCAAATGTAGAATTTCAAGCAATTCAGGATATTTCTTTAATAAATTGAAGGGCATAATTGTTATTTTAATGAGATAAAGAATAGATTAAACTTCTTCTTAGATAAAGGTGTTGTTCGATTCAATGAAATATTTGCATGTTCTCGTATCTTATCTACAATCTTCTTTTTGGCAATAACCTTGCCTTCCACATCGCCTTTTTCAATTCGTAGATTATAATTTATGGCTCCCATTAATATATCCGCCAATTGCACAAAGCAGCTTTCATGAGAACGTATGAATTGAAAATGTCTAATAGATGAGTTCCATTTTAAAATCTCTCGTAGCTTATGAAGCTTGTTATGGCTGCATGTATCTTTTATATCAAAAAAAACATTATACTCATTCTCCATATCAGTTAAATGATGTAGAAGCTGATAATACATCCTAAAATAAAAATCATTGAAAGTATATTCAGGGCGAGTTTCATCTATTTGAGACTTATCCACAATGACAACTCTAAACTTCATATCTGTCATGAAAAAATAGTCAACAAGTTCATTATACATCGGGTATGTTGCATCATGTACGTTAGTCCATTTCAACTCACCTTCATAATTATGTTTTGCCTTAATGGCTTTAATTTGCTCTCTTGCCATCTTTATTTGTGGATATGCAATACTTACATACCCTAGAAGCATGTATGGATGTCCATCGTTTTTCAAATGTGTACTTTCGTCGCAATAGATATTAAATGTTTTGCTCATATTCATTCTACTTTGATATTGTTCTTCAGATAATCAACTACTTGCTGCAAACTATCAGCATCCTCTGGCTTGAAAATAAATTCGTCAAAATCTCCATAGATACTGCGATGTCCGAATATGTATTTTACGGCTTTCCATGTCCGTTTGAATATATTGGGTTCGGGTTTGAGATGCACACTGCAATAAACCTCCTTATCGTCCGTGAAGTAAGTCATTACAAGTTGATGCTCCACATTATTACAGGAGCAAATGAATAATTTATTGACTGTATCTTCCATGTCATTCTGCTTTAATGCTATAAAACAATTTCTCCACTTTCTATTCTATCCAATAACCGGGGCAAACCCAATACGTTACTGATATTATAGTTAGTGCTTTACTTCTTTTTTGCCCAAAAGTCATGAGTTTTATTCATCATGTCAAATTCAAACTGCTTACCTTTCTTCAGCTTTTGCCATTCTCCATAACCCAATTCTTCAGCAAGTTTAAAGAACCCATCACCTTGTTCCATGTTCCTACTCACTACGACTGAAGATAATAGTGGGTGTCCTAAATCGTGCTCAAAAGATGAAATGCTACCTAATATATGACCTATCTTTCCTCTATCAGCAGGGATATTCATATCCAACTTTAATGCAGCCTTTCGGCATAATTCCGTATAATAGATTATCCCACGTGTAGAAGCTACAGAAATTAATATTTCTCGTACTCTTTCTTCTTCCTGTGTTAATTTCGTTTCCATATCATTTCACTTTGATATTAATCCTCTTTCTGCTTTAGCTCCAGCTTAGCACCGCAGTTAGGACAACGTATTGCATTATCCAGTTCATCAGCAAAAAAGTCTCCAACCTTACACCCTATAACATTTGCAATCTTTTGAAGGGTGTCAATAGTAGGGTTATTGTTGATAGATTGAGACAAGGCCCCACGAGTTATTGACTTACCGTTTTTACTTTCCCATTCGTTCGCTATACGTTCAATAGTATATCCGTGCGCTTTGATTACTGATTTGATATCCATAACAGTTTATGTTTAGTTATTACTAACGGCAAAGATAAATATAAAAACAATATATAATTAGAAATAACTACTCATTAGTGACATTTTGACATGGTTTAACTAAATATTCATTATGCGTTAAAGATTAGTTAAATCTAACGGAACGCTTGTTTTTCGTTAGATTTAACTATACATTTGCGTCATCAAAATTAAATCAATAAATAAAAAAGATATGGCACGTTACGATTTAAGCAAAATAATGAAGAGAGCACACAACCTTTACAAAAACGCTCATGCAAAGTACCCGACATTTGCCGATGCACTCCGTAAATCTTGGAGCATGGCAAAGTTTGAGGTTAGAGTAGCCGAAGAACGCCAGGCAATCGAAGCGGAGACAAAAGCACGTGAAGCAAAGGTACGTGAAGAGAACGAGCAAGCCGCTATTAGTTCGGTTCTTCTTCGTGCACAAATCGAATCCGACCGTATCAGAAGAGAAGCGGAAGCCAAAGCGGAACGCATGAAAGGCGAGATAGCAGCACGCAAAGAAGGCATCTCTTACAACGAGTATCAAAACCGCATTAGTCGTGCAATGGGCTACGGGTGTAGCTCGTATTGTGGTGACTAGTTTTTTTATTCATAATATTTGATTTGTTTTCATGGAAGTACTGGTTTGTGAAAATAGGTGCTTCCCTTTCACTGAATTATTAACCCGGATAGAGTTAATTTTGATAAGCCTATTTTTTCAAAGTGAGAGAGCATGACGTTTAGGAATGTAACCTATAAAAGACTATTATTTAACTATATTATTTAATTATATTATTAATGCGGGCGGATATAAGGGTGAACATAAGGGCGGACATAAAGGTGATGTTAATTAAGAGGGTGACTTATTAAGACGGCGTTTTATTGAATTTATCGCTTTTAACCTACTATTTTCCAGTTGTTTAACCTTAAAATTTAAACTTTTATGTTTGATGTGCTCTACAATAGCATCTTCTAAGCCCTTCATATCCATTTTACAAGATACATACGTGCGCTTATTATAACCTATTTCAGACATCAAGAACCCACGTACTACAAGCTCCTTCAACATTTTCTTATAATGATAATCAGTCGTATATTGCTTGTACGCAGATTTCACTTTCTTATCATTCAATATAAGCTCTAATTCAGCTTGATTCTTTGCGCCAAACATCCTACATTTAATCATGTTTCCAGTCGTTTCTGCAAAGTCTTTATTTCCAATAATGGAGCGGATGCCGGCATACATAGCAAACAATGCTTTCTCGTAGTCGGTCTTTGTGTTCTTATAAAAATTAAACATCATCCTTTGACTGATTGATACTAACGGCTGGTTGTGAAACCCGTTATAAGCGGTATAATACTTTTGGTAGGTTTGGGCAACACAAGATATGTCAAATGTGATATTAAGTACGGTCTTTACCTGCCTTAGACGGTGAAACTCCTCTATTTCATTCTTCAGTTCTTCATGTTCCTTACAATATTCGTAAATGCTTTCTATTTCTTCATCGGGAACAAACTCATAGCTACTAAACCCGTTGTAATCTTCATCGCTATGAAATATCTCACCTTCTTCAAGCCTATAAAGCTCACTTTGAAGACTTTTGGTAAGCCCGCCACGGTAGTAACAGTAAATAAGCTGTTTTAAGGCATTGTATTCGTCTATCTGCAACGTTTGAGATACACGGTATATTCCTACATCGAAAATATCACTAAACCCGTTTTTGGGCTTCTTGAATATTTCTTGGATTAATGGCAACGGAAATAGGATGTATTCAAAATTATCCATATCTTTGTATAGTCAAATAATTGCGCCCGGTTGCTTGTGAGAAGTAGCCGGGCGTTCTTCATTTTATTAATCTTCTTTTTTATTTGTGCGATCAGACACCGGCAGCGTTTCAGCGTATGCCTTTAATGCCTCTTCTGTCTCAAAGGTGAATGTTTCACCGTTACGCCGTACAAAAGCTATAAAATCCCGTTCCGCTTCAAATAGAGACGAGATAGGGACGTTTAAAGCGGTGGCTACTTTTTCTAAAGTGTCTAAACTCGGTTTTTGCTCACCTGTTATTATTCGACTTAATGAAGTAGTAGAAACTTCAATCATTTCAGATAAGCTTTTTTGCGTAATACCTTTTTGTGCGCAAATGTCTTTAATTCTAAGATTTACCATAATAAATTTAATTAGTACGTTATTTATTTCTGATGCAAATATAAGTAATTAATAACGTATCACAGCAACAAAATGCACAAAAATTACATTATGGCTAAATTTTCCTTGAAAAATATTTGGCTAGCATTGAATTAATACGTAATTTTGTATCATCAAAAATAACGTAACACGTAAATATAAAGATTATGAAACGGTATTTTGTAAACGGTAAAGAAATCAGTGAACAAGAAGCAAAGGCAATCGAAGCAAAGAATCAAGAGTATATGAATAGTAACGACTTATCCCTTTGGGCTAAATGTGAGTTTATTACAGTAATCAATAAGTAAATTAACCAGCAGGGCGAAAGCCCTGCATAACAATAAAGGGTATGAAACGATATTATTTCCAACTGCTAGACGAACAGTACAACGATTTAGGGGCATTTATTCCTGATGGCAGTAATAAACAATCGGCAATCAATCGTGCAAAAAGATGGATGCAAGAAAATGAAATAAAACATGCACAATTATCCGTGAATAGCATGATTACTGATAACGTACTCGATATAATTGATATAGAGGTACAATAATAAGAGCATACCGGCATCGGCTTACTATACAGCTAGTACGGGCAGATACGGTGCGCATTACGTAGGAGATTAGATTATTAACCCTGGGAGTAACTCAAAGTTACCCCCATCATAAAATATACACTATGATAGAAACAAAGGTTTATAAGCTCCACGAGAGCAAGCAAGTAGAGGATATTACTACCATGCTACAAATAGAAGGAATAAAGCATAATGTATTCGAATACGAAGAGTACACAGCAATAGAAGTGACCAGCACGCCATTAGAGATAATAAGAGCCTCCACGATATACCAACAGGCTATAGCCTTTAAATTATAACGAGATGGAGATATTAATAGTATTTGGATGCTTATACACAGGCTATAGGATATTTAGGAATAAGGGAGAACGCTTCTTTGATATTTAATCAATTATGAACGCTACACTGATTATTTGTATCATCCTTCTTGCTTTTTGCATCTGGGATGAAATGTTTAACGATAACAACAGGAATCAATCAATATAATATAACTTTAATAACAATGGAAACAATTAATTTACAAGATTTAATCACTGAGAAAAATGCAGAATTACAAGAGTTCATCAAAGAACAAATGAGAGTGCATCAGCTTGGTAATTTATCAATAGACCAAAGAGAGTTAATGATAGACACTCCCGCAATAAGTACAACACAAATGATTGATGCTTACTATTCCACGATCCAGTATGTAGTAGCCCGGCTGATTGAGTTAGAAGGCAAGAACGAGGCATGGAATAAACATAGAGACATTATCATGAAGAAAGTAGCAAAGAAAGAAAAGAAAGCCCGAAAGCAGGAAAGATATAGCCGGAAACTCGTACAGGAATACGACAGAAAATATAACACCAATATACACTGATATTATGTACACATCATTAGAAGACGAAATGAGAGCTGTTCTCGATACCATGAAGAGACAGAATAAAGAGATCAGAAGGCTTATTTTAAAGGAGGACGGCATGAAGGTAGCAAAGTGTACCGGAAAGTCCAAAAGTCCGAAATTTGACCTCAGAGAGCTAAATAAGCATTTGATAAGATAAGATATTCAGGGGGCTTCGGTCCGACACTGAAGTTGACGCCAATCAACAAAGACGCCCCGGTAACAATATGGTTGCCGGGATTACATTTCTTGCAAATTATTGAAGAATATTCAAAGATTAGCATTATAGTTGCCTTTAGCAAGTCGGTTTAAATGCCACCATTTCTGGCAAAATACCCTAAGGATAAATAAAGAATCACGGTAAGATTACGGTAAGGTAATATAGAAATAATGGTAAGGTTTTGGTGAGGGTAAAATGGGGTTTTGATAATCCCTTTGTCTATCCGGAGCCTCAACGTTTGAGATATTTTTATATCTTTGTGGTAGAAATGCCAATCGGTATTTTTAAATGCAAATGAAAGGTTGTTTATCAAGTGTGGTAAGCAGCCTTTCTCATTGATATAAATACCCCAAAAAGCATTAGGCGAATATTATCACGCCAAAAACACGCCAAAAAGAGTAAAAGAAAAACGCTAATAGCTTAATAACAAAGCTGTTAGCGTTCTTAAAAGTACCCAGACCCGGTACAAGCCATAGAAATCATAGGAAAATAAAAGAATTTATCT
>ENA-ORUM01002431-ORUM01002431.1-human-gut-metagenome-genome-assembly--contig:-NODE-2431-length-10558-cov-3.501381_pt1 | contig 10558 bp, 10 predicted proteins | sample MGYA00242083_ERZ509217 | MGnify/ENA primary metagenome ERZ509217 (study PRJEB26280, sample SAMEA2338831) | human gut metagenome | biome: human gut; feature: human-associated habitat; material: faeces... | reverse complement strand
ATCATAGCAATCGTTTCTTTTTTCATGTGTCATGTCTCCTTTTATTTTGCTTTTTCTACAGGATAAGTCATTATATGGGACAAAATAGCCCCATATCCTAATCTTCATTTTCCATCAAAAAAAGCCTGGTTTAAACCAAGCTTTTCCAGCTAAAAAACGCCCCGCAACATTACCACCAGCATACTTTCTGGACATTCGGATTAATTATACATAATCCCATTTTTGCACTTATCTTACCATCCATACAAACCGTTCTATACTATCACTTCCATATGTACCGTACTCTTACTGATCCGAAACTGTTTCGCCGTCTGCCTCACAGTCGCGTTATTTTCTATAATATAATCAGTAATCCTGATCACGCCATTTCCGGAATACATCCGGATTTTCTTTTATCTTCCGCCGGTTCGGCGATTATCTCTGTACCTCTCCAGCGCGTCAAAAACTTTATGATACTACATTTATATACTCCAACTCACAAAGGGTTGGGGTAATTTTGTATCTGACCGCATTAATATTTGGCGCTTACGATAAACACGCAAATTTGAAATACAAATTTGGAAACAGACACTTTTGGGCAGAGGGATATTATGTAAGCACAGTAGGGCTTAATGAGGCAACCATAAAGAAGTATATCCAAGAGCAGGAAAAACATGATATAGCTTTGGATAAATTAAGTGTAAAAGAATACGAAGACCCTTTTAAGGGTTGCTAGTAATACAAATGCCCTTTTAAGGGCAGCGACGAGTCAAAGGCATTAGTAGCTTGAACGAAAGTGAAAGCCAGCGTCTTTAGGCGCTGGCCGGTAACAAAGGCTTATAGCCGCTGAGCAAACCACCCGTTTGACGGGTGGTACTGATTGGAATGAAAAAGCATTGCAGGTAAGATGGAGGGATGGAGTCATGGGACAGGATTTTATGATCGCGGATACGCATTTTGGAACAGACAGCATCAGACGATATGAAAACAGACCTTTCGAAAGCGTGCAGGAAATGGATGAAGCGCTGATACAGAATTGGAACAGAGTTGTTTCTGAGGGGGATACTGTTTATGTGCTGGGAGATTTTTCCTCTTATGGTAAGGAAGAAAATAAGGCACTTTTAAAACGACTGAAGGGAACAAAAATATTGATCATGGGAAATCATGATATGGGATATACTCCAGCAGAATGGCGGGAAATGGGATTTTTGGAATGCAGCAGATGGCCAATCCTCTATGAGGGATTTTACCTGCTTTCCCACGAACCACTGTACATCAACAGGAATATGCCGTATGCCAATGTTTACGGGCATGTGCATAATAATCCGAGCTATAAGGACGCTTCATCCCAAAGTGTGTGCGTCAGCGTGGAAAGATTGCAGTATTGCCCGGAAAGCTTTGAAACAATCCGGGCGAAAATGGAATAGAAATATATCAAGGGTTTAAAGCGCGGCAGCTTCCTCTTTTAACGATCTGGAAAGGAAACTCGACCTTGATGTAAGACGAATGTCCGCCGTTGACGCGGTCAAGAAGAACCGTAACAGCGGTTTGCCCCATTTCCTTTAGGGGAACACGGACAGTAGTGAGCATAGGGTTTGTGTATTGTGTATTTTCAATATCATTGACACCGATAATGGATATATCTTCAGGAACGCGAAGTCCTTTCTCATTACATGCACGCAGCGCACCGATAGCGATGATATCATTCGCACAGCAGATAGCGGTAATTTCAGGAGCTCTTTCGAGAAGGCGTAAAGCTCCAAGATAGCCGCCTTCCATGGAGATTATGATATCATCGACAACGTATCGTGGATCATCAGGAAGGCCAAAAGTCAGTATTCCATCGTGATAACCAAGATATCGTTGCTCATGGTTACCAATAAAACCTATTTTCTCATGATTAAGAGAATGCAGATATTCTACGCTGGAAAAAAGCATTTTTCGCCCACTACATATAATTTGATCACAGTCAACATCTAAAACGTTAAGGCAGATGTTGACTATTTTTTTGTAAGTAGGTTTTAGTTTGTTCAAAAGTTCCGGTTTAAATCTGCCAAGGATGATCAATAAGTCAGATGGAACATTTGACAGTAGTGGAGACTCAAAAAAAGAATCACCGGGTGTGGCGGTATATGCACAGCTGACATGGTAATCGTGACGGAAGGCTTCCTGTTCAACACTTTTAAGTAATTGGAGATAAAAAGGATCGTCCTTTGTTTCCTGAGGAATACAGCCATAGATGCAGTTAATATATTGAACCTCAGGTGTAATAATACTGCTTTTATCTTTAAGTCGACGGGCTATGGGATTAGGACAATACCCCTGCTGTTTGGCGACTTCCCATATTTTGCGCTGGAGTTCGGGACGTGCAGCAGAAGGATTGTCGGTATTTAATACACGAGAAACGGTAGAAATGGAAACGCCAACTTCAGCTGCGATATCTTTAAGGGACATGGATACTACCTCCTTGTTTTTTTAGTGACTAAGACGATTTAACAAATATAAAGACAGATTTTTTATATGTATCAGCAGGGAGTGTACACAAGAAGAAATGTATCATATTTCTTTGTGCAATTTGCCAATAAAAATCCAAATCTGATTTTTAAACGTATATTTTTTACTAAGTATAACATAAAATGCAAAAAGAAACAAAATATATGCAAAAATAAACGCAAAATTATGCAAAATATTAAAGAGTAAAATTTTGTATTACAAAAATAATTAGATGCAAAATTCAATTAATTGTGTGTATTGTATAAAAATGAATGAATATTTCGAAATTTATTAGCAATATCATGCAAACGTTTGTATAAAAAAGTGAGAAGATATTATGCAAAATTAGTTGATATTATGCAAAAAAATGCTATACTGCAAATTAGAGCAACAGTTCGTTAGAAAAAAATGAATTATCTGACATTTGTAAAAAATTGGGGCAAGTCAGATAAAATGCTCAAAAAATGTAAAAGTATAGGAGGTATTTTTATGAGAAAGGGAACAAAGAAATTTTTTGCAATGGCACTGGCAGTCACAGTTGCACTGGGTACATTGACAGGATGTGGAAGCTCTGGGGAGAGCAAGGATACTACATCTTCTGGTGGCAATAATGAAGCTGTGGCATCTGGAACAGAGATCGCAGCTGAGAGTGGAGATGCTACATTAGGATTGGCACCACTGCCGGAAAGAACAACATTAAGCATTGGTTTCTTTGCAGGTTCAGCACATTCCATGCCGTGGTATGTTGCAGATCAGATGGGATTTTTTGATGCATTGAATATTGATGTTGAATATCAGTCTTTCACAGGCGGACCGGCGATGATGGAAGCAAATGCAGACTGGGATGTTTGTGATGTTGGTGCACCTGGTATGTTAAATGGTATGAAGAATTATGATATTAATATGATCGGTATTTGTGATAATGAGCTCAATACAGCATTGTTTGTACGTGAAGACAGTGATCTTGCTGAAAAACCAGATGATCCGGAAGCATGGAGAAATAAAAAAGTTTTATTGAATAAAGGAACAACACTTCAGTATATGTTCATGCAGTATATGAACAGCATCGGAATCACAGATCTGGATGAATATGGGATTCAGATTATTGATACAGCAGTAGGAACCTGTCTGACAGCTTTCCAGACAGGCGAAGGTGATGCAATGTGCGTTTGGAATGCATTTGCAGTAGAAGCTGAAAACGATGGCTATGTACGTGTAACAGATATCGGACAGATGGGATTAAATAACATTAGCTGTATTGGTGCAACGAGTGATGCAATTGAAAATAAGACAGACTTGGTAGCAACTGCATATCAGGTATATTACAAAACATGGGAATGGTGCCAAGAGAGCGATGCGAACATGCAGGAAGCAAAAGACCTTTTTATGGAATCCTGTGAAGATGAAGGTGTTGCTGTTACAGAAGAAGTGGTAGATCGTCTTGTAAGCGAATTCCAGTGTACCTCTTTAGCAGATGCAGTCAAAGCAATGACAACCGAAACAGATGACCGTAATGGTAAAGGCGGCAAAGTAAGTGAAGCTTCCAATGATTTATTTGAAACAATGGATTTCTTTATTACACTTGGTAATTATTCAGACGATGACAGACAGATAATCATTGATAAAGGTCTTGTAAATCCTACAATTGCGGAGATGGTTGAACAGTAACAGATAGGAGAATGTGATATGAGTGACAGCACAAGAGTGGAACGTCGTCTGACAGATGAGGAACGAATTAAAAAAGTTCAGGAAGATGCACGTAAAAGTAAATATCAGCTGACGGTACTTTCAATCATAGGTGTTCTTGCCTTTTTGTTGATTTGGCAGTTTGCTGTTATGGGAGGCCTGCTTCCGAACAGATATGTTCCAATGCCGTCAGAAGTTGTAAAGTTGTTTTTTGTAAAATGGGTTGATCCGAATCCAGATGGAGCAGTATTAGGTGTACATATTCTTGCCAGCTTGCAGGTTGCTCTTACAGGCTTCTTCCTTGCAATTATTATTGGCGTCCCTCTTGGGTTGTTTATGGGCTGGTTCAGAGGCTTTGAAAGCTTTATGAGACCGATCTTTGAAATTTTAAGACCGATTCCGCCTGTATCATGGATTCCAATTACAATTATCTGGCTTGGACTTGGACTGCAGGCAAAAGCATTTATTGTATTTTTCTCGGCGTTCGTTCCGTGTACGATCAATGCGTACACGGGAATACGACAGACCAGCCCGGCATTGATCAATGTTGCAAAGGTCTGTGGAGCTTCGAATTTTACAATTTTTAGAAAAATAGGTATTCCGTCAGCAATGACAATGACATTTGCAGGTATCCGTGTAGCACTTGGTAATGCATGGGCTACACTGGTAGCTGCAGAAATGCTGGCAGCAAATGTGGGACTTGGTTATATGATTCAGCAAGGTCGTTCTTTTGCAAGACCGGATATCATTATTCTTGGTATTGTAGTTATCGGTATACTGGGAGTCATTTTCACATGGCTGCTTGGACTTGTTGAAGGAAAGGTTCTGGGGTGGAAGAAATGAAAAAAGAAAAAGAAGAAATTGTCCTCAGTGAATTTGAGCGCAAAGAGATTTTCCGAAACCGTGTGTATAAGGTACTTCCGGTCATTGCAATTATTTTGTTGATCCTTTTGTGGGTTGCAGCATCGTCAAATCCAATGTCAAAATTTCCGTCGCCGGGAGCAGTGTGGGAAAGATATCTTAAGCTTTTGGACAGACCAATTAAAAATCTTGGCTTACTAGGTCATATCTGGGCGAGCTTAAGACGAGTGTTTATCGCTCTTGGGTGCGCATGGTTGATTGGTATTTCGTTTGGTATTTTGATTGGATGGAATAAAAAATGCAATGCGCTTTTTGGACCGATTTTTACGGCGTTCCGTGCGGTACCTCCGCTTGCATGGGTACCGTTAATGACAATCTGGTTTGGTACCGGTGAATTTCCAAAAGTTTTAATTGTATTTATCGGAGCCCTGATGCCGGTTGTTGTTAATACACAGGCAGGTATTTCTAATGTTATCAAAGAATATCTGGATATAGGAACGATTTTCCATGCAAATGAAAGACAGATGTTGTTTGAAATTGCAATTCCATCTGCTCTTGATGCAATTTTTGCAGGTATCCGTAATTCTACCAGTGCAGGATGGATGGTTGTGCTGGCAGCAGAGATGCTTGGCGGCAAATCTGGTGTAGGCTTTTTGATTGTCAGAGGAATGGATTCCGGAGATTATCCGTTATGTCTGCTTTCCATGATCTGCATAGGTGTAGTAGGTTATTTACTTGCAATTGTAATTCAGCTATTAGAAAGGATCATATGCCCATGGACGAGAAAAAAATCAGCTTAAAGTTAAAGCATATTTCACAAAGCTATATTGTAGACAATAAAGTTTTTGACGCGGTTGTAGATGTATCGCTTGACGTTTATAAATCTGAATTTTTGGTTGTTTTAGGACCAGGGCGTTGTGGAAAAACAGTTTTGCTGAATATGATCGCCGGACTGGAAAAACCGGTAGACGGTGAAATTTTGCTTGATGGGGAAGCGTTAAAAGGAAGCGATGAACGTATTGGTATGGTTTTCCAGAAGCGTGCGTTAATGCCATGGAAGACCGTTATGGAGAATGTCGAATTCGGACCGAAATTAAAAGGTATTCCGAAGAAGGAACGCAGGGAAACAGCTCAAAAATACATTGATCTAGTTGGACTGCAGGGTTTTGAAAAGAGTTACCCAAATGAACTTTCCGGCGGTATGAAACAGCGTGTGAGTATTGCAAGAGCATATACCAACAATCCTGAAATTCTTTTGATGGATGAACCTTTTGGTGCATTGGATGCACAGACAAGATATGCAATGGAAGAAGAGGTTCAGCGTATCTGGCAGCAGGAGAAAAGAACGGTTATTTTTGTAACCAATAATATTGAAGAAGCACTTTATCTTGCAGACAGGATCGTGCTGTTATCTAATTGTCCTGCGCATGTAAAAGAAGTCTATGATATTAATCTGCCGCGACCGAGGAATACGGTAGATCCTGAGTTTTTGCGTCTCAGAAAAGAAATATCTGACAATACAGATCTGGCATTATAGGTGGAGGTGCAAAAATGGGTGAGAATAATTACAAGGTTGAAGTTCACAACCTGACAAAGAATTTTGGAAGCTTAAAGGTGCTTAACGATATTTCATTTAATATTAAAAAAGGTGAATTTGTCTGTATTGTAGGGCCAACTGGTTGCGGTAAAACGACATTTTTAAATCTCTTAACAAGAATTTATATGCCGACCAAGGGGGACCTGCTCATTGATGGTGAAAGTGCGGATCCGAAAAAACACAATCTTGCATTTGTTTTCCAGGAGCCGTCTGCATTGCCATGGAAGACAGTAGAACAAAATCTCCGCTTCGGACTGGAACTGAAAAAATTGCCGGAAAAAGAGATTAAAGAGCGTGTTGATAATATTATAAAGTTAATGGGACTCGAAGAATTCCGTAATTCTTATCCGCATCAGTTATCTGTTTCTACAGAGCAGCGGATTATTATCGGAAGAGCATTTGCCATGAACCCTGATCTTCTGCTTATGGATGAACCGTATGGACAGATGGATATTAAATTAAGATTCTATCTGGAAGATGAAGTTCTGAAATTATGGAAAGAAACAGGTGCAACGGTTGTATTTATTACACACAATATTGAAGAGGCTGTATATCTTGCAGAACGTGTCCTGATTTTAACAAACAAACCAACAACGATAAAGGAGGATCTGAAAATTGATCTGCCTAGACCGCGTGATGTTACATCTCCGGAATTTATTAAAATTAGGCAGTATGTAACAGACCAGATTAAATGGTGGTAGAAAATAGGAGGAAATATATGTATGATGTATTGATTGTCGGATGCGGCGTTGTGGGGGCAGCGACTGCATATCAGCTTTCGAGATATAATCTGTCTGTCTGTGTATGTGAACGTTATAATGACGTGGCAAATGGCTGTACAAAAGCCAATACTGCAATTTTGCATGCAGGGTTTGACTGCCCGATTGGCAGCACGGAGGCGCGACTGAATCTGAGAGGCATTAAACTTGCAAAAGAAATCTGTGAAAAACTGGATGTTGAACGTATAGAGATGCCTACATTTATCATTGCCTTTGATAATGAGCATGATCTGAACTACATTCAGGAATTATATCAGCGTGGGGTAGCGAACGGCGTTGAAGGAATAAGAATTGTAGACAGGGATGAGGCACTTCAACTTGAGCCGGGGCTGAATCCGGAAATTAAAGCCGCATTATATGCACCAGGTTCTGGAATCATTAATCCATGGGAATATTGCATCGCCATGGCGGAAACGGCTGTAAGGAATGGTGTGGAAGTAAAACTCGATAGTGAAGTAACGGCGATTGAGAAAAAAGACGATTATTTCATTGTGACAACAAAGACCGGTGTTTTTGAAGCAAAATATGTTATTAATGCCGGTGGTGGCTGGTCAGCGCAGGTATATGAACTGGTAGGAGGACATGATCTGCAGCAGACTAATTTTGCAGGTCAATATTATGTCTTAGATAAAAATCAGGGGGAAAAAGTGCACTCCATTATTTTTCCATGTCCGGACGAACATGGATTTAAAGGTGTTTGTGTTACGCCGACTGTCCATGGCAACTTACTGGTAGGACCGGACTGTTATAATGTACCGGATGGTGATCATGTAGGAACAGATCCGCTGACATTGGAAAATCTGAAGGCAGAGGGACATAAATCCGTGCCAGATATTGATTTTAGAGAAATAATCCATGAATATGCTGGCGTTCGTCCAAATACTCAGATACCGGATTTTGTAATTGGTGAATCACCAATTTGTCCGCATTTCATTAATCTTGCAGGAATTAAATCACCTGGACTTTCAAGTGCACCGGCCATTGCTGAAGAAGCAGAGAAGATTCTTCGGGAATGCGGTCTTAAAATAGAAGAAAAAAATCAATTCTGTGATACGAGAAAGCGTATTTTATTCCGATATTTAGATGATGAGGCAAAGAAAAAACTGATTGAAGAGAATCCCTTGTATGGAAGAATTATTTGCCGTTGTGAAACAATAACGGAAGGAGAGATTGTTGAGGCAATTCATCGGCCTATTGTTCCAAAAACAGTGGATGCAATTAAACGACGTTGCAATGCAGGTATGGGACGGTGCCAGGGCGGATTTTGCGGACCAAGAGTTCATGAAATTCTTGCCAGGGAACTGGGGATTGATGAACAGGAAATTTTAATGGACGAACAGGGAACCTTTATTATTACATCTACGATTAAGGAGGAGTCATAATGAAAAAAGTATATGATGTCATCGTAGTCGGAGGTGGACCGGCTGGGTTAGCAGCAGCTTGCAGCGCAAAAGAAAACGGAGCACAGGATGTTTTGGTTCTTGAACGAGATAAGGAAGCAGGAGGAATCCTGAATCAGTGTATTCATAATGGATTTGGCTTACACTATTTTAAAGAGGAATTGACAGGACCTGAGTATGCGGCACGCTTTGTTCAAAATGCCGAGACACTTGGAGTAGAAATTATGCTGGACACGATGGTTCTGGCAGTAGAAGGACATCGTGTGACAGCATGTAATACAGAAGACGGACTTATGATGCTGGAAGGCAAAGCAATTGTTCTTGCAATGGGATGCAGAGAAAGAACACGGGGAGCAGTTGCGATTCCGGGTGATCGCCCGTCCGGGGTATTTACAGCAGGAACGGCTCAAAGATATATAAATATTGAAGGTTATATGGTGGGAAAAAGAGTCGTGATTCTTGGCAGTGGAGACATAGGTCTTATTATGGCAAGAAGAATGACATTAGAAGGCGCAAAAGTATTGGCTTGTGTAGAATTAATGCCTTACTGTAACGGCTTAAACAGAAATATTGTGCAATGTCTGAATGATTATGATATCCCACTTTATTTATCACACACTGTAACAAATGTGGAAGGTTTACACCGGGTGGAAAAGGTAACAGTGGCTGAGGTTGGCGCGGACAGAAAACCAATTCCTGGAACGGAAATCGTGTTTGATTGTGACACTTTGCTGCTGTCAGTTGGTCTGATACCGGAAAATGAATTGACAAGGAAAGCGGATATTCCGTTAGATATGTCCACAAAAGGTGCGCTTGTATACGAAAATATGGAAACACATGAGCCTGGAGTTTTCAGCTGCGGTAATGTCGTGCATGTGCATGATCTTGTTGATTTTGTAACAGCAGAGAGCCAGCGTGCAGGAAAAGCTGCTGCAGAATATGCGGCAGGAAAAAGAGTGCCAGAGGATGGCAGAATGATTGAACTAAAAAAGGGAGATCATGTGACTTACACAGTGCCACAGGCAATCCGAGTGGAAAACGCGGAAGCGGGTGTTGATGTTTCTTTCCGTGTGAATGCCGTTATGAAGGACCAGGAAATCTGTGTAAAAGATGGAGATGCTATTATCGCACATTATAAGAGAGAACATATGGCACCGGGGGAGATGGAGCATATCAAGCTTCCGGCAGCTATTTTAAAGAAAGTCGAAAATCCCACAATTGAAATATCGATTGTGTCTGCGGAAGGAGGTACCGGAAAATGAAAGAACTAATCTGTATAGTATGTCCAAAAGGGTGCCACCTGCAGGTGGATGAACAGAATGATTATCAGGTTTTTGGCAATTCCTGCCCGCGAGGCGCAGAGTACGGGAAAAATGAGTTACTTCATCCAACCAGAGTGCTGACAAGTATTGTAAAGGTGACCGGTGGAAACCATCATTGCTGTTCTGTAAAGACAAACGGTGGGATTCCGAAAGAAGATATCGAAAAAGCGATGGAACTTTTGAAGCCGGTTCAGGTCAAAAGTCCGGTTCATATCGGAGATGTGGTCGTAAGCAATGTGTGCGGTACCGGGGTGGACTGGATCGCGACGAAAAATGTCTAAGGTATAAAAGAATAAAGAGTTGGAAAACAGTAGTATTAAGCTGTAATAAAACGAGAAGCACTTTAAAGGGCAGATATATAGAAGTATGTATGCTGCTCTTTTTTGCTTTATAGGAAATTTCTCAAATCGTCAGAAATAGTGTATAATAGGCTGGAAATAA
>ENA-ORUM01002428-ORUM01002428.1-human-gut-metagenome-genome-assembly--contig:-NODE-2428-length-10565-cov-2.131113_pt1 | contig 10565 bp, 9 predicted proteins | sample MGYA00242083_ERZ509217 | MGnify/ENA primary metagenome ERZ509217 (study PRJEB26280, sample SAMEA2338831) | human gut metagenome | biome: human gut; feature: human-associated habitat; material: faeces... | reverse complement strand
AAGAAAAACAAGCGACACCGAAGGTGGCATTTGTTTTTCTTGGACCATTAACGAACGAATCGCCTGCATTATGATTCTCTTGACATATATATGTCAAACAGCTGTCTTGCGATCGGCCCTGCTACCTTACCGCCGCTTCCAGATTCCTCCACCAGGACTGTAACAACGATCTTCGGTGATTCCACTGGTGCAAAGCCGGTGAACCAGGCGTGTGTCTCTTTTCCTGTTTCAAATTCAGCAGTTCCTGTTTTAGCTGCTACCGTATAGGCATCAGTGCGTACAGAAGAACCTGTTCCTTCAACTACTACATCACGCATCAGTTCTGTAAGATTGGCCGCCTCAGCAGCTGTCATAAGGGTTCCGCCTGTAGCTGGAAGAAACTTTTTTACCTCTTCACCACCTACACTGACCACCCGGTCCAGCATATATGGCTTCATAAGCGTTCCTCCATTAGCAATGGCCGCTGTGATCAGGGCATTGTGAAGAGGTGTGATCAGTGTGGTTCCCTGTCCAATGGAAGTCTGTAAAATCTCCCAGGTTCCGGCTCCTTCTTTCATATTAAAAGAGCTTTCCTTATAAGAATAACCGGACAATGGTAATGGATTATTAAACAATAATTCCTCTGCTGTGGAATGGAAACGGTTCAGATCCAAAACCAGTCCTAAACTTGAAAATGCACCATTACAGGAATTAGCAAAGGCTTTCACAAAATCCTGACTTCCGTGGGCTTCGCTGTGGAAACATTTAATAGAATAGTCCCCATTGTGGTAAACACCATTGCAATCAAAATGAAAATCCTTGTAGTCATCCGGATGTTCCCGCATATACTCAAGAGCTGTCACGATCTTAAATGTAGACCCAGGGGGATATAAACCGGCAGTTACACGATTTACCAGCTGTCCCTGGTTATTAGAACTATCTGTGAGAGCTACCCAGTCCTGAAGAAGGGTATTGGGATCGTATCCCGGCTTTGAAACCATTGCTAAGATCTTTCCTGTATCCGGCTCCATGGCGATCACCGCCCCTCTTCTGTCTCCTAAAGCCGCATAAGCCGCCTGCTGCAGCTCCATATCCAGAGTAGTCACCACACTGTCGCCTAAGTTTTTCGCACCTGCCAGCTCATTTCCCGCCTGTTCCACCAGATTTACGTGAGAACTTAAAAGATAAAAGTTTGCCATGGCTTCAATTCCTGTTTTCCCTTTAGAAGAATAGCCTACTGCATGGTCAAACACACTTCCATAGTTATAAACTCTTGTCTCATTTCCCCCATCATCTGTAGTAGTTTCTGCCAGTACAGTTCCGTCTGCTGCCAGGATGCTGCCCCTTACAATACGGTCTGAAAAACTGTCCAGTCTTGCATTATAAGGATTATTGATCACATCCTCGCTTTTCACCTGAAGAAAATATCCCATGTAAACAGCCAGTGCCAGAAACAAAGCCACACATACATAGGTGACCGCCAGAACCTTGGAATTAGGATCACTTTTTTTCAGTTCTTTCATTCTTCCTGTGCCTCCATTTCTTCCAGTTCTTCTTCATCATTGCGTTTGATGATGTAAAGTCCCTGGATAATACTGAATAACAGGAATGTAGTTACAATGGAACTTCCTCCATAACTTACAAAAGGAAGTGTCACACCGGTAGATGGGATAAACTTGGTCACACCGCCTACTGTAAGGAATACCTGGACCACATATTCCATTCCCAGTCCCACTGCCAGCATCTTATAAAACATAGCCTGCATTTTTGTGGCGATCATCATAAACTGGATAAAACAGCCCAGACAGATAAGAAGAACACAGATAGCGAAAATACCTCCCATTTCTTCAGATATTGCTGCAAAAATGAAATCTTTTTCTACTACCGGGATCTTATTTGGCATTCCCTGACACAATCCCATGCCAAACCATCCCCCTGTTCCAATAGCAAAAAGGGACTGGGTGATCTGATAGCCTGTATTATCAATATCTGCCCACGGATTTTTCCATGCTGTAAATCTGCGCCTTACATGATCAAAAAGAGCATATGCAATAGATGTGGCCCCTTTTCCGAGAATCCCCGCTGCGATCAGGTACAGCCAGTTTCCTGTGGCAATAAACAGCATGACCACATAGCTTACAAAGAAGATCAACGCACTTCCCAGGTCTTTTGACAACACCAGGATCACCACATGAAGTGCTGCCACTACCGTAGTGATACAGATGTTTTTAAACTCCAGAGACTGATAAAACATGGAAGCCACAAAAAACACGAAACTGATCTTTACGAATTCTGAGGGCTGAATGGATATCCCGCCAATGGTCAGTGACAATTGGGCACCAAAGCTTTCATTTCCTGCTACCCATACCAGAAGCAGGGCTGCCAGCCCGATCCCTCCATAAAGCCATTGGAATTTGTATAGCTGCCAGAACCGTTCCATGATAAAAGGAACCAGCCAGGAAACCACCGCTGCCGCTGCCACGATCACAAACTGCTTAAAAGCCTTATCCAAGCCCTTATCTAAAGACAATCTGGTGAGCATGATAAAACCGCAGGCTAATAACATGCAGCAGTTATTTACCAGAAGTCTTGATACATTTCTGTAAATAAACCGGTAAATATAAATGTACAGCAGGAAAAATACCACCTGGCCTATATAAAATACCAGCAGCATCCGGCTCAGTGTTTCATCTTCTGTTTTCAGATACATCACCAGATATGCCAGAAAATGCAGCAAAAACATAGCCCGGTTCTGCCTTGCACATACTTTTCTCTTCCGTTCCAGATCCGGAAAAGAAAAGAACCGAAAATTAGCATAAGTATAAATGGCCATCAGCAATATCATGAGATATTTGGATACTTCCACGATCAGATTTGTCATAGGCTATTCTACTCCCCGTCTGAAATGTCCTCTTGTAAAATCTTTTACTGGCTCTGCTACGATCCTTCCCTCTTTATAAGAAGCAGCAAAAGCTTCCAGTATCTTTTTCGTCTCCTCTTTTCCTTCTCTTGTAAAGGAAAGACGCAGGGAAGTCAGGTTCAGCTCTTTCACTGCTTCCTCACTTCCAAACAAAGATAATGGAAGAGGATTTAAGATTGTATTATAGCAGAAGCTGCAATGTGCCTTTAAAGGCAGTCCGGCTCCTGTACGGTCCTTCATTAAAAGCTGTTCCCTTTTGGCTGTACATCCTTTTAATGTTTTTACCACACACTGGGCAGAAACCATCATAGGAGCATGCCCATAAATGATCATTTCATCTGCCATATCTTCCTTTTCACATGCCGTCGCCACTGCTTTTAGTTCTCTGCTGTTCAATTCCCATGGCATGGTAATAAATTCCGGTCCCATTTTCTTTAATGTGTGTACCGCTTCCCGGTTCCATGCATAAACAGAAGCATCCAGTGCAAATGGGATATGGATATTTTCTTCCTTTAACCAGGAAACCTCCTCCAAAGTGCGGGTCAGAACACCTGTAAAACCTGCATTTTCCAGATTTTTCCTGTTTTTAGAGAAAAACTTCATTGCGTGGGTGCGGAAAATGTGTGGAAGTGTCAGGAAACATTCTTTCCCCTTTGTCTCACATTGTTTTACGACCTTTCCCCACTGATCTGGTTTGAATCCATCTGCATCTATATAAATACGTTTTACAGCATCGCAGGATAATGCAGGTTCAAGCTGGCATTCTTCTTCAAGGGATGCTGTGAGGAAAGCAGATCTGTGATTTTTTTTGGAGGCGGACTGTGCTGCAATGGACAGTTCCCGTTTTGTCTGCGCAAACAGTTCTGCTGTGTTTTCTGCGCCCGCACTTTCCTTTTCTTTTCCCGTCTCCTCAGCTTCTGCCTTTCTCTCCCATTTTGCCAGAATACCTTCTGTCAACTTCTCAAAGCCTTCTCTTCGCAGTTCATTTAACGCCTGTACCGGCAGAAAGATATTTCCTTTTAATTCAATATCCAGCTGTTCAAAATTAAAGGATGTTGCACCTGTCTTATTTAACTGCTTACGCACTTTTTCCTCTGTTGCAGGCTGGTTCTGTGCGCTCTGGCAGACCTGGCCTTCAACTTTTACCATTACATCCCCCCTGGTCAGTTCCAGGACAGAAGGTTTTCCCTCTTCAAAAACAGCCTTTCCGGCAACAGGCTCCTTTTTTTCTTTATGCACATAATTTTCATCCAGAAAATCAAATAATTTCTGGTTTCCTTCACGGAACTCCGGCTTTTCCTTTAAGGCAACCATATCCTTTCCATTGTGCTTTTCATAATAGCCTGAGGTAAAGCCGCCCCGGTCAAAAAGATCCAGAAGTTCTTTTTTATCTTCCGGATCTACATAATATCCATCTCTTCCGTATGCTTCATACATATCCAGATATTTTCTGTAAATACGGACTACGCCGGCTGTATATCTGGGGCTCTTCATCCTTCCTTCGATCTTTAAGGAATAAACACCAGCCTCTAAGATATCCGGCAAAATATCCAGAGTACAAAGATCTTTTAAACTTAATACAAACTTCTGGTTCTCCTTGTTTAAGCTTTTTCCCTCTGCCTTGCCTCCTTCCCATACCCGGTAAGGCAGACGGCATGGCTGGGCACAACGGCCTCTGTTTCCGCTTCGGCCGCCAATAAGACTGCTCATCAGGCATTGGCCGGAATAACAGTAGCACAAGGCACCGTGAACGAATGTCTCAATATCCATCCCTGTTTCTTTATAAATACGTGAGATTTCTTCTAAGGAAAGTTCTCTGGCCGGAACCACCCGGCAGCAGCCCATTTCCTTTAACATTTTCGCGCTGTATACGCTTGTAACGGTCATCTGTGTACTGGCATGAAGCTCCATTCCCGGAAATGCCTGTTTCATCACCTGAAGAGCCCCCAGATCCTGAACGATAACACCGTCCAGACCAGCTTCGTAATAAGGCTTCATATAGTCCCGCAGCTCTTCCAGCTCTTTTTCCTTAAATAGTGTATTGACCGTCATATACAAACGACAACCATGAAGATGGGCATACCGGATTGCTTCCACCATTTCCTGTCCTGCGGCATTCTGGGCATACGCTCTGGCACCAAAACGGCTGCCACCCATATAAATGGCATCTGCTCCTGCTGCCACTGCAGCCTTTAAGCTGTCAAAGGAACCTGCCGGTGCTAAAAGCTCTGCTTTTCTCTTATTCATCATGATCTTAAACCTTTCCTGATACCGGATCGCTGCGTACTTTGCACTCCCGCATCTGCGCTCCGTTCGGTGTTAAACAAAAAAGGGGCTGCAGTCTGTATCGCGCCCCCTTTGTTTCATCTGTGTTTTATCTGCGTCCGTTTCTGTGAGAACCGGCTTTTCTGGCTGCCTGAAGGGCTTTTCTGGCAAGATCCCTGTCAGAAATTTTTGCCTGGAATGAAGAATTTTGTAATGGCAGTTCTGTCTGAACAAAATTTTCCTGTGCCGGTTCTGTCACAGCAGCCTGGTCTGAAGTTTGTGCCATCTCGCTCACAGATTCAAAGCCTGGTTCATTTACAGGTTCATTTCCTTCGATCACAGTGTCTACCACTTCATCTTCCTCAACTTCATCTTCTTCATTTCCAGAAGCTAAAGCCTGTGCCGCCTGTTTTTTAGCAGCTCTTAATTCCCGTTCTGTCTTTGAAAGCTTTGCAGATAACTCCTGAAGCTGGCGCTGGCGTTCTTCTAAATCTCTTAACACACCGTCTAACTTCATCTGGGTGCTTACAAGCTCATGCTTTAAGCTGTAAGTTTCTTTTTCCATCCTGTCTTTCTGTTCTTCCATCTGGTCTGCATTTTCTTTTGCTTTAAAATAATCATCTGCGATGTTTAATAAAAGCATCAGCTGCTGATAATCGGCGCTCTGTTTGCTGAAACCAGGAATCGCATGCATAGTGGCTATTTTTTCATTTACATAGCTGGCCGCTTTCTGAAGATATGCTTCATCTTCCGTTCCGCCTAAAGTATATATTTTCCCGTCAATTAAAACCTGTGTATAATTCTTTGTATCCATTCTGCTATTTCTCCTGACTATAAAGCACATTTATATGTTGCTGTCCATAAGCTGTACTGGCAACATTCATCTTTTCAGTTCGTTAAAAGGATACCACATTTTCACTTCATTTCCAAGCCCAAATGACGATATGCGTTCTCCGTAGCCATTCTTCCCCGGGGCGTTCTGTTGATCAGGCCATTCATTAAAAGATAAGGCTCATATACATCTTCCAGAGTTCCTGCGTCTTCTCCCAAAGCTGCTGCTAACGTATCAAGTCCCACCGGACCGCCGGAAAATTTTTCAATGATCATTAAAAGGATATTCCTGTCATTCTGATCCAGTCCCATTTTGTCCACATCCATAATATCCAGTGCAAAATCTGCTACTTCTTTTGTGATCACACCATCATATTTAACCTGTGCAAAGTCACGCACTCTTTTCAGCAGACGGTTCGCAAGTCGCGGTGTTCCCCTTGATCTTCTGGCAAGTTCCATAGCACCTTCTTCTTCAATCTCTACACCTAGAACATGTGCAGAACGCAGAATGATTGTCTTCAACTCTTCTTCATTATATAACTCCAAATGATGCACTACACCAAAACGGTCTCTGAGCGGTGCTGTAAGCATTCCTGCTCTTGTTGTTGCCCCAACCAGTGTAAATTTGGGAAGATTCAGACGAACAGACCTTGCTCCCGGTCCCTTTCCGATCATAATGTCGATCGCATAATCTTCCATTGCCGGGTAAAGCACTTCTTCCACCTGACGGTTAAGTCTGTGAATCTCATCCACGAATAATACGTCATGTTCCTGCAGACCATTCAGAATTGCAGCCATCTCGCCTGGTTTCTCTATTGCCGGTCCGGAAGTAATCTTCATATTTACCCCCATCTCATTCGCTATGATTCCTGCCAGTGTTGTCTTACCAAGCCCCGGCGGTCCGTAAAACAGCACATGATCCAGTGCTTCGCCCCTTGCTTTCGCTGCTTCTATATAAATACTAAGCGTCTTCTTTGCTTTCTCCTGTCCAATATATTCTGATAAAAGCTGCGGCCTTAACTGTCCCTCTATCTTACTGTCTTCTTCCAGATTCTCTGTCGTTATAATTCTCTTCGCCATAACTGACCTCTCATTTCATAACTCTTTACTTCAAATTTTTATATCTGATCAGAGCAGATTCTTTAACGCTTCTCTCAAAAGATCTTCTACACTCGCACAATCAACAGATACCTTCTTCACTGCACGTAAACTCTCTGCACTTCCATAACCAAGTGCTGTCAGTGCCTGTACCGCTTCCGCCTGCATTTCGGTATCTGTCGCCTCAATTTCTTTTGACTGTTCACTGCCATGTGCTGCCTGTTCCAGAACATCCTCAATGCTCATCTTATCTTTCAACTCCAGAATCAGCTTTTCCGCGGTCTTCTTCCCAATTCCAGGAGCTGATGAAATTGTTTTTACATCTCCGGCCAGCACGGCAAAACGAAGTTCATCCGGAGAAAGGCAGGAAAGAATATTCAACCCAGCTTTCGGTCCGATCCCACTGACACCGATCAACAGTCTGAAAACCTGAAGATCTTCGCCTGTTAGAAATCCATATAATTGCATTGCATCCTCACGCACGTTGAGATATGTATGAATTTTCACTTCTTCCCCAACTGCCGGAAGCATGGATAATGTCTGCTGCGACATATAAATTCCGTATCCGATTCCACCCGCTTCCACAATCGCTTTCTGCTCCTGGACTGCTGCCAGTTCACCTCTAATATATGATATCATCTTCCTCTATCCTTTTCCCGCTGCACCAAAACCGCAACGCTTCCATAATAATTATACCAGAGAAATTCCCTGGATCCTTTTTAAAACTTCTTTTGCCACAAGTCCGATCAGCAGCCCGGTCACTTCTCCTGCCACTAACAAAACCGGCAGATAATACCCCACCTGATATGTCTGTACAACAACCATTGCAACAAGAAGCTGCCCGATATTATGTGCTGTACCTCCACCAATACTGACTCCGGCAACACTGAACCTGTCTGATTTCTTAAGGAGAACCATAACAAGGAAACTCAAAAGTCCTCCTGATAAACTATATAGAATACCAAACAGATTTCCGAACATGAAGCCCGATAAAATAATCCTTGTCACGGAAAGTGCCAGTGCCTCTTTTATCCCCATCTTGTACAGAACAAGAACTGTCATAAGGTTCGCCAGACCAAGTTTTGCTCCCGGTATTCCGAAATTAATCGGAATCAAAAGTTCCACATAGCTAAAAATCAATGCCAATGCTGTAAATACGCCAAATATCGCTACTTTTCTACCGTGCAATCTCATCCACCTCCGGTTCCTCTCCGCCACGGATCGTTACTATAGTCTGATTCGGCAGGCAGATTATACTTTCCCCATCTCTTGAAATTGCTCTGTGGTTTACACAAATCTGATCCGGACAGTCAGCATCTTCCATACGAACCTTTCTGTCCTTTATGAGTACTTTATTCTTATCATTTACATCAATTTCCTGATCCTGTTCCAAGCGGTATCTTCCATACAACTCGCCATTTACCTGAATCTCTACTTCACTGTATTCATCTGTAGTTTTTAAGAGCTGTAAACCAATCGTTAAAACAGCTACAAAAAAAATAGCTGCTGCAAGTATCCAGTCATTCTTCTTCATTCCGCACCATCTTTCTTCCATAATGGTTTTGCTAATTCATCATAGCACAACCATATTTTGAATGCAACCACATGTTCGATTGTATTTTTATTCAAACCTCGTTATAATAAACACATCATTCATTTATATTAAGAACGGAGATTTTATGAAACACAAAAAAATACTGGCTTGTTTCCTTACATTTTCTTTTCTGCTGACCGGATGTTCCACAAAAGATCAGTCACAGTCGCTTTCTATGACAGGAACCTATTTCGACACCGTTGTTAAGATTGAAGTCTGGGGAGCAGATTCTAAGATCATGGATGGCTGCAAAGATATCTGTGAGAAATATGAACAACTCTTAAGTCCTACGATCAATTCCAGTGAAATCAGTCAGATCAATCAGGCACACGGTACACCTGTTTCTGTATCGGAAGAAACTGCTGATTTAATTGAACTTGGAAAATATTATGGGGATCTTTCCGGCGGAAAATTTGATATCACAATTGCTTCTGCCAGTGATCTTTGGAATTTTCATGATAATGCGGATCATAGCATTCCAGACGCAGAGCAGCTGGCTGAAGCTGTTACTCATATCAATTATAAAAATATAGAAGTCAACGGAACAACGGTAACCATGTCAGATCCTTATGCAAAGATTGATCTGGGTGGTATCGCCAAAGGCTATATTGCAGATCAGGTAAAGAATTATCTTGTAGAAGAAGGAATAGAACATGCCTATATCAATCTCGGTGGTAACATACTGACACTCGGTGGAAAAACGGATGGTTCCAACTTCCGGATCGGTATCCAGAAACCATTTGCAGAAGACGGAACAGTGATGGCTGTTCTTCCGGTATCTGATAAGTCCATCGTATCTTCCGGAAATTACGAACGGTACTTTAAGAAAGACGGAAAGATTTACCATCATATCCTTGACCCTTCTACAGGATATCCAATAGAAAATAACTTAAACCAAGTCACGATCATCTCTGACAAATCGGTTGACGGGGACGCCTTAAGCACAACCTGTTATGCACTTGGACTGGATGAAGGATTAAAACTTATCCGAAGTATGGATAATATAGAGGCTGTATTTATTACTGATGACAATACGATTTATAAAAGCAGTGACTCTGTCAATTTAATCACTGATATTGATAACTAAAGAAAAGGAAGCTGATCATTTTAAATCTTCAGCTTCCTTTTCTGATCTCTTTTTTCAATAAAATCCTGTCGTATTATTAACGTAAAGTAATAATCTTTCTCGGGCATTTTTCTACACAAACACCACACTCTGTACATTTATCTGCATCGATATGTGCAAGGAAATTCGTTACAGTGATCGCTCCTGCTTCACAGTTCTTCTCACAGAGACGACATCCGATACATCCGGCCTGACAGATTGTCAACTGTACTTTTCCTTTTGCATTGGAATTACAACGTACAAATGTCTTCTGCTCATATGGAATCAGCTCGATCAGGTGTTTTGGACATGCTGCAATACATTTTCCACATGCTTTACATGCTTCTTTGTCAACAACAGCAATTCCATCTACTACATGAATTGCATCAAATGGACAGGCAGCAACACAAGAACCGAATCCAAGACATCCTGAATTACATCCCTTTGCTCCTCCATTCTGCATCATGCTTGCCATCGTACAATCCTGAATACCTGTGTAATCATAATCTAAAATTGCTTTTTCGCAGGTTCCGGCACATTTTACAAAAGCGGTCTGTCTCTCCTGTGTGCCTGCTGCAACACCCATGATATCACCGATCTTTGCAGCAACAGGTGCCCCACCAACCGGACATCCACTGACTTCTGCTTCACCTTTTACAATTGCAGCTGCAAGTCCTGAACAGCCTGCATAACCGCATCCACCACAGTTATTTCCCGGGAGAACGCCTAAAATCGCTTCTTCACGTTCATCTACTTTTACAGCAAACTTCTTA
>ENA-ORUM01002424-ORUM01002424.1-human-gut-metagenome-genome-assembly--contig:-NODE-2424-length-10572-cov-2.188172_pt1 | contig 10572 bp, 8 predicted proteins | sample MGYA00242083_ERZ509217 | MGnify/ENA primary metagenome ERZ509217 (study PRJEB26280, sample SAMEA2338831) | human gut metagenome | biome: human gut; feature: human-associated habitat; material: faeces... | reverse complement strand
AAATAGTGGTAAATAACTCATGACATTTTATCTGCTGGAGCAGGCTGCTTAGATATCAAAGGTGGCACCTGCGATAGTTTAACTAATTTTTCTCTTCTTCCTAAGACAACATAAAATACCTGTTCCTCCTAAAAGGCCCAGCACCGCCCATATAGTTTTAGATTCTTCTCCTGTCTTCGCTGTCTGTTCGTTTTTCCGGATCTCTTTATATTTCCAATTCTTATTTTTTTCTGATGTACCTTTTTTGGTTTCTTTCCCTGAAGTACCCTTGTCTGCCTTCTCAATTTCAGCTTTCTTCCATTTCGCTCTTAAAGTCATATTCTGATGCACCGGATCTGAAAAATTCCACTTGGCTTCTTTTCCATTCTCATCGGTATAATACCAGCCCATAAATTCATAGCCGTCTCTCTTTGGATCTTTCGGCTCGATCACCTGATTTCCTCCGCTGACCGTCTGGGTTACCGGGGTATCATAGCCTCCGCTGGAGTCAAACTTCACTTTGTGGTCTCCGGTTAGTGTGATCTTTATCTGAACTTTTGTCCCGTCCTCTATAAAAAAGATCAGAGAAAATTCTCCGGTCCTGCCCGCCGTCTTAGCTTCGTTCAGTACTTCCCATTGTTTCGGATCGATGGATGGTTCCACGGTATTCTTGCTCTGGTCTTTCGCTTTTGCCCTGCAGAGTTCCAGAAGCTCTTCTTTTGCAAACGCCTCTCCTCCGGTTGGATGGGTCCCGTTATTCGCAGCCAGGAACGCTTCTCCATGGTCCGGATCAGATTTGGCACTGTCCGTCCCCTGATCCCGTAAATACACCTGGACCGTCACCTCTGTTCCTCCCGGCGCCTTCATCGTCAGCGGAAAGTTTCCGGTCTCTCCTGCCTTCTTTGCCTCATTGATCCTCTCGATCTGATCCGGTTCGGAAAAGAGGATGCGCTCTCTTTCCACTGATCTTCCATCGTAATCAAACGCTTTGACCACCGACAGTTCTTTGAGCTGTTCTTCAGTAAAACCGTCTCCTTCGGTCCGGCTGATAATATTCATCCCTTTGATCACCTCTTTGCTGTCCGGATCTGTGCTTGTCCCAGTCTCATCATATTTCATCAAAGACACTGTGACCGTGACTTTTGCCCCGGCTTTTGACATATAAGTCAGCTCAAACACACCGGCTTCCCCGGCTGTCTTTGCCTTGTTGATCTTTTCAAACTATTCTGTATCCACAGTAAAACCATCCAGGTCAATGGTCGTCCCATCTTTGTCTTTTCCTTTCAGCTTCCCATAGATCTTGAGTTCCTCTTCGGTAAACGCATCTCCTCCGGTATCCTTCTCAAAATTATTGGCTCCGATCGTTGGGTCCGGATTCCCCGGGTCCATTCCGGCGGCATCTGTTCCGTCATCTCTCAGGCAGACATTGACCGTCACTTTCGTTCCGTTTGAGGTCTCAAACGTCAGCGGGTAATCCCCGACCTTTCCCGCCTGTTTTGCCTCATTTAATTCCTGGATCTGCTTTTCATCAGAAAAACGGATCTGGCCCTCCGGCAGGTCATTTCCTGTCTTATCTTTTGCCGTCACCTTCGTAAACTGTTTTAACTGCTCCTTTGTAAACCCGTTTCCCCCGGTCTTACTGATGATATGATTGGCTCCGATCTGCTCATTTGTTTTTGACTCCACGGTATTTTCATCCCGGAACGGCCCAAAATAGGCCACTGTATAAAATTTCCCTACATGGATCTGTGTCTCAGCTTTAAACGGTGTTCCTTCCATGAAGGTATAACTGTCCATAGAATCTCCGTCCTGGACATAGCCCTGATAGCCTTCCCGGGGAGATGACACGAACCGGCCGAATTTCGTAGGAATTGTAAAGCCCGGATAATTAGTTGATCCAATACCCGGAGCATTACTGCTCTCATCTCCTTTTGCGATGACTAAAGTATCCTCTCCGCTGATCACGATATTATCAAGGGAGGATGTACAGACTGCTCCGATGCCGGGACCATAGCTTCCTCCGATCGCTTCGACTCTTCCTCCGGTGATCGAAAGGCCGTCTATATTGACCCATACGCCTCCTCCGAGCCCGGCGCAGCCATAATTGCCCTCAGCTTTAATATTTCCTCCTGTTATAGAAAGGTTGCTTACTTTCTGATTGGCAAATGCTATAGCACTGTTGTCGCCGTACACAGGATCATGTGTAAATTTATAACTTGTCAGACAGGCTCCTCCGATACCGGGACTGTGATATCCTCCTTTTGCCACAATATTCCCGCCCTTGATGATGAGATTCGCCAGACCACACTCGCCGTCTTTTTGTGTTCCCCGAAGGCTGTTTCCAATGGCTCCTGCATGATATTGGTCATCTTGACCTGACGCTGTAAGGCTTCCGCAGCTGCTGTCACAGCGGTGTCCTTTTTCATCCGCCTTCTCACACTGGAGGATCAGTTCCCCGTCCACTCCGTCTTTTGTAATGGCGTTACCTTCATCTCCTTTATATCCGTCCTTCTCGTTTCCTGATTTACAAAGCAGTGTATTATTTCTTCTGAGTGTCATCGTCACATAGGCGTGGGAGACATTGATGCAGTCCATCTTTGTTTTATCACAGGTAATACTGACATCGCTCAGGGTAATCTCTGTCCTGACACCTTTTTCCACAATCACGTTGTACTTTGTCGTAGTCCCTGTGATCCAGTATCCCTTGGGATTTAGAGTTCCGTCTTCCTTTGCAGTTCCTCCGACCGAAGCTCCAGTCTTCGTGATCCGGACATCTCCTTCACTGCCATCCAAAATAGTCTGTCCGTTCTCCGCAGTGTCTCCGGACGTTTTCGCTGCCTTTTTCTTTGTCTTCGGCTGCCTCCCTTTTAGTTCATTCTCATTGGGTTCTAAAGTCTTGTTTTGGACTTTGCTGCCATCCTTAGATTCTGCCTGTTTCTCCGGGTTTTCTTCAGTTAATCCAGAAATACCCCCCCCCCGGATTTTCCAGGCATTTCCTGTTCTGTGCCCAATGCTCTAAGCATTTCCGGCCCGGAACTGATGCCCAGCGCCAGTGTAAGCGCGGCAGCAGCCATACACCTTTTCCATTGTTTCTTCATTCTTTCCCTTCCTTTCCTGCCTGACAAGTGCACTTTTCGCAGACAAATGGTTTTTGACTTTATAAGACCTCTTTTAAAAAGAATAGGTTAGACAACAAAAGACACCAGATTTTAATCTCTGATGTCTTGTCTGCAAATTTTTTTCAATTAAAATGGAATTTAGCTAATCTATAAGCCGGGTTCTGTCTTAAATGATCATCTATCTCGACTTGCTGTTGCCAGCAAGCTCCAGCGGCACACCGAAAAGCGGACCGGGCAAGCCCATAGCTTTTCTCCTGCCTTGCTTCGGATGGGGTTTACATGTGCCTTGCCTGTTACCAGCCAAGCGGTGGGCTCTTACCCCGCCTTTCCACCCTTACCGGCTAATACCGGCGGTTTATTTCTGTTGCACTGGCCTGAGGGTCACCCCTACCGGACGTTATCCGGCATCCTGCCCTGCGAAGCCCGGACTTTCCTCACCAAAAGACTTTGGCGCGATCATTCGGTTAACTAAATTCCGAGTGGAATTATACCATGTTCTCATGTGTCCCGTCAAACAATTTAATAAATCTTAACCGTATAGGATACCTTAAACTTTCCACAGTAAGCGGTTACTTTCACTTTGCCTTTTTTCTTTTTGGCCTTGAATTTACCGCTCGTCTTTCCGATCGATGCCAGCTTTTTATTGCTGACCTTCCATCTCACTTTTCCGGAGACACCGTATTTTTTCACTTTGAAGGTATAAGATTTCTTTTTCTTAATCTTTGCCTTTTTCTTAGAAAAAGCAAGACGCTTCTTACTCACCTTAACCTTACATTTCAAGCTGTAATTTTTACCCTGCTGCGTAACCTTTGCCGTGATAACCGCAGTCCCTGCTTTTTTACCGGTAACTCTGCCGGAGGAATTGACTGCTGCCACAGACTTTTTAGAACTGGAAAACGTGACCTTTGCACCTTTCACTTTGTTCTTTACAGTAATAGATGAACTGTTTCCTTTATAAATACTGAGTGAACTCTTTGAAACTGATGGTTTGATATAAGTTACAGCCGGTTTTGCCGTAGTTGCCGTCGGTTTTGGTGCAGCCGTTGCAGGCGGCGTCTGCGGAACAGAAACGGCCGGTGTATCTGCCGGTTTTGAAGCAGTTGTTCCGCCGTTTCCGGCCTTCACCTTATCGTTGGAAAACAATTTAACCAATGCGTTGCCCGTTTGATATACCCCATTTAACGGCTCCAATGATGTTACATCTCTGCCCGAACCGCCAAAATTATATTTTAGCTGGGTTTGTCCCGCCGTACAATCCATTTGAAATTCATCTGACTGATCCTCCTGCAGTTCAAACGGATAAAAATATTCGGTCCTTCCTTCTTTTTTGAAAGAAATCTGAAGCTCCGCACGGTATACTTTGTCTTTCTCCATATCAAACGAGGAGGAACCGAAAGGAATCGTGTAAAATCCGGCATTCTGTGCCGTATATTCTTTGGAAACCAACGACTTATTACCCTGGTCCTGATAAACCCGAACTTTGACGCTGCAGTTTGCTGCTGGAACATAAACTCCGCATGCGGTTAGCTTTTCATTGTCTCTGGCCGTAAATTTATTGACTCCAACCACGGGACTGGTGCCTGCCGTAAACAAAGCGTCTCCAAATCCTGCCCCGTTATATTGATAAATATTCTGATAAGTATGCGCGGTCTTACTTCCGTTATAGTTCACATTCTCAGCTTCAAAAACCGTAGGTTCAGAAAGGGATTTGTCATAATACGAAATATAGAAATATCCGCTGTCACCCCAGTCAACATCCCAGCTGTTTTTCACAAGGAACGCACCGTTTACGGGAGGCGTAACACTGAAATTATCTTTGCTGTAATTGTCGTCCCAGCCGACAATGGTAATCTCATGATCTGCGTATTTATCCCCGTCATAATAATAAGATGTTGTAGTTCTTGAAGATCCGGTTTTGCTGCCAAAACGATAATATCCCGAATGTGAATTGCCCGTGTAATATCCGGCACTGACAGCGCCTTTTTCATATACAGCCCGCTTCACTGCCTGCACCCCTGCAGCACTATGTACGGTTTCATCATTGCCGTTTTCCAGATTAATCTCCGGCAGATACAGTGCATTTTTAAGATGGATATAAGATTCCGTCTGATACTTTTCTGACGGATCAGAAGCCCATATCTGACTGAACGGGAGGACTGATTCATCCACCGCCCCATACCATCTGGCCAGTGTCGGCACTGAGAACCAGCGGCTTCCTCCAATCGTGTAGTCGCTTTCTCCGGACCGATTCAAAAAACTGTCGTTTCCCGCGTATTTGCTCTTGTCCCGGTCTTTATTCTGTCCATGAAAGGTAAAATAAGCAAGTTGTCTCTCCGATAAATTAATCGATGAAGAAGCGGTTCCTGCTGTCATCATCACAGATTCAAGGGAAGCCATGGCACCAAAAGTCCAGCAAATACCGGTATTCTCCTGGGTTTTTACTCTGGTATGCTCTGCCGTATATGAGTCCGGCAGCTGTGCCGCCCGTTTTCTGCTCTTATCCGTCTGCGGCTGCAGCAAAGCTGCATCCTCATATTCTATAATTCTTCTCCCGCTGCGCACTGCCGTTTTTCCAATGAGATCAAACTCCAGATCTTCTGTGTTAATCTCATCAGCATGAACATCAAAGGAAGTCAAAGCCGTACACGACACGGCGGCAGCAAGTGCCAGACTCATCAATCTGCGTTTCCAGTTATACATTATTCATTATCCCCCTAATCTTGATTCCCCGCTATCCTAATTCTCCATAAAAAATCTCTCTCATAAATTAAGATAGAGTTTCATCCCGATTAGTTAGATAAAAAAACGGAACCGTCAAGTCTCAAAGCAGCTTCCCCCAATGAACTCTCTCAAAAGAGACGTCTTCGGTATATCCTCACTTTTCACACTCAGGAAATAATCCAAAAACTTCAGCAGGCGCTTGGATTCCTGATATTCCGGACATCCCGGGCTGATCTGAAATAAAAGCGGCTCCGCATACTGTTTCAACACAGCCAGCTCGTAAATCTGGGCAGAGTTAAACATGATGTCCGCTTCCTCCTGGTAAGGGAAAATATTCAGTTCCTCACCCCTGCGCACAGATTCCCACCGTCCGATGGTCGTCTTTGCATCCGTTCCCCTGTGCCTTGCATCCCTCACGATCCTTCTCAACAGACGGCCGTCGGAGCTGGGTATCCGGTTGTGTTCGTCTATATTGATCTGACTCAGCGCGCTGACATAAATCTTATATTTATCTTCTTCCGAAATCTCACTGGACAGCATCCCGTTCAAGCCATGGATTCCCTCGATGACCAGCACATCATCCGGTCCGATCTTTTTATAATTCCCTTTGTACTCCCGTTTTCCTGAAACGAAATTATAGGTTGGGAGCTGTACCTGCTTCCCGGCCAAAAGACAGTTGATATCTTCGTTGAACAATTCCAGATCAAGAGATGCGATCGTCTCGAAATTATAGTTGCCCTCCTCGTCCCTGGGAGACAGCTCTCTGTCTAAGAAATAATCATCCAGAGAAATTGGGTGCGGAGTGAGCCCGTCGATCTGAAGCTGAATGGCAAGGCGGTGGGAGAATGTCGTCTTCCCGGAAGAAGACGGACCTGCGATCAGGACAACCTTTTTCCCGTCGTCCACGATCTTTGAAGCAATATCAGCCAGAAGCTTCTCCTGAAGGGCCTCCTGCACGAGAATCAGGTTATTGATATCGCCGTTGGTGATCTCTTCGTTGAGAGCCCCGACCGTGTCCACTCTCATAAGCTTGCTCCAGGATCTGGACCTCTGCATCACATGAAACAGCTTTGGCTGAGGCGTAAATCTTGAGACGGAATGGAGATGATCCCGTCTCGGGATCTGAAGAACAATTCCTCCCTGATACGCATCTACATAAAAATCCTGGATATATCCCGTACTGGGTGCCATATACCCATAAAAATAATTCTCATATCCGTCCAGAGAATATACATTGGTTCTGGAAACCCTGCGGAACCGGAAGAGCCTCACTTTCTCTTTCATCCCCTGCTGTGCAAATCTTTTTCTTGCCTCAAACGTATTGTAGGAAATTTTTTTGATCTTTAAATTCTGTCTCACCAATTCCCGCATTTTATTCTGGATTTTTCTCGCCAGATCGTCGTCCACTTTTAGATCATCGAGAGAAAATTCACAGAAGGTACTGTTGCCGATGGAGTAATTCATTGTGATGCGGTTTGTGCACCCTTCTCCCAGCACTTCCTCACAGGCCTTTAAAAATACGAAATTTACCGTCCTCTTATAAGTCATATATCCGGTCTGCTCCTCATTCGTCACAAACCGGATATCACAGTCTTCATCAATCGTATGGTGAAGCTCTCTAAGCTTCTCTCCCGTATAAGCAAGCAAAATAACTGGGGCGCCCGGTCTCTGAAATCTTTTCGCAAGTTCCTCCAGGGCCGTGCCCTCTTTTACACTGATCTTTGTTCCTTCTACTGTTACATTCAGCATATTCAGCCATCAACTCCTCTCTGCTCTATTTTACGTCAAACGGACATTTTGTATGACTCAGGATGATCTCACACACCGGTACATTTTTTTCGAGAAATTGTCCCATAAAATCTACAAAAATCTTTTCCAGACCGTGATGGCCTGCGTCGATGACTGTAAGGCCCAGTTCCATGGCATCCAGCCCTTCATGATGTCCGATATCCCCGGTTAAAAACAAATCTGCTCCTGTTCCGGCCGCCTGCTGTTCCATATGTCTTCCGGATCCTGGAACAACCGCAATCTTTTGGATTATTTTTCTTTTATTTCCAAACAGCAGAACATGTTCTATACCGAACGTATTTTTTACCACTTCCGCAAAATCCCCTGCTGACATGGGGCGCTCAAGTTCTGATACTGTTCCGATGCCCTTCAAAATACCGTCTTCTGTACATGTCATTTCTACCGGAGCCAGACTCTTGAGTCCCATCGCCTCACAGACGATCCTCCCCATATGCACCACATCGAAATTCGTGTGCATGGCAAAACAATTCACACCGTTTTCTATCAGCTTCAGAAGTTTTTCCGGTGTGCCCGGCTCATCGGTAATGCTCTTTTGGGGAGAAAAAATAAGAGGGTGGTGAGTCAGCAGAAAGTCCACCTTTTGTCTGACTGCTTCTTCCACCACCCCTTTATCCGCGTCCAATGCGACCATGATTTTATGGATCTCTCTGTCTCTTCTCCCTGTAAGAAGTCCCACGTTATCCCACTCCATGGCATAACGCGCCGGCACATAATCTTCCAATATCTTCATCAGTTCACTGCATTTCATAGTTTTTCAGTGCCTCCTTTATCTCTCTGAGGATACAGGACAGTTCTCCTGCCCTGCGCCTTAGATGTTCTGAATCCTTTCCCTCAAAAGAGTCAAGGATCTTCTGTTTGTCATTCAGCTCTTTCGTCAGGTACTCCTTCATCAGGGGATCTTTTAATCCTGTAAGATAAGTGCCGTAAGAATACTGCCAAGACTCGCCGTAAGATTGCCGGCCCCTGACAGCTTTTATGACAATATAATATTTCCCGTCTTCCTTTATCAATGCTTCTTTTTCGATGGCAAACCCATGGCTGTGCAGGAATCTCCTGACTTTCTCCCAGTGGGACTGGGGGGAAAGAACCAGTTCTGAAAGCCTGAAAAGCCTGTCCTCTCCCCTCATTAAGATCTGTTCCATCAGGTCTCCGCCCATTCCGGCAATCACTGCACTGTCTGCATCCATCGGGAGTTTCTCCATACCGTCCGATAGGATGCACCGGATCTTTCCGTTCAGTCCTTCTTTCCTTATGTTCTCCGAGGCCCTTTCAAGCGGTCCCCGATTGACATCCATGGCATATGCTTTGTCCGTCATCCCTTCGGAGGTCAGATAAATGGGTATGTATCCATGATCTGTCCCTATATCGGCGACACACATCCCTTCGGACACAAAAGAAGCAATTATTTTTAACCTTGATGACAATTCCATATTTCACCCGATCAGTCTAAATAGTCTTTTAATTTTCTGCTGCGGCTCGGATGTCTCAGCTTTCTCAGAGCCTTGGCCTCGATCTGGCGGATTCTTTCCCTGGTGACGTTGAACTCTTTTCCTACCTCTTCCAGCGTCCTTGCACGGCTGTCATCCAGTCCGAAGCGCAGTCTTAACACCTTCTGCTCTCTCTCCGTCAAAGTTCCGAGCACTTCGCTCAGCTGTTCTTTCAGCAGTGTAAATGCCGCCGCATCCGCCGGCACCGGAACATTGTCATCCTGAATAAAGTCTCCGAGGTGGCTGTCTTCTTCCTCTCCGATCGGTGTCTCTAAAGATACCGGTTCCTGGGAAATCTTTAAAATCTCCCGCACACGGTCCACTGGAATATCCATCTCCTCGGCGATCTCTTCCGGAAGCGGCTCTCTGCCGAGTTCCTGAAGGAGCTGCCTGGACACACGGATCAGCTTGTTGATGGTCTCCACCATATGGACAGGGATACGGATCGTTCTTGCCTGGTCGGCAATGGCTCTGGTGATAGCCTGACGGATCCACCATGTGGCATACGTACTGAACTTATATCCCTTCCTGTAATCGAATTTTTCTACTGCCTTGATAAGACCCAGATTTCCCTCCTGGATCAGATCCAAAAACAGCATCCCACGTCCCACATAGCGCTTCGCAATGCTGACTACGAGACGCAGGTTGGCTTCCGCAAGCTTTTTCTTGGCTTCCTCGTCACCTTCCTCCATCCTCTGGGCCAGACGGATCTCCTCATCCGCGCTCAGCAGAGGTACCTTTCCGATTTCCTTTAAATACATGCGCACCGGGTCCTCGATGCTGACTCCGTCCGGGATGGTCAGGTCCGCTTCCTCTTCGATCTCTTCCTTGATCTCCAGATCTTCGTCGTCCTCTCCCTCGGGGATCGTGAGCACATCGACTCCGTTTTGTTCCAGGTAATCAAAAATTGCCTCCATCATATCCGATGTCAGCTTAAAATCTTTAAAATATGTCTCAATCTGGGCATACTCCAGAAAATTTTTATTTTTCTTCCCCAGTTCTACTAAACCTGCCAGCTTCTCGCTGAATTGTAACATTGTTTCGTCCATTGATTTCCTTCCTCTCATACCTATTTTAACCAACCTAAATCGAAATATGCAGCTTTGCCAGTCTGCCTTTTTCCTGGATCAGCTCCTGCCATTTCATAATGTCGTTGGATTCATTCATCTTGTGTTCAATGCTGTCTTCCTTTACCTTCCGGACAATGTCGGTCAGCGCCTTGTCATTGTCCTCGGGCAGAGGCTTTAATTTCAGCGTCGTGTTGAACAGCTCCGCAATTTTCTTCTGGTCTTCCATATCCGTATACTGATTCAGTATCTTAGCCGGCATCACTTTGCCGTCCCTCTCGTATTCTTCAAAGAGCAGCATAGCAGCGCCGTGATAGATCGGCTCAATAAAATCATCCGGTCCGATGATCCCGGCAAGCTTCTGAAAAAGTACCGGCTCCTTGACCAGCC
>ENA-ORUM01002417-ORUM01002417.1-human-gut-metagenome-genome-assembly--contig:-NODE-2417-length-10618-cov-2.599072_pt1 | contig 10618 bp, 9 predicted proteins | sample MGYA00242083_ERZ509217 | MGnify/ENA primary metagenome ERZ509217 (study PRJEB26280, sample SAMEA2338831) | human gut metagenome | biome: human gut; feature: human-associated habitat; material: faeces... | reverse complement strand
TATGCTATCTCACGACTCTGCCGGCGCCCCCGCCCGATGCCAGAGTCTCAATCTCTGCTGCCCGGGCATAATTCATATCTCCGGGTATCGTATGTTTGAGTGCCGCCGATGCCGTGGCAAATTCCAGCGCCTGCTGGGGTGTCCGGCCCTCCGTGATCCCGTGGATGAACCCTGCGGCAAACACATCTCCGGATCCTACCCGGTCAACAATGTGTACCATATACCGTTTCCCCCGGTAAAGACCGAAATCCCCCGCAGCTTCCGCTCCATAACTGTTATCAGAAGCAGAAATGCTCTCCCTGAGAGAGCTGATCAGATACGTGAATCCATATTGTCTTCTTACTCTCTGCATATGTTCTTCATCTACACAGTCCTCATAGTCTCCGCTGATAAAATCCATGCCTGCCTCTTCATATCCGAGCACCAGCGCCGCATCCCTTGCATTTCCAAAACAAATGTCCACATAGTTCATCAGTTCCCGCATGATACCCTGCTTTTCTGGGATATTCTCTGTCCAGAGTTTGACCCGGTAGTTGAGGTCAAAGGAAACTGTAATCCCCATCTCTTTGGCTGTTTTCAGTGCCTGAAGAGTAATCTGCGCCGCATTTTTGCTGATAACCGGAGTGATCCCCGATGTATGCAGCCAGGATACATCCGAAAGCAAGGATTTCCAGTCAAAATCCGACGGCACCGCCTCTGCCATGGAAGAACCTGCACGGTCATAAATTACACTGGACGGCCGCACAGAAACTCCGTTTTCCAGAAAATAAATGCCGAGTCTTGGACCGCCGTAACTGATCCCGGAGCAGTCCACTCCGGATTTCCTCAGCACGGCTGCCGCACATTCCCCGACGGCATTGTTCGGAAGCTTTGTCACGTAGGAGACCTCATGTCCAAAATTAGACAGCCCTGCCGCAATATTGGCTTCCGTACCGCCGTAAGTCACATCAAATGAAGAGGCCTGAATGAATCTTTGGTTTCCCGGAGGCGAGAGTCTCAGCATGATCTCCCCGAACGTCATTATTTTTCCCATTGTATCACCCCTTATTTCTGGACCAGATGGACTGCAAATCCCCCGATCTCCTCTCTGAAATAGACAGCTCCAAGGGTCCCATCCATTTTATACACTGCGCTTTCTTCCCTGAATGAAAAACCTCTTCTTTTAAAATAACTTAGTGCCCTTCCGGCATCGTTCGTCCTCACCGCAATGTGGCCTTTCTCCCCAAAAAACGGGCTCTTCATAGCCTCAATATAACTTCCCGCAAAAATGGAATTATCGTTTTCACTCTTCTGGAATCCAAAAACAGACTCAAACATTCCGGCGGCGAGCATGGCTTCATCCCGATTCTTCATGTTCAGCCCTATATGGGCAAGTTCAAAACCAAGCATCTCATGGACCGCCTTTTTAGCCATTTCCCTGATTGTGATAAAATCGCCTTTCTCGATGAGGTTTTCCGGTACCATAAACGAACCTCCACAGGCCGCAACCTGTTTAAGCTCCAGATATTCCCCCATGTTGGCTTCCGTAATTCCTCCGGTAGGCATAAACTTCATCCCGGAATAAGGTCCTGACAGAGATTTTAACATCCTGACCCCTCCTGCAGCCTCTGCCGGAAAGAATTTCACAAGATGAAGTCCATACTTCATTGCCTGCTCTACATCCGTAGGACTTGAACATCCCGGAATCACAGCAATGTTATGCCCCATACCGTATTCAACGACCTCATGGTTAAAACCCGGACTGACCATAAACTTTGCTCCGGCTTTGGCTGCCTCCTCTGCCTGTCCTTTCATAATAACCGTACCTGCCCCCACAAGCATCTCCGGGCAGGCTTTTTTCATCCTTCGGATCGATTCCACACAGGCATCGGTGCGGAATGTCACTTCCGCACACGGAATTCCGCCCTCACAGAGGGCCTTTGCCAGAACCCCGGCTTTCTCTGCATCTTTAAGGCTGATCACCGGCACAATTCCTATACTCTCAATCTCACACAGAAGTTCATTCATAGTATCTGCCCCCTTCGATCCGGTTCACCGGATAATGGATCGCTTCTCCCTTTGCAAACCGCACGGCCTCCTCGGCCGCTTTTCGCTTAAGTTCCATAGCCGCCTCCTCAGAATACCACGCCATATGCGGGGTCACGATCAGATTCTCATTCTCGAAGATGGAAGAATCCGTCATCATAGGCTCCGATTTCATACAGTCAAGAGCTGCCCCTGCGATCACTTTCTCCTTTAGTGCACGGTCAAGGTCTTCTTCATTGATGATCCCTCCTCTGGCTGCATTGACGATGACCGCTGAATCCTTCATTACCCTGAATGCCTCCATATCAAACAGATTCTGGTTTCCGTCTGCCGGACAGTGAAGAGAAACGGCATCGGACTGCTTCAGCAGTTCTTCAAAGCTGACGGCCTCTGCATTTCCGATCCGTTCACCCTGATTTACCATGGGATCATATCCGATCACCCGGAATCCGAGAGCTGCTGCTTTCTCAGCAAAATTTCTTCCGATACGGCCCAGACCGACAACCCCCACGGTCTGTTCAGAAAACCGGCGGATCGGGATCGCCTGCGTATAATCCCAGCCAGTCGTCTTTGTAAACCGGTTCATCTGATCAGTTTTTCTGAGCATCATGAGAAGCAGAGCCAGTGCGTGGTCTGCCACCTCATTCATTCCGTAATCCGGTACATTTCCAACCTGTATCCCATACTCCGCTGCCGCTTTCAGATCCACAGTATCCACGCCGACCCCGTATCTCACCACATATTTAAGCTCCGGCAGTGCCTTCATAACCTTTTCCGAAATATTGGCATACTGAACGATAAATATGTCTGCCCCGGCGCACTGTTCAATCACTTCATCTTCTGTTCTGGCACATGTGAGTTTAAATTCAATCCCCGCATCAGACAGGACTTTCGTCTCGATATCAATGTTTTCATGATCGCAGTCTGTAATAATCACCTTCATAATCAGTCTCCTCCTATCTCACCAAATATCCCCCATCTACCGGGATCACCGCGCCGTTCAGATAATCGGAACACTCCGATGCCAAAAAGACACACGGTCCCTTCATATCTTCGTCGGTCCCCCATCTGTGGGCAGGAATCCTGTCCGTGATCTCTTTGTTTCTCGGATTTTCAGGGTCCAGAAGCGCCGTATTCATCTCCGTAGCCATATAACCCGGCGCCAGCGCATTGACATTGATCCCCTTCTCGGCCCACACATTGCAGAATGCCTTTGTGATCTGTGCCACTGCCCCCTTAGATGCCGCATAGGCCGACACTGTATACCCTCCGAAAAAAAAAGCATCGACGCAATATTAATGATCTTTCCTTTTGTCTGCTGGACCATAAACTGTTTTGCTGCCATCTGACACAGGGAAAATACCGCCGTCAGATTCACATCCAGCACAAACTTCCAGTCTTTCATGGGAAATTCTTCGCTCTTATGCCGCCTCTGTACTCCCGCTCCGTTGACGATAATATCCAATGTTCCTCCGAGAAGCTTCACCGCTTCTGAAAATGCCTGCTCCCTCTCCTTGTCATCTGCAATGTCTGCGATCACAAAACTGCACTGAAATCCTCTGTCTGTCATCTCTTGAGCCGTCTTTTCAGCCCCGGGATTAATATCTATAATACAGACAGATGCCCCTGCTTCCATCAATCCCTCTGCCATACCGAGACAGAGTCCTCCTGCCGCGCCCGTCACGATGGCGCGTTTCCCGGTCAAATCTAAATATCCCATGTTATCTCCTTCCGCACATGTCAACATACAAAATATATCTTTTCTACATGTTTTTTACATCCGAAAGGTGCACAGTGCCGCGTTTTTCACAGCACCTTACTCTTAATTTCCGCTGATCAGCTCTGACACGATCTGCTTTGTCTCCCAGAGTTTCTCCTGTATCCGTGTCAAATTATCTTCTTTTGTCCTGGTGACCGGGGCTGAAATACTGATTCCATAATTATAGATTCCCCTGTAATCCCGGACGCTGACGCCGACACAGCACAGTCCCGCTTCCCGTTCTTCCCAGTCATACGCAAATCCGGTTTCTCTCGCTTCCTCCAGCTCTTTTAACAGCTGGTCCAGACTCTGAATAGTATGGGGTGTGAAGATGACATTTTCTCCCTGATTCCAGATCTTCCTGACTTCCTCCTCAGGAAGTTCCGCGAGGATTGCCTTTCCCACTGCGGTGCTTGACATCTCAAGCTCCAGTCCTATGTAAGATCCTGTGGCAAAAATGTTTGCCGTCGGAAGTACCTTGTCGATATAACGGATCTTATTTCCCGCCCTCTGGACAAAATGTACTGTCTCTTTACAGTCCTCTGAAAGCTGCTTCAAATAAGGGTGCACCAAACGAACTACATTGTTTCTTTCCTGCACATAGTTGCCCATCACAAGCAGACGGTATGTGAGAAAATATTTTTCTGTTTCTTTTTCCTGCTTTACATATCCAAGCTCTGCTAAAGTGTTGATGATCCTGTGGACCACCGTCACCGTAAGTCCTGTCTCATGGTGGATTTCCCGAATCCCCATGGTCTCATTCTTTGCCATCAGCTCTATGATCTGAAATGCTCTCTCCACAGACTGTACTGTTTCTTTCGCCATAATACCCTCCTAATTCTCGACTATTACAGCTATTATACCACAATCTGCAGTTTCATTACACAGATCACAGATCCCCGGTTTCTCCTTTGCTGTCTTCATCCAAATGACTCAGATCCTTAAATTTATCCTTTCTGGACAGATAAATCGGAAGGCCCAGCAAAGTAAGTCCTACGCCTATCAGCGCATTGACCGGCTGTGTAAAGACTGTAATGATTACTACAAACAGTCCTCCCAGGATAGCCAGAATAGGAATCAGCGGATAAAGCGGGGTTTTATAAGGCCTCTTGAGGTCCGGCTCATCCCTCCTTAACTTGATCACGCCATAAAATGCTATCGTATAGAAGATCCAGATAACAAACATACACAATATCGGTCAGAGAGTTATAAGAACCTGAAATGATCATAATAGAGGTCACTGCCAGCAGGAAAATACCGCTTACAACCGGAGTTGCATACTTCGGATGCAGATAGGCAAACTGTTTGCTGAACGGCAGCTTATTCTGCACTCCCATGGCATAGGGGATTCTCATACCCATCATAATATTACTGTTTAAAGTACCAAATACTGCAATCAAAATGCCCACTGTAATCAGCTTGGCACCCATATTGCCTCCCATCAGTTTAGCTGCAACGTCTGCTGCCGGTGTAGCCGTATTTGCCAGCTGGTCTGCCGGTATAACGAGAAGGTAACCGATGTTGATAACTGCATATACGAGTATGACAATACTGAGTCCCAGCACAATGGCCTTTGGAAGGTCTTTTTTCGGATTCTTCATTTCACCTGCCGCATTTCCCACATGAATCCACCCGTCATAGGCATACATACAAGTCAGCATTCCGGTGGCAAAGATGGCAATAAACGAGTCTCCTCTCTGAATAAACGGCGTCAGATTTTCCGGACTGCTCTGTGTGGATGTAAAAGCCATCAGGATAATGACAGCCAGAGGCACAAGTTTTGCAACAGTAAATACATTTCCGATCATGCCTCCTACATTTGCCCCCAGGCAGTTGCAGACGATCAGGAAAAATACCATGAAGATGGCGAACGGAATCGTATATTTATCACTAACCCCGATAAGTTTCAGCGCCTGTATAGAAAAAATGGTTCCTAAAGCTCCTACATTGGCCGGCCAGAAAACAACGGATTCACACCATCCAAGCAGATAGCCGAGTCCCTGTCCGAAACATTTTTCCACCCAGGATACCAGCCCTCCCGTCTTTGGAATGGATGCGGCAAGCTCTGCGGTAGTTAGTCCTCCGAACAGTGTAATTAGCCCTGCGAACACCCAGATCAGAAGCCCGATCCCCGGTGCTCCGCCGGTAATCGTATAGACTGCCTGCGGTTTGAAAAATACTCCGGAGCCAATGACCATGCCGATGACCGACAGCATAACCGTACTAAGTCCAAGACTTCTTTTTAACTGTGTATTTGATTCATTTTTCATTATTCAATATCCTCCTTTCCCCTTTACAGGCTCTCTACAAACTTCTGTATTCTTTCCATTCCTTTTCTGATCGTCTCCACGGAAGTCGCATAGGAGATCCTTATATAACCTTCTCCCTGCTCTCCGAATGCAGATCCGGGTGCAACCACGACTCCCTCCTGATTCAGCAGCCGTTCTGCAAACTCCTCAGATCCAAGTCCTGTCTTCTTAATGTTAATGAAAGCATAGAAGGCTCCCTTCGGCGGTCTGCAGGAAATCTTTTCGATATTCTCAATACATTCCAGAAGTACCTTTCTTCTCTCTGCATACTGGTCATGCATCTGTTTTATGGATTCCTGCCCGCTGCTGATCGCCTCTACCGCACCGTACTGGGCAAATGTGGTGACGCAGGAAGGTACATTTTCCTGAAGTTTTGGCATCAGACTCACAATCTCCCTCGGTCCTGCCAGATATCCGATCCTCCATCCTGTCATAGCATAGGTCTTTGAACAGGAATCAATGTAAATTGTTCTGTTTTTCATGCCGTCCAGAGATGCGATATTCACATATTCACCCTCATACAGCAGATGTTTGTAAACCGCATCATAGACCACATACAGGTCGTGTTCCAGAGCCACTCTTGCAATATCTTCCATGACTTCCCGTCCTGCCACTGCCCCCGTAGGATTGCACGGAGAATTGAGCAGTATGGCTTTTGTCTTGTCTGTCACTGCTTTTGAAAGCCCCTCATAGGTAAAATTAAAACCATTTTCTTCGTACACGGGAACCGGCACCGGCACCCCGTGATTCATGCTGATCTGCCCATAATAATTTGCATAGCACGGGTCTGAAATAAGCACTTCATCCCCCGGATCCAGGAGGGTAGCCATGCTCAGATACAGGGCCTCCATGCCTCCAGTACATACAAGGATTTCATTTTCCGGATTATAGGCCACATGATCATACTTCTTTGTTTCTCTGGCAATAGCCTGTCTTAAAGGCAGAATTCCGGAGTTGTCCGTGTAATGGGTCTGTCCCTCTTCCAGTGTTTTTTGTACCGCCTTTATTACATTTTTAGGTGTGTCAAAGTCCGGTTCTCCAAGAACAAAACTGATGGTATTTTCTTTATTCTTTGCCAGGTCAAACATCCTCCTGATGCCTGACTGCGGCAATAAAGTTGCATCTGATAACTTCTTCATTTTCTGACCCCCTGTCATCAACCTTCATTTTTCATACTGCAGATTGACTGCATGGGGCTCTTTATGTACGCCGGTCAGACAGATCCTGCCTCCGATCCGGCATATCTTTGTCATCTGTGCCACCGCCTGAGCAGAACCGCTGCACTCAAACACTGTATCAACACCGGCTCCATCTGTCTGTTGTTCTATGTACTCTTCCAGGTTATGATCTTGTACATTCACCGTTTCAAGTCCGAATTCTTTGCAGATGTCCAGCCTTTGCTGATCTACGTCAGAAATAATGATTCTGGAAGCTCCCGCATGTTTTAGTACAATTCCAGTGAGTACTCCGATCGGTCCTGCCCCGATGACCGCCGCTGTATTCAGCATTTGAAAATCTGCCTGGTGCATCGTCCTTATGATCACTGCCAAAGGTTCAATCACTGCTGCCGCCTTATCCGTGATACCGTCATCAAGCTTAAACAATACATCCTCATCGCAGCAGATAAACTCCGCGATTCCTCCGTCCACATCGATTCCGATCAGCTTTAAAGTACTGCACACATGAGGGATCCCATTGGCACAGACAAAGCATTCCCCGCAGGATAAGAGCGGATACGGCGCAACCCTGTCACCCTTTTTGAATTTTTTGCTGTCCTCTGCAGTTTCTTCTATGATGCCGATAAATTCATGCCCCAGTACAAGCGGTGCCTTTGCCCTGGGATGTTTTCCTGAAAAAATCCCGATGTCAGAACCGCATATACCACAGTAATGCACCTTTATGCGCACCTGTCCCGGCCTTAGTTCAGGAAAAGGCTTCTCCTGAACTTCCACCTTTCCAGGTCCGGCATAAACTAATGTTTTCATACTGCCTCCTTTCATTTGTTCCGTTATCCGGAACACTGTTCCTTAATTACAACTACATCATAGAAGAATCATTTCAGGCTGTCAATCATTAAGTTCATTTTCCACAATTTAACCAAGACATTAAGGAACAATAGCTTCATTTCAATCTAATATTTGGTTAATTCCTCTAATTAACTTTTGTGCGTCATCTCTTTTTATAGACGCAAAAAAGATGACAGAGGTTCCAAAAAACCTCTGTCATCTTTATATTTCCCAAATAGTATTACTCTAAAATGGCGCCTGTGCTGCCTGATGTGACACTTCTGGCATACCTTTTCAAGTATCCGTTTTTTAATTTCTGCTGTCTTGGCTGCCATCTGCTTTTTCTGTTTTTGATCTCTTCCTCATCTACCAGAAGCTGGATTTTATGGTCAGGGATATTGATTTCAATGAGATCCCCTTCTTCCACAAGTGCAATGGTTCCTCCTACGGCTGCCTCCGGCGAAACATGGCCGATGGCCGCTCCTCTTGTAGCGCCTGAGAATCTGCCGTCCGTGATCAGTGCCACGCTGTCTCCAAGACCGCTGCCCATAATAGCAGAAGTAGGATTCAGCATTTCACGCATACCTGGTCCCCCTTTTGGACCCTCATACCGGATGACCACTACATCTCCGGGTTCGATCCTGCCGGCATAGATTGCTTCAAGGGCTGCTTCCTCACCATCAAAGACTCTTGCTCTTCCACTGTGGCAGAGCATCTCTTCTGCCACCGCAGACCGCTTCACCACACATCCTTCCGGCGCCAGATTGCCTTTTAAAACAGCAATCCCTCCGGTCCTGCTGTATGGGTCCTCTGCAGGCCGGATCACCGTTTTATCCCTTATTTCTTTTCCTTTGATATTCTCAGCCACTGTCTTTAAAGTACAGGTAAGCAGATCCGTGCGGATCAGTCCCAGTTTATCCAGCTCATGCAGAACTGCAGGAATGCCGCCGGCTTCGTTCAGGTCTTCAACATAGCTCTCTCCAGCCGGCGCCAGATGACACAGATTCGGTACTTTTTCCGAAATAGCATTCGCCATGGTTAAGTCCATTCGGATTCCGCACTCATGGGCAATAGCAGGAAGATGGAGCATGCTGTTTGTGCTGCATCCCAAAGCCATATCCACTGCCAGGGCATTTTCAAATGCCTTCTCAGTCATAAGATCCGATGGCCTGATCCCCTTCTTCACCAGCTTCATAATCTGCATGCCCGCTCTCTTGGCGAGACGAATCCTCTCAGAGTAAACAGCGGGTATCGTTCCATTTCCCGGTAGTCCCATACCCAGCACTTCGGTAAGGCAGTTCATGCTGTTAGCTGTATACATACCAGAGCAGGAACCACAGGTGGGGCATACCTTATTTTCAAATTCTTCTACATCCTCTGCTGTCATGGTTCCAGCGCTGTAAGAGCCAACCGCCTCAAACATGGAGGAAAGGCTTCTCTTCTGTCCTTTTACCTTACCTGCCAGCATGGGGCCGCCGCTTACAAAGACCGTAGGTACATTGATTCTGGCTGCTGCCATTAAAAGTCCCGGCACATTTTTATCACAGTTAGGCACCATAACCAGGGCGTCAAACTGATGTGCCATAGCCATAGCCTCTGTAGAATCTGCAATCAAATCTCTGGTAACCAGAGAATATTTCATGCCCACATGCCCCATGGCAATGCCGTCGCAGACTGCAATGGCCGGAAATACCACCGGAGTTCCCCCTGCCATGGCAACGCCCAGTTTCACGGCATTTACGATTTTATCCAGGTTCATATGTCCCGGTACGATTTCATTATAAGAGCTGACAATTCCCACCAGCGGTTTTTCCATTTCTTCCTTGGTCATGCCCAAAGCATGAAACAGGGACCTGTGAGGCGCCTGCTGCATTCCTTTTTTTACTGCGTCACTTCTCATCTATCTTCCTTCCTTCCGACCTTTTTATTTGTTCCTTCTCTACTGAATCCGCTCTGCAATGAGACTCCCCATCTGTGCGGTTCCTGTCTTTTTCATTCCTTCAGAGTAAATATCCGGGGTTCTGTAGCCCTCTTCTAATACCTGTGCCACAGCTGCCTCCACTGCGTCCGCTTCTTTATCCAAATCCAAAGAGAAGCGCAGCATCATGGCCGCAGACAAAATGGTGGCAATAGGATTTGCAACGTCTTTTCCTGCAATATCCGGAGCTGAACCATGGCTTGGCTCGTAAAGCCCGAAGCTGGTCTCGTTTAAGCTGGCTGATGACAGCATACCGATAGACCCTGTAACCATACTGGCCTCGTCTGACAAAATATCTCCAAACATATTTTCCGTGAGAATCACATCGAACTGTCCCGGATTATGTACCAGCTGCATCGCACAGTTGTCCACCAGCATATGTTCCAGTGTAATGTCCGGGTAGTTTTTTGCCACCTCTTCCACAACCTTTCTCCACAATCTGGAGGAATCCAATACATTTGCCTTATCCACACTGGTCACTTTTTTTCTTCTTTTGCCTGCAATCTCAAAAGCCTTGATGGCAATTCTGCGAATTTCCTCT
>ENA-ORUM01002410-ORUM01002410.1-human-gut-metagenome-genome-assembly--contig:-NODE-2410-length-10668-cov-2.357109_pt1 | contig 10668 bp, 9 predicted proteins | sample MGYA00242083_ERZ509217 | MGnify/ENA primary metagenome ERZ509217 (study PRJEB26280, sample SAMEA2338831) | human gut metagenome | biome: human gut; feature: human-associated habitat; material: faeces... | reverse complement strand
ATGGAAAAAGTGGGCGCGGACGGCGTCATCACCATTGAAGAGAGCAAGACGGCCGAGACGTATTCCGAAGTGGTGGAAGGCATGCAGTTCGACCGCGGCTGCATCACGCCGTACATGGTGACGGACACCGAGCGCATGGAGGCCGTGCTGGACGACGCCTATCTGCTCATCACCGATAAGAAGATCAGCGTCATCGCCGACATTCTGCCCCTGCTGGAGCAGATTGTGCAAAGCGGCAAAAAGCTGGTTATCATTGCGGAAGACGTGGAGGGCGAGGCCCTGTCCACCCTCATTGTGAACCGCCTGCGCGGCACGTTCACCGTGGTGGCTGTGAAGGCCCCCGGCTTTGGCGACCGCCGCAAAGAGATGCTGCAGGACATTGCCACGCTGACGGGCGGCACCGTTGTGTCCAGCGAGCTGGGCTATGAGCTGAAGGACGCCAGCATGGAAATGCTGGGCCGTGCGCGCCAGGTGAAGGTGACGAAGGAAGACACCACCATTGTGGACGGCATGGGCGACAAGCAGGCTATTGCCGACCGTGTGGCTCAGATCCGCAACCAGATCGGCCTGACCACCAGCGAGTACGATAAGGAGAAGCTGCAGGAGCGTCTGGCCAAGATGGCCGGCGGCGTGGCTGTCATCAAGGTGGGCGCTGCTACCGAGACCGAGATGAAGGAGAAGAAGCTCCGCATCGAGGACGCTCTGAACGCCACCAAGGCCGCTGTGGAAGAGGGCATCGTGGCTGGCGGCGGCACCATCTACGTCAACGTCATCCCCGCTGTCACCGCCCTGCTGAACGAGGTGGAGGGTGATGAAAAGACCGGCGTGCAGATCGTGGCCAAGGCTCTGGAGGAGCCCATCCGCCAGATCGCTGCCAATGCCGGTCTGGACGGCTCCGTCATTCTGGAGAAGGTCCGTACCTCCGGCAAGAACGGCTACGGCTTCGACGCCTACAAGGAGGAGTACTGCGACATGATCGCCAGCGGCATCGTGGATCCCGCCAAGGTGACCCGCTCCGCTCTGGAGAATGCCGCCAGCGTCTCCGGCATGGTGCTGACCACCGAGTCTCTGGTGGCCGACAAGCCCCAGCCCCCCGCACCCGCTGCTCCCGCTCCCGAAATGGGCGGCATGGGCGGCATGTATTAAGACTCGCCGCAAAGCCTTGAAATTGCTTGATTTTTTGAGTGGGCAAAAGCGGATTTACGCCAAACTTACGCCAAAAATTCAAGCGCATGATCGGGTAACAGAAATCGGCACCTGCCTCAAAAAGCAGGTGCCGATTTTTTCTTATTTGCGTTTCTTTTTGCCTTTTCCGTGCGGCATCATCGATGGTCTTGCCTTTCTACGCTGGTTGATTGGACTTTTCAGGTACTTGGACAGCTTGAGTATTTCAATCAGCGAGACGAACTGCTCTTTGGAGAGCTTGTCATAATCAATGCCAAAATATTATAACGGAACGGAGACAGGCAAGGCCTGTCTCCGTTCCTTTATAAACGATAGCATCACAACAGCGGGGCCACCAGCTTCATAAGGCTGCCGCCCAGCTTATAGCCCAGCTTCTCATGGCGGATGGTTTCCGGCGTCACCCGGCGGCACTGCTCCAGCGTCCGCTGGAAATCCCGCTCCACGTCGCCCACGGTAGGGCCGCCGTAGAGATACGCCGCACACTCGAAGTGATGGTACAGGCTCCGGTAATCCAGATTGATGGTACCAACCACCGCCTTCACGTCGTCACTGGCAAAGATCTTGGCGTGGACAAAGCCCGGCGTATACTCGTACAGCTTCACCCCCGCTGCCGTCAGGTACTGATAGTGGGATTTCGCCAGGGCATAGGCGGCCTTTTTATCCGGGATGCCCGGCAGGATCAGCTTCACATCCACTCCACGTTGGGCAGCGAATTTCAGAGCCGTCTCCATCTCATTATCCAGAATGAGGTAGGGCGTCATGATATGTACATAGTCTTTGGCCCGGTTGAGAATGTCCATATAGACGCTCTCCCCCACCTTATAATCGTCCAGTGGACAATCGCAGTAGGGCATCACATAGCCCTCCGCCTCCACCGGCGGCGAGGGCAGCAGCGCCTCGTCCCAGCGGGGTTCCTTCTCCGTCAGGTTCCACATTTGCAGGAACATCAGGGTAAAGCTCTGCACCGCCTCTCCCCGCAGGAGGATGGCGGTATCCTTCCAGTGGCCGAAGCGCTCCTTGCGGTTGATGTACTCATCCGCCAGATTTACGCCGCCGGTGAAGGCCACCTTGCCGTCGATGACCAGGATTTTCCGGTGATCCCGGTAGTTATAGTGGGTGGAGAGGAAGGGCTGGATGGGGGCAAAGGCCTTGCAGCGGATGCCCAGCTTCTCCAGCCGCCGGGGATAGTCCCACGGTAGGGTGGATATCTCCAGCATCCCGTCGTACAGCACCCGCACGTCCACGCCCTGCGCCGCCTTGTCCGCCAAAATTTTCAGGATGCTGCCCCACATATACCCCTCATCGATGATGAAGTACTCCAGAAAGATGAACTTCTCCGCCTTTTGCAGCTCCTCCAGCAGCGCCGCAAACTTGTCCTCTCCCTGTGGGAAGAACTTCGTCTCCGTGTTGGCATACAGGGGAAAAGAGCCGCTGCGGTTGAGATAGCGGCACAGATCGTCGGTGCCGGAGGATTCGATCTCCGGGTCCCGCAGCACCTCCGGGTCCTGATGCAGCAGATCCCGGCTCTCGTCGATCCGCTGCTGCACCATCCGCTTCAGGGTACGATGGCCCACGTCCTTCTCCGTGAACCAGAGGAAAATACTGGCGGGAATGGGGATCACCGCCAGCAGGAACATCCACGTCAGCTTCCCCGTGGCGTCCATGTCGCTGTTAAAGAGATGGAAAAACATCAGCACGGTGAACACGCCCTGCACCGCCGCAAACCACTCGAAATCGTTGTTGAACCAGCGCCACATCATCCACAGAAGCACCAGCTCCAGAACCAGCAGCAGCGCCATGAGACCGAACCGGCTGAATACCACCCGCAGGATGCCCTTGCGACTCTTTTTCACCAGCCGCAGCACATTCTCCTGCTCCCGCTTTTTCTCGTTCAAATGCTCCACCCCTTCGTCGTTGGAAAAACTTACCTATTGCATATGGTATCATCTACCGTCTCCCCTGTCAAGAAAAGGGCAGACAGACACCCCGGAGGCTGGGCCTCCGGGGTGCGCGGTTACTCTTCGTTTTTTCCTTTTTCTTCTGCTGCTCCTCCAGCCGCCGGCCCACCTTCTTCATCAGTTCCAGACACAGCATGGAGCTGACGCCCAGCAGAGCCACCGCCAGAGCGATCTGATGCCGCATGGTCCCACCTCCTGTGTTTTATGAGGTACTTCCATTGTAGCAGATACCGCCGCTTCTGTCAAAGCCTCAGCCGATGTAGCCGGCCTCCCGCAGCAGGGTCTTGGCCCGCTCCTCGTTGGCATCGCTGACCAGCACCAGCGGGCCGGTGCAGCCCATAGCGGACTCGGCATAGATATCCTTGGCCCACAGCACCTGCACGGCGGCCTCGATGTCCATGACCTCGATGCCGGGGATACCTGCGGTGCAGGGCTCCTTGGCGGGAGCCTTCCCCTCGGCCTTGGCTGCCGCCGGAGCGGAAGCCTCCCGCTTCTGGCGCAGGAGTTCCTCCAGCCCGGCCTTGTCGGCCAGCGCAAACTCCGCCTTGGCAATCTTCTGTGCACCGCCCCGCACCAGCTCGTCAGCAAAGGACAGGGCGTTGGCGATGAGGGGGGCGCCGGAAGCACGGGAGATGATGAGCACCAGCTTGTCATAGTCCCGGCCGATGCCGGGGCCATAGCCGTAGCCGGTGGACTCGAAGCTGCCGCCGGTGGTGAAGGAGCTGAGCATCTTGATGAGCACGTTGCCCGTCAGGGAGTCGCACACCATCACGTCGGGGGTCCCCTGAAGCACATCGTTGCCCCGCATCACGGCGCCGCCGTCGGCCCGGACGGACTCGGCAAAGCGGATGGGATAGCCCGCCTGCTGCAGCTGGCGCAGCGCCGTCTCGCAGGCCCGTGCACCGTCCACGTTGAGGATGCCCACGGTGGGCTCCTGGATCCCGCAGGCCTTAGCGGTAATGATGCCGTAAATGGTGTTGAGGATCATGCCCTCCAGACGGTTGGCGCTGGAGGTGCCGGTGGTGGTGGCCAGGAACATGGACTTACCACGGGCGGGCGTTACCACCCGTCCCACAGTGGACACGCCGATGGGGAAAGGGAAATGCATGGTGACGGCAGCGTCCGCCGCACCGCTCTCCAGCAGCTCCACCATCTTGCGGTGGCCCGCCTCCTCGTCCGCCACGGGGACGGTGGTCACGCCCTCCCCCTCCAGCGTGCCGATGTAGGACACGTCCAGCCCCACACGGGCGGCCATCACCGCCGCCTGCATGGAGTTCTCCTCCCCGTGCTCGCTGCCCATGCCGGTCAGCAGCAGGCGGGGACGGCGGCCGGAGCGGCCGGTCTCCAGATACTCCGCCACCTCACGGAAGGTCTCCACGATGGTCTGATTTACGTTCTTCATGCTTACTCCCCCATCTGCGCTGCCAGCGTCTCGGCAAAGCCACGCATGGCGTCTGCGATCATGTGACGGATCTGGGTATCGTCCACGGCGGGAGCGGCTTCCTCCTTGCCGGGGTTGGCCTCGATGACGAAGGAAACGCCGTCAAAGAGGTTGGTGAGGCGGCCCAGGAACAGAGAACCCTTACCAATGACCATGACACGCTTGATATCGCCGGCCAGCAATGCCTCCCGTGCAAAGCCCACATAGGGAACACCGGAGGGAATATGGCCCTGGGTGGGAGCGAAGCCGGTGAGACCGTGCTCCACGGTGAAGTTGGCCAGCTCAGCCCGCTGCAGCTCGCCCCGCTTTACGGCCAGAGCGCCGATCATCTTGTAGTTGGCCAGCGGCACATCGCCAGCGCCAGCGGGCTTGGTGATGTCGGGGTTCTGCATCTCGGGAGAATACTTGTCGATATCGGTGATCTTCAGGCCGTTGCGATCCAGCGGATCGGTGACCAGAGAGGTGATGACGGCCTGCGGGGCAGAACCGGTGCCCACGCTGTGGCGGCCCAGCATATTCAGGTTGATAAAGGGGTTCACGCCGTCGTCCTGCGTGATGACCACGGCAAAGCCGCCGATCATATCCTCCAGAGCGGGCAGGCCCTTCTTCACGTGGTCCTTGCCATTCATGCCCAGCTTGGCGGTGCAGCCGCCGGCGGTGACCACCACGGTGTGGTAAGCGCCGCTGGCCACCAGAGCCGCCGCCTCGATCATGGCGTGGGCGGGGGCAGCGCAGAAGGCACGGCAGTCGGAGCCGGAGGCGTTGTTCAGCCCGGCGATCTCCGCAGCGGACTTGGCGAAGTTGCCGCCGCCGCGCTGGTTCATATCACCGCAGGCCTCCTCGGCGCAGTCGATCACATAGTCCACCTCATCTTTGTTGATGCCGGTAGCTTTGATCAGGTGCAGCAGGGAGAGGACGCAGGAAGCTTTGGAAACCAGGTTTTCATGGATGACATGGGCGGAGAGGTTGGTGTCCACATCGTGAGCTCTCTTCACATAGCCCACCAGTTTGCCCTCATGATACAGGGGCTCAGCGTGCTCGTCGTTGACAAAGTGCTCAATCTCGCTCAGCTCAACACCGTCTTTGATCTTGGCGATCATGTCCTCGGTGTACAGAGGATGGGCTTCAGCCTTGGGTTTGACAGCGGCGACAAAGGATTTCTCCAGGTGGCACAGATCAAACACGTCGCAGATCTGCATCAGCATCAGGAATTCATCCTGGGGCATGATTTCACCGTATTTGCCATAGCGGTCGCAGACAGGGGCCTTTTTGTCGTACCAGGGCTGCTCATAGGTAGCCAGCTCATCGGGGGTCATGTTGCCGATGTAGGTCTGGTTGGGCATATAAGCGAGGACTTCCTCGTAGGAACGCAGATGCTCGGGAACCTTTTTCAGGTACTCGGAATCGGGGTTGACAATCTTTTCAGTGGTCTGGGTGGTGCCGTTCTGCATCACCATATCAGGGGTGAATGCCAGGATATAACCCGCGCCTTTAATAACACTGTTCATTGGCTGATTACCTCTCTTTTTTGATTTGTCTTCATTATACGAAAGGTTGGCAGCAAAAGCAATAAAAACTTTTGTAAAGGGCTTTTGCCGCGCATTTTTCCAAAAAGGATCAGCAGCGCATGATATGAAAAATGGTGATGCGGTGATATTCTCACCACATCACCATTCTCATGTCATTCAGCTATTAGTATTTGCAGTATTCGCTACGGATATTGTTCATCTCTTCACAGATAGAATCGATATCCATAACCATCTCCATCATACCAACCTGCTCGTCATACACATCCGCGTTGACTTCGGCTTTGATCTCGGGCTCGCAAATGTGATAAACCTTAAGTCCCAACTGGACATTTGTCAACGGACCTGCGAAAGTGGGGTCACCGGCGGTGACAGTTTCAGCTGCCAGACCGGAAGCCTCGCTCTCAGCGGCACCCAACATCACAACGATGTTCTCGGGGCCGTACTGATCAGCGAAGTCTTTGACTCTCTTCTGATTCTCAAGATCCATTGCACCTGCGGCGGTTCAGACGAAGCACTCAGTGGCAGAGTAGACGACGTCTGCGCCGGCAGTTTTCACGCATTCTTCAATAGCGGGTCCGGGAACGCCGTCACGGTCGCCAATGATGATGACTTTTTTGCCATTCAAAATGCTCATGAAAGCTACCTCCTTTTTAGAATTTTTATTTATTAAACGGATGAAACCGCTTAATACAGAATAGAAATAGGGGAGAGGGGACGATTACAGATATTTCTGAATCATGGCCTCGATGGAAGCCTCAGTGGCCTCCTCTTTGACGACCTCGTCGATCTTCTCGCCATCCTTGTAGATCGCCATAACAGGCAGACCCAGGATCTTCTGGCCAATGGCCAGTCTGCGGGCCTTGGTGGTGTTCAAGGAGCAGAATTTGATCTTGTCGCCGTATTTATCAGCGCAAGCATGGACAAAAGGCATCAGAGCAGCGCAGGGAACGCAGCCATCGCCATAGAAGTCAACAAATACGTAGCCGTCTTTGTACTCCAGAACTTCAGCGTTAAAATTATCTTTGGTCAGATCGAGCATGGGAAACACTCCTTTTCATTTCAGTGGAATCGGTGATTAACCCTCGATGTATTTCTCCGCCTGGGTGGCAGCAATAGCACCGTCCGCAGCAGCGGTGACGACCTGTCTCAGGCTCTTCACACGGATATCGCCAGCGGCGAATACGCCGGGGATGTTGGTCTTCATGTTGTCATCGGTCACAATATAACCGTTCTTCATTTCAACCTTGCCCTCGAACAGTTCGCCGTGAGGCTCGAAGCCGATGAACACGAACACGCCAAAGGTGCCGTCCTCTTCGTTGGCAACGATCTCGCGGGTCTCGCCGGTGACAGTATCCTTCACGACCATGGAGGTCAGGATGCCATCGCCTTTGAGCTCTTCAACAGTAGTGTTCCACATAAACTTCATCTTAGGATTGGCAAATGCTTTCTCCTGGATGGATTTTGCAGCGCGCAGCTGGTCACGTCTGTGGATCAGAGTCACCTGACGGCCAAACTTGGTCAGGTACATAGCCTCTTCCACAGCGGAGTCACCGCCGCCGACCACGTAGATGTCAAAGTCCTCAAAGAACGAGCCATCGCAGGTAGCGCAATAAGATACGCCTTTACCGGTGAACTCTTTTTCACCGGGGCAGCCAATGGGCTTGGGATGAGCGCCGGTGGCGATGATGACGGTCTTGCCGTAGTAATCGCCCTTCAGGCCCTTCAGGTGTTTGACATCACCCTCCAGCTCAACGTCCACGATGGTGTCTTTCACCTTCTGGGCGCCGAAATGCTCAGCCTGTTTAGCCATTCTGCCGATCAGGGAGGGGCCGGATTCCTCGTCTACGCCGCCGGGATAGTTCTCAATCTCAGCAGTGATGACGATTTGGCCGCCGTCTTTATCCTTCTCGATAATCAGGGTATCCATTCTGGCGCGGCCAGCGTAGCTACCGGCGGCGAGTCCAGCAGGACCCGCGCCGATAATAATGACATCATAAATTTTTTCCATATTCACACCTACTAGTTTTCAAAAATAGTCTGCTCAGTAACCTCGGTGGAAAGGGCTTTCAATGCAGTGTCAAGAATTCTTCTGCGGATAGCTTTCTCCTCCTCAAGAGTCAGAGCAGGGTTGCCCAGAGGATGGGGGATAGCAATGGCGGGAACAATTCTGTTAGCGCCAACAGTCATGGAGATGGGGGTAACTGTGCAGATATGAACGACCGGGATACCAGCGCGCTCAATCTCTTTAACCATCGTTGCACCGCAACGAGTACAGGTGCCTCAGGTCGATGTGAGGATAACCGCGTCAACATTGGCATCCTTCAGCTCTTTGGAGAACTCATCTGCAAAGCCCTTGGCGCTCTTAACAGCGGTACCGTTACCAACGGTGGTGTAGAAGTATCTGTGCAGCTTGCCGATCTTGCCCTCTTTCTCATACTCTCTGAGAATGTCAACAGGCAGGACGCGGTCAGCATCCTCGTTGGCGTAGACAGGGTCGTAGCCGCCGTGAGCGGTCTCGTAAGTGTCGGCAGTCAGATCCATAACGCCCTCAATGTCATACTTGCCGTATTTGGAAGCAGAGGAGGACTCGATGTGATCGGGGTTGCCTTTGGGGACGATACCGCCAGAGGTTACCAGAGCGATGGTAGCATGGGCGATGTCCTTGACAGCGGGGTTGGGAGCAACACGGTCGAAGTCAGGCATGGGGAACTCGGTGACGAACTCTTTGCCAGCCAGTTTCTTCAGCAGCATGTCGATAGCGCGGGCGGAACCTCTCTTGGTGTCGAAGAAGTTCTTCCGGACGCCGTTGGGCATATAACCTTCCTCAGCGGAAGCACCGATCTTCTCACCTTTAGCCAGCTTCAGGGCGAGGGGAGCCATCTTCTTGACAGCATCTCTCATGCCAGCAGCGCTGTTTTTGGTGGCGACGATGTAAACGGAGTTTTTGAACATGTCTGCGCCGGGGTTCTCAACGTACATACCGGTCAGGACAGGGATGCCCAGCTCTTTTTTGACAGCGTCAGCGATGGTGCCGCAAGCGACGCCATAACGGCCAGCGTTGAAAGCAGGACCAGCCAGGAACATGTCAGCGTTCTGGGATTTAACCATGTCGATAACGGTCTTTTTGGCTTCTTCCAGGTTCTCGTTGAAGTAGGAGTCACCGCAGATAACAGTGGCAACGATCTCAGCCTCATCGCCGAAAGCCTGATTGAAAGCTGCGCCAGGGCCTACAACGCCCTCTCTCAGCTCAGGTTTGATATCAGCCTTTTCCTCACCGCCGATGTTGGCGAAGAACTGGTTGATGTAGTGTACTACTCTAATTTTAGCCATTAGTTGTACTTCCTCCTTTCTACTATCTTGCGCTCAAGCAGTTGAAACCAACTTCGCTGGTAGCGCCGGTGATAGCCTGCAGCTCAACCAAAATGGTGCCGTCTTCCAGAACGTTGTTCTCAAAGCCGCCAGCAATCTTGTCGATGGGGCTCAGGTCGCCGATAACCTTGTCCAGCTTGGGCAGGGTGATCAGCTCGTTGGCGTTACCGCCGGTGACAACAGCGTCAGCGCTGGGGTCAGCGTCAGCCAGGGACTGGGAAGTACCGTCGCGGCCAGCGTACTCATCGGTGATGATTACGGTCTTGATGCCTTTGGCGGAAATCTTCTTGCAGTTCATGATCAGGTCGGTATCGGGGTTGCCGAAGCCTTCCTGGGAAACGATTGCGCCATCCAGATCCAGGTACTCGCAGAGCTCTGCGGTCCAGTTGGAGGAGCGCTCTTTATCAGCCAGGTAAACGTTCTCGTTGGTGATGATCATGCCCACAAAGTTGATGGTCTTGCCATGCTGAGCGAACAGGTCATGGACAACGGGGTTGTTCATGTGGATATAAGTGGGGTTCTTGTCGCAGGAGGATACGCAGTTACCAGACAGGATCGCGCCGTCCATAACCTCGGTGGGGTTGATGATGGTGGGGACGATCTTCTTGGCATCGACGCCGTACACATAGGTGTCGTGCATCAGGCCCTGGCTCTGCAGCATCTGGACGTAGCCAACGCGGGGCAGGTTGGGGTATTTCTCCATGCCCTCTTTCACGCCGTAAGTCTCGTAGGAGACAACCTCGTTGGGCTCAACAGATTTACCCAGCTCACCCAGGTAAGCAGCGACACGCAGACCAGCCATACGGTTGGCGTACTCATGCTCGTGCTGTTTCAGGCCGTCGATGGGGTTCATGACAAGAACCAGGTTGACGGTTTTGGAGAAAGGAGTGTATTTGGCGCCTTCGCCGGTCATATCGATGATGCCTTCCTGGAAACCAACGATCTTACCGGTGGTGACAACAGCGGAACCTCTCAGAGCATGGGTTCTGCCGGTGCCAACGGTGGTGACCTTCGAGATCACGCCGGGGAAAATCCCGCCTTGACCCTCGACCTTGCAGCGGGGCTCGATTACGTCCTTAACAGGGGTAATGCGAACGCTCTCGCCGGGGCGAGCGATCTCAACTTCGCAGGACTTGATGTTTTCGTCCTCCAGGACGATCTTCTTAATGGCCTCTTTGTCTACGAA
>ENA-ORUM01002409-ORUM01002409.1-human-gut-metagenome-genome-assembly--contig:-NODE-2409-length-10677-cov-5.174261_pt1 | contig 10677 bp, 10 predicted proteins | sample MGYA00242083_ERZ509217 | MGnify/ENA primary metagenome ERZ509217 (study PRJEB26280, sample SAMEA2338831) | human gut metagenome | biome: human gut; feature: human-associated habitat; material: faeces... | reverse complement strand
GGGCGACCGCAAGGGTCGCCCCTACGGCTTTATAGGAGCCTTGCCTGAAATCTGGCGGGCGGGTGAGGACACCCGCCCCTACAGCAGATCTGGAAGCGGGCCCTTCTTTTTCGTAGGGGCCGGACACTGGCCGGCCCGCCGATAATAGACCAACGATCACCTGCTCGGCAAAGCCAGGCGCGGAAGTGGAACCGCACCAGCGGCAATTTTTGCAAACCCATGGCCCAGTGGCCCGGTAGATATTCAGACCAGCCACTCAGATTTTGCGCGCCGGTAATGACACATTACCTACCGAGAGTGCGTCCCTCGTAATGGGGTCCAGGGGGGAGCGAATATGAGCGCGAAGCGCTCATCCTGAGCCCACCCCTGGTGCCTCTTTGGCTTCTTTCTGGGCATCCAGAAAGAAGCTCGCCGCCCGCAGGCGGCGAACCCCCGCGCGTCGTCCGATCAAGCCCAGCCCCACTGATCCACGTTGTTGACAATGGACCACCCGTGCCCATGGGGATGAATTTTCTGCTGGGCGATCTGGAGCCCATCCCGCACCCAGTAGAGGTGGTCCACATTAACCAGCCACACCCAGGGCACGTCCCCCTCCTGGGTGACGCCGGTGGAGCCGTCCCACTGAGCAAGCTGCCAGAGCTCATAGGACTCCTCTAGATCGGTGCTGGCCAGGGCGGCGTCCATGTAGGAATCCACCGTGGGGTTGGAGTAGGGGGTGTACTGGGCCGAACCGGTGTTCCCGATGGTGTGGTAGAGATTGTAGAGCTCCATGGGGGTGTGGGCCCCCCAGCCCCAGATCAGAGGCTGGGACAGGGCCCGGTCATAGGCGGTGTCCCAGCCCACCCCCTCCAGGGTGCAGGCGATGCCCAGCTCCTCCATCTGATTGGCGAAGTCGGCGCACAGGGCCTGGCGCACAGAATCTCCGGTGGAGTAGAGCAGATTCAGCTGAGCCCGCACCCCGTCCTTGTAGCGGTAGCCGTCGTCGGACAGAAGCCAGCCCGCCTCATCCAGCAGGGCGGCGGCTCCGTCGGGGTCGTAGGCCACTTCTGAGGCCTCGTTGTACCAGGGCAGGCCGTCGCACACGCTGTAGGCGGGGGAGCCGTAGCCGTTTAACACGTGGTCGATCATCTCCTGGCGGTCCACCCCCATATTGATGGCCCGGCGGACCCGCACGTCGGAGGTGAAGTCATTGCCCACGGTCCGGCCCTGGCCGTCCGTCCCGGCGGGGACGGCGGGGAGGTTGAACCCCCGGTTGTCCACACTGTCGTAGGCGGCCAGGGTGTAGCCGCCGATGGTCTGATCGGAGTAGGTGGCCGAGGTGTAGGCCACGTCCACCTGCCCCGCCTGGGCGGCCAGGAAGGCGGCGTCCTCCTCCATAAAGAGAATGACCACCCGGCGCATTTTTGGGGCCGCCCCGTAGTAGTCCGGGTTGGCCTCCAAAATCACTTGCTGGCCCCGGTCCCACTGGACCAGGGTGTAGCCGCCCGAGCCGATGGGGTTGGAACCGTAGGTGGCCGAGTCGTAGGCGTGCTCAGGCAGGATGCCCACCACGGCCATGGTGTAGGGCCAGATGGAGAAGGGGCGGGTCATGTGAAAGACCACGGTGGTCTCGTCTGCCGCCTCTGCGTAGTCCAGCATGGTGAAGTCGTTCACCGAGCTGGAGCTTTTTACTGTATTATAGGTAAAGGCCACATCCTCCGCCGTCAGGGGCTCCCCATCGGTGAAGGACACGTCGTCCCGGATGGTCACCGTCCAGGTGAGGCCGTCCTCGCTGACGGTGTATCCGGTGGCCAGGTCATAGCCGATGGTCAGGTCCGTGTTGGTGACGGTGAGGGTAGACTGGATGAGGGGCTCGTGGACGTGCTCCCCGGCCCCCCAGCCGAAGGCCGGGTCAAAGCCGGAGGCGGGCTCAGAGTTGGGGTCCATGGCCACCACCACCGTGTCCGTCCCCTGGGCAGGGCCGGAGGCGGAGGAGCCGGCGGCATTCCCCCCGCAGCCGGCCAGGAGCAGGGAGCCGGAGAGGACGACGGATACAAGAAAGGAAAATTGCTTCACAGAGATACCTCTTTCTAAACGGATGGGGTGTAGGGGCGCATAGCATGCGCCCGCTGTGGTCGACTGGCCGGAGGTCACAGCTTTCCCAAAATCTCCTTCACGACTTCCTGGTAGGGGACCCCGTGTTCTCGGGCCAGGGCGGCCGCGTCCTCAAACTCCGGCTTTGTATGGGTGACGCCGTAGCCCTGGGCCAGCTTCAGGCGTACCGGACCCCACTGGGTCTGGACCTGGCCCACTCCCGGCGTCAAAAAATACTTGCCGCAGCGGCGTACCCGTAAACCGTTGGTGGTGGTCTCGGTGAGGATGTGCCGGGCCATGTCTCCCTCCCGCTCGGGGGCACACAGAACGGTGAGCACGTGGCCGGGGCGGCCCTTTTTCATGGTGCCGGGGGTGACGTACACGTCCAGAGCTCCCTGCTCCAGCAGGCGGGAGCAGGCGAAGGCCAGGGCCTCGGGGGTCATGTCGTCGATGTTGCACACCAGCTCCAGAATCTCCCCGTTGGCCTCCTCGGCGGTCTCCCCCAGGAAAGCCCGGACGCAGTTGGCCTGTTCAAACTGCTTGGTGCCGATGCCCACGCCCACGGCCTGGGCAGTCATCACCGGCATGGGGCCGAAGGACTGGGCGAAGCGGGTGAGCAGAGCGGCCCCAGTGGGGGTACACAGCTCCCCCCGGACCGTCCCGCCGTAAATGGGAACCCCGGAGAGAAGGTTGGCGGTGGCGGGAGCGGGGACGGGCATGACCCCGTGGGCGCACCGCACCGTGCCGCTGCCCACGTGGACGGGGGAGGACAGAATCTGGTCCGGCTGGAGCAGGTACAGGGCGTAGCACACCCCAACCACGTCGGCCACCGCATCCAGAGCCCCAACCTCGTGGAAGTGCACGTCCCCCACGGGGCAGCCGTGGGCCTTGGCCTCCGCCTGGGCGATGGCGTCGTACACCCCTCTGGCGTGGGCTTTTACCTCCTGGGGCAGGGGGAGGCGGTCGATGACGGCTCCGATGTGGCCCGGGGTGGCGTGGTGGTGATGGTGGTGCTCCTCCCCGTGGCCATGGTCGTGGTCATGATCATGGTGGTGCTCGTGGCTGTGTCCGTGCTCATGCCCATGATCGTGCTCGTGTTCATGGTCATGGTGGTGATGTTTTTCCCCGTGGCGGTGGAAATGAGCTTGACCGGCGGCCTCTGGGGCGGCGGGTTCTGTTTCCTCCCGGCCGTCCACCGTCACCGCCATGTGGGTGCCCGCGATGCCGCAGGTGGAGGCCCCCTGGGCCTCCAGGCGCACCCCGGGGAGCCCCAGGCTGTTCATGGTATCCAGAAACCCCTGCTTGTCCTCCAGCAGTTCATACAGGGCGGCCATGAGCATGTCCCCGGCGGCCCCCATATTGCATTCCAGGTAAAGTGTTTTCATGTTACACCTCTAATCCTTCCATCTGATTGATGCGGCTGGCCAGATACCCCGCGCCGAAGCCGTTGTCGATATTGACTACACTGCACCCGGAGGCGCAGGAGTTGAGCATGCTCAAGAGGGCGGACAGGCCGCCGAAGCTGGCCCCATAGCCCACGCTGGTGGGCACCGCGATGACGGGGCAGTCCACCAGCCCGCCGATGACCGAGGCCAGGGCCCCCTCCATCCCCGCCACGGCGACCACGCACCGGGCGGACATGAGGGTGTCCAGGTTGGCCAGCAGCCGGTGGAGTCCGGCCACCCCTACGTCATATAGGCGGGTGACCTGGTTTCCCATGGCCTCGGCGGTGAGGGCGGCCTCCTCGGCCACCGGCATGTCACTGGTGCCCCCGGTGGCCACCACGATGTTCCCCAGCCGCTTCTGTTCTCCGGGGTAGGCCAGGCCCAGCCGGGCTTCCGGGTGGTAATCCAGGGGGACCGACTGGCCCACCCGATCCGCCGTTTCCTGGGAAATACGGGTCACCAGAATGTTCCGGCAGCCCCGCTCCCCCATGGTCCGGGCGATCCCGGAAATCTGCTCCGGGGTCTTGCCCGCCCCGTAGATCACCTCGGCCGCCCCCTGGCGGACGGAGCGGTGGAAGTCCACCTTGGCGTAGCCCAGGTCCTCAAAGGGGGCCTCTTTTAACTTCAGAAGGGCGTCCTCCGGGGAGGTGGTTCCATTGGCAACCCCCCGAAGAAGGGCCAAAATGTCGTGTTTATTATCCATGCGTGAACTCCTTTCTCAGGTGGACGGGGTCCGTGGGGCCAGGTCCAGGAGAACGTCAGAAAAATCAGACCAGAGGGCGGCCCGCAGTTCCGCCTGCTTCTCCAGGGCCAGGGGCAGCTGCTCCCCCGTCACCTGGAGCCGGGCCGCTCCATGGAAGAGCCGCACCCGGAAGTCCCGGAACCCCAGGGTCTCCAGCGCGCACTCCGCCCGCTCCAGCCGGTCCAAATCCTCTTTGGTAATGGGGGTGCCGGTGGGGATGCGGGTGGCCAGACAGGCGTAGGCGGGCTTGTCCCAGGTGAACAGCCCCGCCTCCCTGGAGCGGCGGCGGACCTCGTCCTTGGTCAGGCCGCACTCCCGCAGGGGGGAGCGAACCTCCAGCTCCCGGAGGGCCCGCATGCCGGGCCGGTCCCCCGCGTCGTCCGAGGCGTTGGTGCCGTCCAGAAGCACCGTGTATCCGTCGTCCCGGGCGGCTGCCCACAGTTGGGAGAACAGGGCGGTCTTGCAGTGGTAGCACCGCTGGGGGCCGTTGGCCGCCGCCTCCGGGACGGCCAGAATGTCCGCCTCCACCACCGTCATGGGAACCGCCAGCTCCGAGGCCAGGCGGCGGGCGTCCTCCAGCTCAAACTGGGGCTGGAAGGCGGTCTTCACATAGTAGGCCCGCACATCGCAGCCGCACTCCCTGGCCGCCCACAGCAGGAAGGCCGAGTCGGTCCCGCCGGAGAAGGCCACGGCGGCCTTAGGAACTAAGCTGAAAAATTCGTTCAGGGTCATAGAAGGAAACTCCTCTCCACAGAAAAAGGCGCCTGTTTTCCCCCGCTTCGGCGGGAAAAAGCAGGCGCCTTCGTGACACCAAGTAACAGGAAAAGCAAAAAACGAAAGGTACAGGGAGCAGAACTCCGGCTTGGCCGGACGGTCCGGCTTCGTGCCGGAATTGTGTGAACTCCCTGGGACAGTCTTAGTGTAACATCTGGAGTATACTCCAAGTCAAGGGGGAACGGGAAAATTTTTCTCTCTCGCCTCAAAATTATTTCAGCATCCGCCGGGACCACCGCTCTTTCTGAGGTGTGTACGGGGGATACCGCAGGGGCATGTCCAGCCGGGTGGAGGTTTTCAAAACTCCCTTTTCATGGCTGAAGGTGAGGAAGCTCCGCTTTCCGTGGTAGGCCCCCATGCCGCTGTTTCCCACCCCGCCGAAGGGCAGGCGGGAGGAGGCCAGGTGGAGGATGGTGTCGTTGACGCACCCGCCCCCGAAGGAGAGCTCCCGGAAGACACGGCGCTCGGCAGCGCGGTCCGAGGTGAACAGGTACAGGGCCAAAGGTCTGGGGCGAGCGCGCACAAAAGCGATGGTTTGATCCAGGGAGTCCACCGAGAGCACCGGCAGGATGGGCCCGAAAATCTCCTCCTGCATGACCGGGTCCTCCGGGGTCACCCCGTCCAGCACCGTGGGGGCGATGCGCAACCGCTCCGGGTCACAGCCGCCCCCCACAACCACCTTCTCCCCGTCCAGCAGGGAGATCAGACGTGTAAAGTGTTTTTGGTTTATGATCTTTCCGTAACCTGAGTTTTGCAGGGGGTCAGGGCCGTACATGCGGCCAATTTCACGGCTGATTTCCGACAAGAACTTTTCCTTTACAGACCGAGATACCAGCACATAGTCCGGAGCCACGCAGGTCTGCCCGCAGTTGAGGAATTTCCCAAAGACGATCCGCCGGGCGGCCACGGTCAGGTCGGCGGTCTCGTCCACAATACAGGGGCTCTTGCCCCCCAGCTCCAGGGTGACGGGGGTGAGGTGGGCGGCAGCCTTGGTCATCACCTCCCGGCCCACGGCCACGCTGCCGGTGAAGAAGATGTAGTCGAAGGACTGCTCCAGCAGGCACTGGTTCTCCTGCCGCCCGCCCTCCACCACGGCGGCGTGCTCCGGGGGGAGGGCCCCCCCGATGAGGGCGGCCAGCACAGCGGAGGTATGGGGGGAGTAGGCGGAGGGTTTTACCACCGCGCAGTTCCCCGCCGCCAGGGCCCCGATGAGGGGCTCCAGGGTGAGGAGGACCGGGTAGTTCCAGGGGGAGAGGATGAGTACCACCCCATAGGGCTCAGGCAGAACGGAGCACCGGCCGGGGAACTGGGCCAGGGAGGGGAGAACCGGCCGCCGGCGGCTCCAGCCCTTCACATGCCTGCGCACATAGCGCAGCTCGGACAGGGTGAGGCTGATCTCGCACAGAAACGCCTCCATCCGGGACTTGCCCAGGTCAGCCTGGAGGGCCCGGTACAGGTCCTCCTCGTGGTCCAGGATGGCCTGTTCCAGCCGGTCCAGGGCCTGGATGCGGGCCTGGACCGGGAGGGTCCGGCCGGAGAAAAAGTGGGCTCTCTGCTGTTCCAGCAGGGCCTGAATCGCTTGTTCGGTGGGCATGGCGCGCCTCCCTCTAACAGTTTCCCATCTATCTTGCCCCAAATGAAGCGAAAGGTCAAGAAAAATTCCGCCGAAACTGCGGTATAATAGGAGAAAGATGGGAGGGAAAAGGATGGGCAGACGGTATTGTTTTGAGGCGGTGCTGGAAGCGGTGCCGGAGCGGGGCGGGGCCTACGTGCGCTTTCCTTACGACCTGCGGCAGGAGTTTGGCCGGGGCCGGGTGCGGGTGCAGGCGGACTTTGACGGGGTCTCCTACCGGGGCAGCCTGGTCTATATGGGGGTGTTCCGGGAGGACGGGACGCCCTGCCCCATTCTGGGGGTGCGGAAGGACATCCGGGAGCGGCTGGGCAAACAGCCCGGGGACACCGTGACCGTCACCCTGGAGGCTCTGGAGGAATAAATAATGGGCCGCCGCTGAGGTTGCTCAGCGGCGGCCGTGCTGTTTTTACAGGTCGGTGCGGGGCTTGGCGCTCATCTCCCAGAAGTGGAGCTCGTGGAGGGAGCAGGCCCGGAAAATCTCCAGGCACGCCTGCTGGCGCTCGGGGCTCAGATCCCGGCAGACCCGGTCGGTAAAGTCCGACCAGTCCCGGCATATGGCCTCATAGCGGTTGCCGGCATAGTCCCGGACAAAAGGCCAGTAGGGAGTGGATTCCGCCTGGGGATAGCGGCGGATGACCTCTCCAAAAATCCAGCCGTAGCTGAGCATGCAGGGCAAGCAGGCAATCATGCACTCGGCGGCCCCCTGACCATCCCGAGCGGCGGTGAGCATACAGTCCACGTAAGCACGATTTTCCGGCCGGAGGGGGAGGGGCTGGATGGCCTCGTCGGTGAGGTGGTAGCGCTTCAGATAGTAGCGCCGGGTGGCGTCCTCGCTCTCGTTAACAAAGGAGAGCAGGGAGTAGTAGTTGCGGATCTCCTCCATATCGTGGGAGTGGAGGATGCCCCAGGCGAAGACCTTGGAGTACTCCCGGAGATAGAGGCTGTCATCTACGATATAGCCCTTGAAGCACTCCTCTGGGAGGGTGCCGTGGGCCACCCCCTGGACGAATTCCGACTCCAGACAGTCCTGCCAGATGGGCATGCTGTCCTGGATGCACTGTTCTAAAAAGGTCATGCAGATGCACCTGCCTTTCCCATTTTTTTGAAGAGCGTTACAGGGAGGGCCAGCAGGATTGCCCCAGTGGCGATGCCCTCCGGCACCTTAGAGGTGAGATGATAGGTGAGGCTGTACGCCCAGGCACCCCAGCCGTCCCAGGCGTTCTGGGAAAAGAATACCACGCCGGAGAGCACATGCCCGGTGAATTTCAGGAAGATGGCCAGGGCCATGCCCAGCAGGATGCTGCGCTTTTGGCCGCCGCCGAAAATCCCGGCGTAGCCCAGACAGGAGAAACAGACCAGGTGCTCCACAAAGATCTGGGCCCAGTGGACGGGCTGCCAGGTGGGGATGAGAAAGAGGGCCAGAATGCCGGTGATCCACCCGGTGAGAAAGGCCAGCCGGTAGTCATAGACTACCGCCAGCAGCATCAGGGGCAGCATGGAACCGGCGGTAATGGTGCTGCCGGTGGGCAGGGGGATGTAGAGGGAGGCCAGCACCAGCGTCAGGGCACAGGTGATGCCCCCCAGGGCCAGGGAGCGGGCATCCAGCCGCACGCCACGGCACAGCCAGAGGGTGACGGCCAGATAGCCCACGGTAAAAATCCCCGTGACAATGGGAGAGATCATTGCACATACTCCCCCTTCAGGTCAAAGAGGTGGTCCATGGGGCCCTGTCCTGCCCCCAGGTTCAGCATGGCCGCCAGGGCTCCGGACAGATAGGCCTTGGCCCGCTCCACCGCGGTGTCCAGGTCATAGCCCTTGGCCAGGTTGGAGGCGATGGCGGAGGAGAGGGTGCACCCGGTGCCGTGGGTGTTGGGGTTGTCGATCCTTCGGCCGTAGAACCACTTGCAGGTTCCGTCCCGCCACAGAAGGTCGTTGGCGTCGTTCAGGTCGTGGCCCCCCTTGCACAGGACGGCGCAGCCGTAGGCCTCCCCGATGGCCTGGGCGGCCTTCTCCATGTCGGCGGGGCCGGAGATGGTCAGGCCGGAGAGGACCTCCGCCTCGGGGATGTTGGGGGTGAGGACGGTGGCCAGGGGGAGAAGCAGCTCCTTCAGGGCGTCCACCGCCTCCTGGGAGATGAGGCGGGAGCCGCTGGTGGCCACCATTACCGGGTCCACCACGATGTTTTTGGCCTTGTACTGTTTCAGCTTGTCCGCAATCACCTCAATGAGGCCGGTGGAGGAGACCATGCCCGTCTTCACCGCGTCAGGGAAGATGTCGGTGAAAATGCAGTCCAGCTGATTGGCCAGAAATTCCGGGGTGGACTCAAGGATGCCGTAGACGCCGGTGGTGTTCTGGGCCGTCAGGGCGGTGACCGCGCTCATGGCGTATACGCCGTTGGCGGTCATGGTCTTGATGTCGGCCTGGATTCCGGCGCCTCCGCTGGAGTCGCTTCCAGCGATCGTCAATGCTGTTTTCATGGGAAAACTCCTTTCTGTTCTTTAAACGCATTGAAGTTTTGTACCGCGACAGCAGGTGGTGCCCCCAAGCTGCCGCTCCTACTTTTCTTGAAAGAAAAGTAGGCAAAAGAACTTTGTGCGAAACTTCGTTTCGCCTCTCTTTAAATTTGAGAGTGCTGTGTGCTTGATTGGATGAATGCTGTCCTTAACTGGGGGCTGTTTTCGCAGGGAATTTCGTCGCCCGCTCTTTTTAAGCCTTCCCCTTGGGGGGAAGGTGCCGAGCGCATGCGAGGCAGATAAGGGGGCAATCCTCCCCAAAGCCTTCCCCTTGGGGGGAAGGTGGCTGGCCGTCAGGCCAGACGGATGAGGGGACGATATTTGCTCCGCTTTGTTTGGGCGAATCCGGTAGGGCGGGGACTTGCCTCTCCCACGGGCCGGTCTGGGACCGGCCCCTACGAAATGGGGGACGGCTTCTGTGTTCGCCGTAGGGGCGGGTCCGTGACCCGCCTGTCAGGCTTCGGACGAGTCCCACGTAAAGCTGCAGGGGCGGCACACTGGGTCGCCCGCCGATTTCCCGCCGTACCTACTTGGGCCCCAGAAAGCGGGGCAGCAGAAAAATCCTTATCCCTGCAAAGCCTTATTTCAACAACGCTAAAAACCCCGGATCATCCAGCCTGGGCAGATACCAGTCGCAGACCTCCCGCAGAGCCTCCTGATCCCCCTCCGCCGAGGGGTCATATACCCCGGCCACCAGGAATCCCGCCTCCTTGGCGGTCCTGGCGGCGTGGAGGGCGTCCTCAAAGACGATGGTGTGCTCCGGTGCGGAGCCCAGACTGCGGGCTGCTGCAAAATACACATCGGGTCTGCTTTTGGAGCCGTACTGGAGGGAGCTGAAGGCGAACAGGAAGTGCTTCCACAGCCCCAGGCGGACCATGGCGTCCCGGGCCTGGAAGGCCTCGCTGGCGGTGGCGATGCCGCAGGGGACCCCCAGGGCGGCCAGCCGCTCCAGCAGTACGTCCGCCCCCGGCTTCATGGGGACCTTGTCCCGGTACTCGTCCGTCACCAGGTCGTTCACCCCGTCCATCACCTGCTCCGGGGTGCAGGGGAGGGAGAACCGGGCCACCATGTACTCGGAGGCCTCCCGGCGGCCCATCTCCTTGATGTCCTCGGCCAGATCCTCCGGAGGCTCTCCGCCAAACTGCCGGACCAGGGCCTTGGGGGCCTCGTTCCAGATGTACATGGAGTCGGTCAAGGTGCCGTCCAGATCGAAAATTGCGCCTGACAGCTTCATTTGGAAATCATCTCCTGGGTCTTGAGGAGGAGGGTGTGGGCGGCCTGCTGGATGTCCGGCTGGCCGTAGATAGCGGAGACCACGGCAATGCCGCAGATGCCGCTGCCCGCCAGGGCCTGGACGTTGTGGGCTCCGATGCCTCCGATGGCCACCACCGGGATGTCTACGGCCTCACAGATGGCCTTCAGAGTGTCATAGCTCACCGCGTCCGCGTCGTCCTTAGTACCAGTGGGGAACACCGCCCCCACACCAAGATAGTCGGC
>ENA-ORUM01002408-ORUM01002408.1-human-gut-metagenome-genome-assembly--contig:-NODE-2408-length-10691-cov-34.787326_pt1 | contig 10691 bp, 8 predicted proteins | sample MGYA00242083_ERZ509217 | MGnify/ENA primary metagenome ERZ509217 (study PRJEB26280, sample SAMEA2338831) | human gut metagenome | biome: human gut; feature: human-associated habitat; material: faeces... | reverse complement strand
TGAAAATGAGATTAAATTATGATTAAACTATAATATGAAAGTAATTGATTTTAGCCAAACAAATTCGATTCTAAACCAGTACATATCCGAAATCAGAAATGTAGAAGTTCAGAACGACCGCCTGCGTTTCCGCCGTAATATTGAACGGATCGGAGAAATCATGGCCTACGAAATGAGCAAAGAGTTCCGATACTCTGTAAAAAACATCCAGACACCACTAGGTATTGCTCCCGTCAGCACACCGGACAACCAGCTTGTCATCAGCACCATTCTCCGCGCCGGTCTTCCTTTTCACCAGGGTTTTCTAAGTTATTTCGACGGGGCGGAAAACGCATTCGTCTCTGCCTATCGTAAATATAAGGACACACTGAAGTTTGATATACACATAGAATATATCGCTTCTCCCCGTATTGATGACAAAACGCTGATTATCACTGACCCAATGCTGGCTACAGGCGGCAGCATGGAGCTAAGCTACCAGGCAATGCTCACCAAAGGTCATCCAGCCGAAATTCACGTAGCGTCCATCATTGCCAGCCAACACGCAATCGAACATATTATGAATGTATTTCCCGAGAACAAAACAACCATCTGGTGCGCGGCCATCGATCCTGAAATCAACGAACATTCCTACATTGTGCCGGGACTGGGCGACGCAGGCGATCTGGCTTACGGAGAAAAAGAATAACAGTCAATACAGGAGAAAACTTTTCCCATTAAAGGTTCCTCCTATATTGTTGAGGCGACATCCCCATTTGCTTCTTAAAGAATGTGCCGAAATAAGAAGCATTGGGGAAGTTTAATTCATTAGATATCTCCAGAATGTCTTTCTGTGTATTTTTGAGTAATGAGATCGACTTACGAATAATAGCTTTAAAGACAAGCTCCTGTACTGTATATCCGCAAATATTCTTGGCAAGCGCAGACAGGTACTTGGGAGACAGACAAAGCTTATCTGCATAGAATCCGACTCCACGTTCCTTCATATAATATTGCTCTATGAGTTGAATCAGCCGGACAAAGATTTCATTTTTTCTTCCCCCGGTTTCTTGCCCTACACTGATCAGTTTACGATTGTGAATAGAACAGATCCGATATGTAAGGGCCAGCAAAAGGAGTTTTCTTTCATAAAGGTTGAACACACTCTCCTCCATTTCCAGAGCACTGTCCAGCAAAGACATGTATTTTACGATTTCATTTTCTTCCCCAGTAGTCCACACATAGCAAGGTTCCGGAATAAGTTGTGAATACATATACATGGAAACAACCGAATTACCGATAATATCCCGTATAGGCTGGATCTGATAGGCAAGAATAAATACCTCCATATCTTCGGATTCCTGAAGCACCTGGAAATGCGAATCTTCCGGGATAAAGAGAGTTTCGCCGGCGTTTGCCCGAAATAAGCGTTGATTCAGCGCAAACTGAAAATTTCCCTGCCGACAGATAATCAGCCCAAGCCCCCTCATGAGAAAGAGTTTCTTTAAAGAAGACGGAAAGGCGTTCAGCACTCCCCTCGAACTACAGATATTGTTCCCACTCAATAAATCCCGGTCCAGTTGTAACAAACGTTCCTGAAAGGTATTCATAATAACAAAACACTTATAATCTGATTACTATTTGAAAAACAATACTAAGTTAGCAATTTTCGTTTGGGATAAGGCACAACGAGCACAAAAATCATACAAATAACACCAGCATAAATAGTCCATCCCGCCATTTCTTTCACAGCAGAGAGTGTTGCCTGTACTTGTATCCGCCCTTTGACGGACATAGCAGCCATATTATGTGCTTCCGTTTCACTCTTTCCCTGATATTGCATTCCCTGCACAGTATTGCTATAGGAGGAGGAAGCTTCCGGATTGACCAGATCTACATTTTGCGCATAACGGGTTATATAATGTTGCTGCCGCTCCTGCAATACATTCGAATAGATTGCCCCTCCAATGCCCGGGCCCAGCACCATGCGCACGGTAAGCATAATGCAGATCCAGGTAGAAAGATATTTGAAAGGCATCCGCTGATTGGCATAAGCCGCTGTCAACGCATATAGAATCATCATCCCGATGGTACGGATAATCACAGGATATTTCATTCGCTCGTAAAGTCCGGCTGTCTGCACCTCAAAATACATAAATCCTGCCGATAACACCAAAAAGAAAAAGCCAAGAGCAAAAAGATATTTCAGATGTACCCCTTTAGACCCCAACACAATAGAAATCAAGGCACCTATAAAATAACCAACCATGCACCAGTTTGCCAATGATGCATTCTGCAAATTATCCAAGTGCATCCCAACCCCTGCATACACATTGACAAACATCGCACTGGAATTAATAATCATCAGTAGTAAATAAAGCAAAGCTCCCATGCGAATCGTACGTAGCCGCAGCGCTCCCAATATAAAATAAGAGGATCGCCGGGTAGCATCCATATAAAGAAAAATACCGGCAAAAAGAATACTGACTGCCGTTGCCCAACAAATAGACTGATCATCATACCAGTCCAGCACCTTGCCATAAACCAACACATAAGTGATGCACGTCAATGATATACAAAAGGCAGTTACATTGCCGAACTTACGGAAATTGATCGGAAAGCGTCCGGTAAAGCCATGATTAGGCATCGTAATAAACAGGATCAAAATGGAAAGCAGCAGAATGCCCATCATAAAATAGTATACATATTTCCATTCGTATTCGAAAGCCAGCCAAGCCGTCAGCGCTGTGCCCATTTGCCCCAAAATCATAAAAAACAGATAAACTACCGGCTGGCTGACACATTTCTCTATATCCAGCTTATCCCATCCCGCCGCATCTTTCGGCTCCATGCCGGGAGTGATATTACGCGTTGCCTCCATACCAAAAGCATATTTAATCAATGTAAACAGATTGACCATCATCAGCACCATACGCAGGAACCCTGTCAGCAGACTACAAAGCGCCAGCAAAAAGATACTGTCAGTTTTGGCACACACATAACTGAAAACATACATAAGTGCAAAGCCACCTATGCACATCAGCTTCTCCCGGCGTATGCAAACCAGTTCATACAAAAAAGGAGCAAACGCTGCCATACCGATAGAGGTCACAAAATTAGCAAACTGAATATGCTCGGAAATAATGCCTAAGCCGCTCATCATCTCGGTACTGTTTACAGAATAAACTCCGCCTACTGAAAGAATGGGCAGGAAAAAGAACAATAGGATGATAATACCTACCGGTTTGGGCACCCAATTGTAAAAAGGATAATTTCTAGGACATGAAGGCATGATCATCAGAGTTTAGCTTTTACTACTACCATCATACCTGCCGCCAACTTATCATTATCTTCTTTCGACAAATCCGTGAAATCAATACGGACAGGAATACGCTGCTGTATCTTTACGAAGTTTCCTGCTGAATTATCCGTTGGCACCAGTGAATATTTGGAACCAGTCGCTCCGGAAATAGCAGTCACTTTGCCTATAAACTCTTTCTTACTGATAGCATCTACCGTGATGGCAACTTCCTGCCCGATACGCAGATTCTCAATCTGCGTTTCTTTATAATTAGCAATAATCCATTTTTGGGTATCCGGAAGGATATACGTAATGCATTGTCCTGCTGTAATAAACTGTCCCTCCTCTAACGAACGCCGGCCCAACTTGCCATCACAAGGAGCCAATACAACTGTATATGAAAGATTGAGCCGTGCCATCTCAAGCGCAGCCGTCGCACGCTGAATAGCAGCTTCCGTATTCTCACGACGATGAGAAACTTCATTCACTCCTGAAAGAGCTGCTTCCCGTTGACGCTTTGTCGCTTCCAGCTTCTTGAAGGTAGCTTCATATTCGGTCGCAATCTGTTCCAACTGGATAGGTGTGGCCGCATTTCGTTTGACCAGATTTTCATAGCGTTGCCGGTCCTTCTCCAATTTTGCCAGCCGGATTTCTATTTCGGCAATAGAAGCATCATATACAGATGCAGTTGTTTGCGTAGTCTGCAAGGTCGCATTTATCACAGTAGCGCCTGCCTGCGCATCTTTCAATGCAGCTTCAGCTTCCATCACCCGGATTTTATATTCGCGGTCATCCAGCACCAGCAATGTATCCCCTTTGTGCACCTGCTGATGTTCTGTGAAATAAATCTTATTAATATAGCCTGATGCACGCAGATTGACAGGCGACACATATTGCTCTATCTGTGCATCATTACTGGTCTCTGTCTGCTTATAGCCCAGAAAGAGAAAAACAACTTCAATCACTCCCCAAACGATAATAGCGACTCCAAATAAACTTACTATTATCTGCCAACGACGTAATTTTCTCATCTTCTTAGCTTTCTCCTGATGTGTACCGGAGACTGTATTTTTTTCCATTGTTTCCATATGAATGATTCAATTAGTTATCTATTATTTGAACAGGGACGCTATCTGTCCGGTCAACTTCAACAACATCAGGTTAGTCACCCGATAGTTATAATGTGCGCTAATGTAATTATTCTGTGCTTCACTCATCCGCATTTCATCTTGCAGCACCTCAGTCATCGATGTGATTCCTTCCCTGTAACGGTCAGTAGTAACTGCATACACTTCTTCGGCAAGCAGATAATTGTCTTTCTGCTTTTTAAAGTTGCGTTGGTTGTTCATCAAATCATTGACTGCATTCAGATATTGCGTATGCAGGTTCTTCCGTATGTCCAACTGCGAAAGTTTCATCATTTCAATATCAATCATCGCTTTCCGGATCTTGTATTTCTTATCCAGACCGTCGAAGATAGGAATACGCAAAGTCAACCCCACTCCATAAGAACGGAACCAATGATTAGACGGACCGGAATGGAACCAATGATAAGCCTCATCCGTATAAGCAGCAAACCTCCAGTTCCCCGTCAGATTGAGAGAAGGAATATAACCATTACTTATCAACCGTTTCTGCCTCTCTGCCAGCTGTACCTGCGATTGAAGCAACTGAAGTTCATACAGATTTTCCGATAATCCGGTCAACGCTACCGTAGCAATACTATCCGTATTGACCGGTAATAATCCAATCTCCTTCTCTGCCGGATAATCCATGATATATTTCAGCATATTCAGCTGTTGTGTCATCATCGCCTGCGCATTGTCATACTGCACTTTCAGGTTTTCAAGATTGATATTCACCCGCTTCAGGTCAACTTCCATTGCCATTCCATTATCGAAAAAGGCCTGAGTGATATCTCTCAATTCCTCCAATCGGGTAATATTGGCTTTTATCAATGCGATCTGCTCCGCGGTAACTTGCCCCAGATAATACATTTTACTAATCTGCAAGATTAAATCTTCTCTTGCCTTTTCGTACGAAAGCCGGCTCATCTCATCCACAATTTCTGCAATAGAAATCGAAGTGTAAAGAGTCTGATTATAAAGTGGCATCTGTAATTCCAGTCCGACATTGGCACCATATTGCAGTGTCCGGGTGATATTATATGGCACTCCATAAGAAGAACCGTCAGTCACGGAGACAGGCGGATCGATGTTATCATTGAAATTAGCAAAACCATTGATCTGCGGCAACAATTTCACCCGATTCTCTGAAACACCATACTTACTTTTTTGCATTGCTTTTCGTTTGCCCTGCAACGAGAGATTATTTTCAATCCCTATACGAAGGCAGTTCTCCAGAGTCAGAACATTCTGTGCACTCCCACCGATAACAGGCAGGCAAAAAAAGGAAAAAATGAACAATAGTCTTTTCATAATAATCGTTCTATAATCAGGCACAAATTTAATGGCTTAGGATAAAATGAGACTATCCATAAATCAACTGTTTATGTTCACATTTTCCTTTTTTCAGCCTTCGTTTCTTTCTTGAAACAGGATGGTGTCACTATCCGGCACTCATAGTGACACCATCCGACAAGGATGCTTACACTATCATCATAGGATAGTGACACCATGTTTTATAGATAAAACTCCGTTCTTTGTCGATTTCATTTTCATCTATTTCAACTACTACTTAACTTTGGAATATGAAACCAATTAACAGCAAAAAGAATGAAAAGAAACATGAGACTAATAGGGCTTGCTGCCTGCCTGATAAGTTGCAGCAGTCTGGCTGTGGCACAAGACCATCCGGAACCACAGGAAAGACAGCAGTATGAGCAACGCCTTCCACACGAAGTTCCGAATCCTGAAAAGATAGCAACTCAAATGACTGACAGGATGCAAGAGTCACTTCAACTGACAGAAAAGCAATACAAGAAAATCTATAAGCTGAATCTGAAAGAGCAGAAAGAACATTTCAAAGCTATGCAAAACTCCGGCGAACAACGTCCGCCAATGGGAGGCCGGGCATGAGAGGCGGTCGCCCGCCAATGGGCGGTAGCGAACCGCCGATAATGGGCGAAGGAAACTTTCCCGACGATATGGGGGAACGTCCTATGATGAACAAAGAACAGAATGTTGAAGATATACAAAAGAAAGCCGCAGAAGCTAAAAAGAAAAAGATAAAAAAAATTCTGACTCCGGAACAATATGCAAAGTGGCAAACCGAACAGGCTACTGCCCGCCAAAAGGCCCCTCAGATGAGGATGCATAAAGGCAATCATACGAATAAAATTTGAAAATTCTAACTATTTAAACATATAACAGCGTTTGTTTTTCATAATTTTTTAGTGAATGCATAAGCGGCTCTCTTCGGGATGAAGGGAGCCGCTTTAAATATATAGTATAAATATACAAGTCTTTGAGATCAGACAGTAGAATTAAGACTTTTCAATCTCATCTTTCTTTTGGGGAACTAACTTCTTCTTGCTAAACCAAATCAACACCATCACTCCGATCAGCAATAACGCCAACGATGCATAAGCTATACTTTCCGTCACATGCAAGCTCTGCGGATCAAACCACATCTCAATAGTATGCTTACCCGCAGGTACATTCATTACACGCAAAATATAGTCAGCGCGAGCAATATCTGCCGGCTGTCCGTCAATCTTTGCCTGCCAGCCCGGATAATATATCTCAGAAAAAACAACTACCCCATCTTTGGCAGAAGAAGTCTCATATACCAAGCGATTCGGTTCGTAGCTGGTCAGACGAATAGTAGATAAGGAGTCTTTATAACCTTCCGTTACGCCCTTCAACTGATCCTTAAATTTCGCATCGACCACAACTGTTTCCGTCGGAAGAATATCATTCAGCGCATCAATCTCTTCATTCGCATTATTGACATACTGCACCTTATCCACAAACCAAGCATTGCCGTACGCATAAGGATTCTCGACAGGAATTGTCTGTCCTTGCTCACCGGCAGGGAAGATAAAGTACTTCGTGTTCAGCATATTCAGCACCCGGAATTTAGAAGCATCCACACTATCCATCGCACCACCAGCGGCAGCAACCTCCTGATAGGTATCCTTCATTTCCGGAGTTATATGGTGATCAATCATTTCCTGATAACGACGCAACTTGGCTGCATGATAACCACCAACACTCTTATGCCAGTATGAAGTATTATTTTCATTGAAAGTATTATTGGGGAATCCTACGAAATTCAATACCCGATAATTCAAAGCCGTATCCTGAAGGATCATCTCATCTGTCTGAGTTTTAACAAATGCCCCTGTCTGTCTGGACTTCGGTACAAATTGTTCATCATTCAAATAGCGTTTATTGACAGTCCACATATCCACCAGACAAAGAATTGCAATACCGGCCACAGCCAGAGAAGCCTTCAACTTTTTCTGCTGATAGAGGAATAGCAAGAAACATCCTACGACTATAATAAAGAAACTACGCCATGCATCTGTTGTCAACATCGCCTTGCGCATTTCTGCCAAATTAGCAACGATCGGAGATAGATACTCAGCAGGCAGCCCTTGCTGTAGAGCCGACATTTCCTGTGCCGGAATATAGCTGGAGAAGAAAACTCCCGGAGCAACTGCCAAAATCAGCGAAACACCGGCCGTCAGCGCCAGAGTAATAATTACACCTGTCCGATTCTCTTTCCCCTTCAAGATTTCCGGTTTAGTCAAGACCTCTTTTAAAGCAAAGATCGCTAACAGTGGAATCGTAAATTCAGCAATAACCAAAATGGAAGATACGGCACGGAACTTATTATACATGGGTATATAGTCGATAAAAAAGTCCGTTAAACCCATAAAGTTCTTTCCCCACGAAAGCAGGATAGAAAAGATTGTAGCTCCCAGCAAGGCCCATTTCAGCGGTCCTTTCACAATAAAACATCCCAGTATGAACAAAAACAGAACAAAAGCTCCCACATATACCGGACCGGAAGTCATAGGCTGATCGCCAAAATACTGTGTTAACTGCGAATAAATGCTGCTATACATCGGATTCGCTTTTGCCATCGCTGTCTCATTCTTTGCCAAAGGAACCGACGCTCCTCCCTTTACGTTCGGCACCAGCAAAGTAAGCGTTTCACCAATTCCATAACTCCAGTTCGTAATATAGTTACGGTCCAGCCCACTACTAGTCTGATTGGCGGCAGGGCCTTCCTGTTTCAGTTCACTCTTCCCCCGCATTGTCTCCTTACTATACTCATAAGTATGATATAGATTAGAAAGATTGGCACATACTCCTATTGCCGCAGCTAATATCAGAACAGCACTCGCTTTGAAAAAATGTGGAAGTTCCTTTTTCTTATAAGCATCCTCAAAGTAAGCTCCTACAAAAAACAGGATGACGAACATGAAGTAATAGCTCATCTGAATATGGTTCGACTGAATCTGAAGCGCGATGAACAGAGCCGTTATAATTCCTCCCAACAGATATTTTTTCCGATAAGCCAGCACAATACCGGCAATCGTAGGCGGAATATAAGCCAATGTGACAAATTTCCATATATGCCCTGCCGATATCAGGATAAAGAAATAAGAAGAGAAGGCCCAGATGATTCCTCCTAAAGCAGACAGCCAGACAGATAGCCCAAATGCCCGCAAAAGGATATAGAACCCAAGCATCATAATGAAAGTCAACACTACATAGGGCGGAAGATACAAATGATAGATGTTTTCTATCCACTTCAGCGGTTTGGTAGAATCATAACTCGGAGACATCTGGTAGGTAGGCATACCTCCAAAAAGAGAATTTGTCCAGCGGGTACGTTCCCCTGTACGTTCAAGATATTCCTGAGCTTCTTGACCGGCTCCCACTCCAGCCACCGTATCGTGCTGAAACAAAATACGACCTTCAATATCAGCCGGAAAAAAATAAGCAAAAGAAAGAATGATAAAAGCTAAAATAGCAATTAAGTCGGGAAGGAACTTCTTCATAAAATTGACAATTGACAATTGACAATTGACAATTGAAGGTCAACAATAGCAGCCCGGCAGGTCACACCTCCTATATAGCTGCCCATTGTCATTTGTCAACTGTCAATTGTCAATTAAATTAGTATCTATAATGTTCAGCCTTATAAGGTCCGTCTACCGATACACCGATATAAGCGGCCTGTTCAGGAGTCAGTTTCGTCAGTTTCACACCGATCTTTTCGAGATGCAGGCGGGCTACTTCTTCATCCAGATGTTTCGGCAAGCGATATACATTTACTTCGTATTTCTTGTTGAACAACTCGATCTGAGCCAACGTCTGATTGGTAAATGAATTACTCATCACAAACGACGGATGTCCTGTTGCGCATCCCAGATTCACCAGACGACCGTCAGCCAGCAAAAGTATACTGTGACCATCCGGGAAATAATAGCGGTCTACCTGCGGCTTGATGTTTACACATTTGATACCCGGGTAATGTTTCAAAGCATCTACCTGAATTTCATTATCGAAGTGTCCGATGTTACATACAATTGCCTGATCTTTCATTTTCTCCATGTGGTCGATACGAATGATATCAATATTACCCGTAGTAGTCACAAAGATATTACCTTCGGTACAGGCATCTTCCATTGTCACAACTTCGAAACCTTCCATTGCAGCCTGTAGTGCACAGATCGGATCTACTTCCGTCACAAGTACGCGTGCTCCGTAAGAACGCATTGAATGTGAACATCCCTTACCCACATCACCATAGCCACATACGACAACTACCTTACCGGCAATCATCACATCGGTTGCTCTCTTGATACCGTCAGCCAATGATTCGCGACATCCGTACAGGTTATCAAACTTAGACTTTGTCACTGAATCGTTCACATTAAATGCCGGGAATAGCAGTTTGCCTTCTTCCTGCATCTGATACAAACGGTGTACACCAGTCGTCGTCTCCTCCGACACACCACGCATTTCTTCAGCTACACGATGCCAGCGGGTCTTATCTTCAACCAGCACTTTTTTCAGAATGGCATTCAATTCTATTTCATCTTCTGCATGTACTTCCTTATCCAGCACGGCAGCATTCTTCTCAGCATCATAACCGACATGAATCATCATAGTAGCATCACCACCATCGTCTACAATTACGTTCGGACCTTTTCCACCAGGGAAGTTCAAGGCTTGCAGCGTACACCACCAATAGTCGGCGAGATTCTCACCTTTCCAGGCAAATACCGCAACCCCGGAAGCAGCAATCGCAGCAGCTGCATGATCCTGAGTTGAATATATATTACATGAGCACCAGCGCACTTCCGCGCCCAGCGCAACCAATGTTTCAATCAGTACAGCGGTCTGGATGGTCATGTGCAATGATCCCATGATACGGGCACCTTTTAACGGTTTGGATTCTCCATACTTTTCGCGAAGAGCCATCAGGC